>Ga0097621_100000162_pt1 | contig 41972 bp, 32 predicted proteins | sample KBSMisM72_FD_73165 | JGI IMG/M metagenome (GOLD analysis project Ga0097621, IMG submission 73165) | Miscanthus rhizosphere microbial communities from Kellogg Biological Station, Michigan, USA - KBS Miscanthus M7-2 (version 2) (version 2) | ecosystem: Host-associated > Plants > Roots >... | reverse complement strand
ACGATGGGCTCACCGCGCACGTTGAACGACGTGTTGACGATGACCGGGCAGCCGGTGCGTTTGTGAAATGCGTTGATGATGTCGTAGTAGAGCGAGTTCACGTCGCGGCGGACCGTCTGAATGCGCGCCGAGTAGTCGACGTGCGTAATGGCCGGGACGGTCGAACGTGGGACGTTCAGCTTGTCGATGCCCCACAGCCCCTCGGTTTCTGGACGCGACGGCAGCCGCTTGGACGACTGGACGTCCGCCACGAGCAGCATGTACGGACTCTCGCCGTCGAGTTCGAACCAGTCGTGCACCTGTTCGCGGAGCACTGCGGGAGCGAAGGGACGGAACGACTCGCGGAACTTGATCTTGAGGTTCATCACCGACTGCATCTTCGGTGACCGGGCGTCGCCGATAATCGAACGCCCGCCGAGCGCGCGGGGGCCGAACTCCATGCGGCCTTGGAACAGGCCGACGACCTTCTCCTGCGCCATCAGCGCCGCCACGCGGTCCGCGACTTCGCACCTCTCATAGCGGTGAGCGACGTAGCCGTTCTGCTCCACGAACCGCGCAATCTGATCGTCTTCGTACTTCGGACCCAAAAACGAGCCGCTCATGCCGTCGGCGTAGCGCGGCAGCCGCCCAGTGGTCCTGACCGACGACGGGCGCTCCCAGGTGCCGAGCGTTTCGGCGCTGATCCGCGGGAACTCCTTGTAACGATGCGCGAGCGCCAGCGCGACGCCCAGGGCGCCGCCAGCGTCGCCGGCCGCGGGCTGAATCCAGATCTGATCGAACGGCCCCTCGCGCAGAATGCGTCCGTTGCCGACACAGTTCAGCGCCACGCCACCGGCGAGACACAAATCGCGCATCCCCGTGAGCTTGTGCGCGTGGGTCGTCATCTTGAGCATCACTTCTTCGGTGATGTCCTGGATCGACCGCGCCAAATCCATTTCACGCTGCGTCAGCTTGCTTTCCGGCTCACGCGCCGGGCTTCCCATCAGGCGCTCGAGCGCACGGCCGGTCATAGTGAGGGCATGGGGGTACGTGAAGTACTCCATGTTCATCCACAGGCTGCCGTCGTCGCGGATCTCGATGAGATGGTCCTTGATTAACTTGACGTACTTCGGCTCGCCGTACGGCGCGAGGCCCATCACCTTGTATTCGCCCGAATTCACCCTGAAGCCCGCGAAGTAGGTGAACGCGGAATACAACAGACCGAGCGAGTGCGGGAAGCGAAGCTCGTGGAGCATCTCGATGTCGGACCCGCGCCCCACACCGATAGACGACGTCGCCCACTCGCCCACGCCGTCCATCGTCACAATCGCCGCTTCTTCGAAGGGCGACGGATAGAACGCCGACGCGGCGTGCGACTCGTGATGCTCGCCGAAATAGATCTCGCCTTTGTACCCCTCCAGGCGCTCTTGGATGTCGCTCGACATCCAGAGCTTCTCGCTCAACCACACGGGAAGTGCCATCAGGTAGGAGCGCCAGCCGCGCGGCGCGCACGCTGCGTACGTCTCGAGCAGCCGGTCGAACTTGACGAGCGGCTTCTCGTAGAACCCGACGAGATCGAGGTCGGCGGTCGTGATGCCGCCTTCGCGCAAGCAGTATTCGACGGCGCGCGACGGGAAGTTCGCGTCGTGCTTCTTCCGCGTAAATCGCTCTTCTTGCGCCGCCGCCACGATGCGGCCGTCTTCGACGAGACAGGCGGCGGAATCGTGGTAGTACGCCGAAATACCGAGGATTCGTGTACCCATTTAAAAGAGTGTGTAGATGAAGGGCGCCACCGCGCTCGATTGCGCGAACACCATCAACAGCCCGAAGGCGATGAAGACGACGACGATCGGCACCAGCCAGAACTTCTTTTCCTGGCGGAGGAACTGAAAGAATTCGGAAATGACACGGCTGCTTTTCATAAAGTCCTCAGAACATGCGCTCGAAGTGCTTTCGGTCCGCGTACCTCGCCGGATACGGCGTCCACCCCGGGAACTGCCGGCGGCTCCGCGCCAGCGGGTCTTTTCCAAGCGCCTTCCACACGAGCGACAACGGGACGAGAATCACCGAGAACAGCAGCGTCAGCAGGATTCGCGCGTTCACGTATCCGAGCGCGTGCGAGAACCGCCACCAGAGCGCGCTCGGCCACTTGAGCAACGCGGGGCTCACGAGCCCAAGGACGAGCAGCACGCCGCCAATCGCGCCGATCACTTCGGCGCGGCCGACACGGTGGCGCCACACGAGCAGCGCGGCGATGAACAGGAGCACCCCACCAACTGAGACGCCAAACGAACGCTCGGGATTCTGCGGTTTCTTCGCCATGGTTGTTACTTTTTGATCACCAGGTTTCCCAGAACGGCCATGTCGAGGCCGGTTCCATAAAAGACACGGACGGCGTCCCGCGGATCGCACACGATTGGCTCGTTGAAGCCGTTGAATGACGTGTTGACGAGCACGGGCACGCCCGTTAGGTCGCCGAACGCACGCAGCAAGTCGTAGAACGGCCCAGTCGACGCGTCGACCGTCTGCACGCGCAGCCTCGTCGCGTGCTCCGGCAGCAAATGCCGGAACAGCGCGCGGTCGAGCACCTCGTATTCGTACTCCATCAACGGCGATCGCGCCGGACCACAGAAGTATTTCGACCGGTCCTCAGCGCACACCGCGACGCTATATGTGCGATGCGGCTCCCGGTGCTTCAGGAAGCGATTGAGGTTCTCCAGCACGTAAGGGGAAACCGGACTCGCGAGAATGCTCCGGTTGCCAAGAGCGCGGACGCCCCACTCCATGCGATCGTGGAACCATCCGATTAGTTTCCCTTTTGAGAGCGCGCCGATTGTTTGATCGATCAAACGCCCGTTCGACAGGTAGTCGTACGACAACTTGCAGTTGTCGAGCGTCGCCTTGACCTCTTCAGGTGTGAAGCCGGGCCCGAGAAATGGCGACGTCACGGACGCATCGCGTCGAACAGCACCTGGAGTCGCCACCAACGCCGCACCAATGGCGACGCCCGCGTTGCCAGGATTCGGCGGAACGAACGTGTTCGCGAACGAGTTCGATTGCGCCAGCGAGGTGTTGAAAAAGCTGTTGTAGAAGAGTCCGCCGCCGAGGCACAAGTTCGAGCCGCCCACTTGCCGTTGAATCGACGCGACGACGTCCAGAAGCACGCCGCCGAGCTGACGCTGCACGTGCGCTGCGAGCGCGGCGCGGCCATCCGACTGTGCGGCATCGTCGATCGCCGTTTGAAAGTCCGACGGAACGTCGAGGCTTTCGCCGTGATAACGCACGGCAGGAATACTCGAATCGACATCGACCGCGCCAATCCGCGCGAGCGCTTCGACCTTCGCTTCGCCGTCGCGCCCGAATCCCATCGCTTCCGACACGCGCGAATAGATCGTCGCGAAGCCGGGCCCACGCCAGTCGAAATCGGCCCGGCGAATGCCACGCTCGTCGCCAAGCCACACGGTCAGTTCCGGATCGCCGCTGCCGTCGCAGACGAGAATGGTCGCTTCGGCAAACGGCGAGGTGTAAAACGCCGTCGCGGCGTGCCCGCGATGGTGATCGACGTACTCGAGCGGAAGTCCCGGCGGAAGCGTGATCGCGTGCTCTGCCACGGCGCAGGTCGCAATGTCCGGACTCGTGTAAGGTTCGTTTCGCAGGATCGTCGCCACTGTCTGCGCCGGCAACCTCCCCGCCGGCAGCGATTCACGACGCGTCCTGCTGACCCGTTCCTGCTCGCACATGCCGACGACACGACCGCCGTCGCACACAGCGACCGCTCCGTTTCGTGACGCCCCAGCAAGTCCAATGACTAATCCCATATCCAACCTATGGGATCGCCCGCACGATGAACGGGCCGACGCGCGTCGCGACGGCGAGCGGCAGCTTCTTCCAGAGCGACACGGCGAGCTGAAACTTCGGATTCGTGGGCCCGGTGTCGGGTAACGTCGCACGATCGACCAGCCCGTATTCCCAATGCAGCGGCACCGGCTGTGCGCCCCACTGCTCTTTGAACTTGTACGTGCCCTCGTGTGGTGTCGAGCGACCGAAATCGAACGTCGCGCATCCGCGGTCGCCAGCGCTCGCCAGGATGCTCCAATACAGCAAGTGATTCGGACACAGCGCGTTGAAATCGCGCACCGACGACGCCCACGGAATTTCGACCGTGCCGCGTGTTTCGAACGTGAAGCCGGCGGCAACCGGCGTCGTCTTCAGCGACACGACGTGAATACGCGCACGGTCTGGAAACGCGGCGAGCATTTCTTCGAAAAACCTGCGGGCATATACCGGCGTTCCAAGGTCGCGCATGTTCCGCGCGAACACCTCGTAGAACTCACGGAGCAATTCCGATCCGCCCGACGCGTACGTCAACTCGGACTTCTGCGCCTTGCGCACCTGATTCCGGACCTTCCGATCGAGGGCCTCCCACATCGGCGCCGACGGCTGCAGCGGCAGAAGCATCGTCACCTTATGGCGTTTGCACGGGAGATCGCTGAAGTGCTGCTCGACGTGGCGCAGTTCGACATGCCGGCAACGCTTCTGGCGGGTGATGCTCAGGGCGTACTCGAACAAGACGCGCTCGGCTGCGGCATCGTCCGCGATCACGCCGCCGTAGTTGAGATAGGGAAGCGAGATCAACGAGCGGCCGAAGAGCCAGCTGTCGAGAAAAACCGCAGGCAGCACGCCGACGATGCGTTCGCCGCGCCGCGCTGAGATGTAGATGGGCTCACAACCGAACGCGCGCGTGAACACGGTCCGCCACGCCCACTCATGATAGCCAGTCGCCCGCGGATGCTGCGCGACGTACGCGGTCCACGCCGCCTCGGACTGCTCGACGCCGGCCACCGCCGCGTCGAGCTCCGTTGAGCTGGTCGTGTCGCGCTCCAGGATCGCAGACGCGCCTGCCATCAGGCCACCTGCAAGGGCTCGACATTCAGCACGGCGCTGACGGCGTCGAAGCGAAAATCCTTCAGCAGCCGAATCAGCCGGCCGCGTGTCTGGTCGAGACCGCGATAGTGCCGCATGCGGCGCGCCGCGCCCACCGGCAGTCGCGGTTGATCAGGGTCGATTTCCCAAGGGTGCAGATAGAACACGACGGGCTGCCGCTCGACGCGATTCACGCGGTCGATGCCCCACTTCGTCCACATGTACGGAAACTGGCGGAAATAGCCGCCGCCGGCAATCGGCAGGTTCACGCGTCCCAGTCGCACCGTCGACCCAGGCAACTCGAGCAGCGAGCCGCCTTCTCGTTTCAACTCGTACGGATGACGCGGCGACTCGGGGATGCCGTATCGATCGTGGTGAATCGGGAAGATGCTCGCGTCGTACGCGTAGCCTTCTTCGATGAGGATGTCGAGGGCCCAGAGGCTCGGTTGAATCACTGAGTAGCTCGGGGCGCGATAGCCCATCACCGGCTGGCCGGCCGCATCTTCGATAGCGCGACGCGCCGTGCGAATGTCTTCCCTGAACTGCGCCGGCGTCAGCAGGTACAGCAACTGATGATGGAAGCCGTGCGAGGCGACTTCGTGGCCGAGGTCCGCAATCCGCCGCACAAGGGACGGAAAACGCGCCGCGACCCAGCCGAGCACGAAGAACGTGCCGCGTACGCCCGCATGGTCGAAAATCGCCAACAGCTCGTCGGTGTTCTTCGACACCCGGCTCTCGTAGCCGTCCCAATTCGCGCGAGACACCACGGCATCGAACGCGGAAACGTGAAAGTAGTCCTCCACGTCCACCGTCATCACGTTGACGACCCCGCGCGCGGCAGACGGGCTCATCGCGCGCCTCGCCGCATGATGACGGTCTTCAGCGTCTCGAGCAGAATCACGAAGTCGAGCGCAATCGAGAGGTTCTTGATGTAGTAGAGGTCGTACTGAAGCTTCTCGACCGCGTCCTCGACGCTCGCGCCGTACGTGTACCGAATCTGCGCCCATCCGGTGACGCCCGGCTTGAGCACGTGACGCTGACCGTAGAACGGAATCTTCTCGGTCAGCTCCTGCACGAACTGAGGACGCTCGGGCCGAGGGCCGACGAAACTCATTTCGCCCTTCAGCACGTTCCAGAGCTGCGGCATCTCGTCGAGACGCGTGCGGCGCAGGAATCCACCGACAGGCGTGACGCGGGAATCGTTCGCGGTGCTCCAGACAGGACCGGTCGTCCGCTCCGCATCCTCACGCATCGTCCTGAACTTGTGGACGGTGAACTCATGGCCCTGCAGGCCGACGCGCGTCTGGTGATAGAGCATGGCTCCGCGCGACGTGCATTTCACGAGCGCGCCGACGACGAGCATGATCGGGAGTCCGATCATCAGACCGATGGTCGCGAACACGATGTCGAGCGCGCGCTTGGCCGCCATCAACAATCGCGTTTTGCGGAAGCCTTCCGAGAAAATCAGCCACGACGGACGAAGATTCTCGACGGCGATCTTCCCCGTGTATTCCTCGTAGACCGACGCCAGGTGATCGAATGTGACGCCACTGGAGAAGCGGATATCGAGCAGCCGGTTCATCGGCAGCTTGCCGCGGGCGTCGGACAAACTGACGACCACGCGATCCACGTTGAGGCGGGAAACCAGCGCCGGGATGTCGTCGATTGAACCGACAACTCCTGGATTGATGACCGGCGTCCCGATTCGCGACGGATCGGGGTCGACGAAGCCGACGATGTCGACGCCGAGCTCCTGCCGGCGTGCGAAGAGCTCGCGGGCGAGGTCGACGGCCGCCGTGTTGGTGCCGACCAGCAGCAGGCGCTCGCGCGGCGACACGCGACGCGTCAGCCAGGCAAACGCCGCTCGCCAGCCGATGACGAACGTAATCATGAAGGCGACGGAGATGACAAACACGCCGCGCCCGATGATCCAGTCCGGCACGAGGTAATAGAGGACCGCGAGGATGAGCGACGTGGTCCCCAGAGCGCTCGTCAGACGTACCGTCAAATCGCGGACGCCGGTGACACCTCGCAGGTCGTACAGATCGGAGTAGTGCAGCGTGACCTGGCAGACCCCGACGATGAGCAGCGCCTTCGGCCATCCGGCTTCGAACTCGAGCAGCCACCACGCCTCGGAGCCAAGGCGTACGTAGATCCCGAGGACGACGGCCCCAAGCAGCAGGCACGTCTCCCCGAGAATCAGCACGATCGGTCGCCAGTTGCGTACAGGCATTACTGGACTACTGCGTCAACTCCCGAAGGTGCCCCTATGTTCGCCACCGCCGGCGGTTCCGGCGACTTGCGCCAGAACCTGAAGCCACGGCGTTGTTTTCTTGGCCCGTACGCATACGCGCCGTAGCCATAGCCGTAGTAGTTGTAGGCCGCGACGATGTCGGCGGCCGTCATGCGATTGAGCACCACGCCGAGAATTCGCTGCTCGCCGATCGCCTCGATGGCGCGGCGGATCAACGGATAGGGCGTCGAGTTTGCGCCGATGACCAGCAGCGCGGTGTCGATCATCGCGGCCAGCAGGTTGGCGTCCGGCAGCAGCGCCACGGGCGGCGTGTCCACGATGACCCAGTCGAACTGCTGCGTCGCCTCGGTCAGAATCCGGTTCATCGTCTCCGAAACGAGACCCGCCATCGGATCGGAATCCGGCCGGCCCGCGCTGAACACGGACAAGGTCGACGTGATCGTGTGATACCGCGCCAGCGATTTCTCCGGATGGCGCAGGCTGTCGCTCAAGCCGACGGAATTCGGGAGCCGCAGAATCTCGTGCACGCTCGGCCGGCGCAGGTCCGCGTCGATGAGGAGCACGCGGCGCTGATACGAATGGCTCATCGTCAGCGCAAGATTCGTCGCCGTCAGCGTCTTCCCCTCCGATGCCGCCGCGCTCGTGACCATGAGCGTGCGCGCGCCGGTGGAGAGCTGATGGTGATGCAACGCCGCACCAAGCCGGCGGTACTGCTCTACGAGGCCCGGATCGGCGTTCGGTCCGACGATCACCTTGCCGATGCCTTTCGCTCCAAACGGGTACCGTGCCCAGAACTCCGCACGCGCCCGTCGCACCGACGCGCTCTCAGCGGCATCAGCGGCCGAGGGAGCGGTTGGCGGAGCACCCACCACGGCTTCATGATGCTCCGGCGCGAACTGCTCGGTCGTCGACATGGCTTCTGCCGCTGCCGCCGCCTGCGCGAGCGCGTCGCCGTGCAGCGGCGTCTCACCCACAATACGAGCCGTCAGCTCGTCGCCCTCTTGAAACGGCCACGCTTCAGGGACGACTTGCGTCGGCGGAGTAAAAGCCTGTCTCGGCTGCTCCGAAGACTTCCGTGCGGCTCGATCCAGCGCATCCTTCAAGCGGCTCATCCGCGTGCACCTCGAAAGAAAGAAAATCGGCGCGGCTCTTTCACGCCGCTGAACATCTCGCGCTCCGGCTTCGTGCTCGGAACTTCTGCCGCCGCATGCGTCTCGGCCAGCGACGGCACGGCGGCAGGTGTCGGCGGCGCCAGCACTGGCGCCACTTTGGGCGCCTGCCGGGCAGGTTCCTCCTGCACCGTCACCGTCACGCGTGGGAGGTCGAAGTCTTTGCAGACGTCGGCGACAACCGCCGAGCCGACCGGCCGCACGTTCGACGCGAAGCCCGTCACCAGCGCGTTGTCGCACAACACGCTGATCACACGCGGCAATCCTTTCGACGCCGCGTGAATCGCGAGCACGGCATCGCGTGTAAACACCTGGTCGGCGCGTCCGCCCGCAATGGTGATTCGCGAGGCGATATAGCCGGCCGTCTCCTTGAGCGAGAACGCTGCGAGCTCGGCGCGCAGCGCAATTCGCTGCTTCAACTGTCGTAACGACGGATCGTTCAGGCGCTCCGACAGCTCCGGCTGGCCGACGAGGACGAGCGTCAGCGAACCATGGCTGTCAGCTCCCGCGTTCGTCAGAAGCCGCAGCTCCTCGAGCAGCTCGCTCGGCAGGCTCTGCGCTTCGTCGACGATCACGGCGACGATCCCGCCCGCCTTCTGCGCCTCGACGAGCGCCGCATCCATTTCGCGCAGGAACGCCGTCTTCGAGCTCGCGGCCTCCGGGGTAAAACCCAATGCGCCGGCCAGGTGCTCGTAGAACTCGTGGCGAGTCAGGGTCGGATTCGCCAACAACGCGATTCGCGATCCGTCGCCGTGCGCGCTTTCGAGCGCGGCGCGAATCAACGTCGACTTGCCCGTTCCGGCATCGCCGATCACCATCGTGATTCCTGGACGACCCGACAGGCCGTAGTTCAAGTGCGTCAGCGCTTCCTGATGGTGCTGCGACAGAAAGAGGAAGCGCGGATTCGGAACGAGCTCGAACGGCCGCTCACGCAGCCCATAAAAGTCTTCGTACATCGCCTACCGCCACACCTTCCAGACAACGGCCGCCGTACCAGCGGCGGCCACGAGTAACACGGTCGCCGAAATCGCGACGACCTTCCAACGCCGATCCCCACGCCGCTTGACGTCGGGCAGGATCGGAATGCCGGCGAGCACCACCAGATTCAGTGCCGCTCGCACGTCCATCTCCGACTTGAGCGTCTTGTCGAGATATTCGATGAGCCCCGCGAGCGCGATTCCGAGGCCGATCGCGAGGCCCATGCCCATCGTCTGCAACTGCCGCCGGTTCGGGCTCGACGGACGTTCCGGCAACCGCGCGGGGTCGAGAATCTTGAACTGCTCGCCGATCTGACGCCGCTCGAGGTTGGCCGCGACCTTCGAGTCTTCTTTCTTCGAGAGCAACGTCGTGTACATCGACTGCAGCGTGCGGTAGTCGCGCGTCAGCTCCGTCAGCTCCCCGTCGCGCGCCGGCGCCGATTCGATGCGCTTCTGATAGGTCGCCATCGCCGCGCGGAGCTTCTGCTCGCCTTCGGTCCTGTCCGCAATCTGCTTGTCGACCTTCTGAAGCTCCGCCCTCGCTTCAGCCAAACGGTTCTTCTTGAACGTCTCAGCCGCCGTTGCCGGCGCCGACACCGGACGCGCGAGTGCTTCCGCGTCGACCTTCTTCTGCAGTTCGGCGATGAGCCGCTTCTGGCGTTGGACGTCTGGATGCGTGTCTTTCAGCTTCATCTGCATCCCTTGGAGCACGGCCTGCGCCGCGTCGAGCTGCTGCGCCGCGGTGGCTCCGATTGGAAGACCGTCGGCGTCCTTCGCGCTCGAGGTCGGCGCCGGCGTCTGCACGACCACCACCTCGGCCGCCTCCAGATCCGCGATCAACCGTTCGAGGGCGAGCTTTCTGTCGCGATCGCGATTGAGCGAGTCGATCAACGCCTGCAACTGCATTTCAGCGTTGTGCAGGCCCTGCATGTTGGCGTCGCGCTGCTCCGGCAGCTGACCGTCGTACTGCTTCTTGTATTCCTCGACCTTGTGTTCGGTTTCGACGAGCCGCCGGCGCGCGTCTTCGAGCTGCGCTTCGAGGAACTGGTTCGTGCCTTCCGCCAGCACTTCGCGGTCGCGGAGGTTTTCTTCGATGAACAGCGACGCAAGCCGCTCAGTGACTCGCATCGCAGTGCGTGCGTCGTCGGACGTGAAGCTCACGCGGAACGCATCGCCCTTCACCACCTGCACGGCGATGCTGGACCGCATGCGTTCGACGACGTCTTCCATGATGGCCGTCTTGCGCAGCTCGGGATAGAGATTGAAGTCCTGGATGATCCGCTCGAGACGCGTGCGGCTCAGAATCTGCTGCGTGATCGTCTGCAGCCGATCCTCGATGCGCGTCGTCACGGTCGAACGGACGTACGTTTCCGGCACCTGCTGCGGCACGACGAGAATCAGCGTGTCCGACATGTACTGGTTCGGCAGCGTCCGAATCCACAAGAAGGCCGCCGTCGCGATGAGGACGGCCGGCAGGATCGCCCACCATTTGCGGCGCCATGCAATGAACGCGATGTCTTCTGGCGTGTAAACTTTGCCGGGAATCACTGTTGCCCTGCCTGCTGATCGTCGGGTCGGCGTAGTCTCGGTGGCTTGATCAGCGGAAACCACGTGGTCACGCCCGCACTTACGCTGCGGCGTTCGAGCTGCGGAATAAACGCGAATGACTGCTCTACAGAAAGCGGTACTGCGTACTTGTAATAGGACGCCTGCGCATAGAGGCCGAGATTGCTGAACAGTCCGTAGGTCAACCTCGCCGACCCCGTGTATGCGGTCAACGACCCGCCTTCCGAGAAGATCTGCTGGCCCCGGGAGGCGCCGGCGCCGAGCGAGAAGAAGAGCCGCTCGACAACTTGGCCGCCGAGACCCGCGGTTGCGGAATCGGTGTAAAACGGCTCAGCAAACCCCAGCGCGTACGTCACGCCGCGCGAATATCCGAGTGAAGCGGACCACGTGCGCGAAAGGGAGTGGCTGAGCGTCGCAGCGCCGGTTACGAAAAACTGCGTCGACTTGCCGTTCTTGACGACCGACGCCGGGTCGCCGTTCTTCGCCACTGACACACCGACGTTCATCGCGAGCGTCGTGGATCGCCCGAAGTTCAACACCAGACCATCGCCGTAACCGAGGCCGATATCGACATTGCCGTATTGGAACGGCGCGCCATCGGCTTCCGGATACTTAGACTGTGAGAGCTGGTAGCCCACGTAGAACGAAAGCTTGCGCGTGAAGTTGTGATTGAAGCGCATGCCGGCGCTTTCGGTCTCGATGGTGCGGTTGTCGGCCATGAGAACCTGTTGCATCCAATTGACGCTGCCCGAAATCGACGACTTCTTGCTGAACCGATCGTCGATGGTCGCGCCAGCGCTCGTCGAACGCACCCACTGCGAGTCGAAGGCATACCCGTAGTCGCTCCCAACCGGGCTGTCTGTGGTCTGGGTGCTCTTCAGGAACGGAAGGTACTGGTAATACGGCGCATACGAGCCGGTGCCGCTAAACGACACCGACACCTTGTTCGTGATTCTCGTCCGCAGATTCGCGCCGAGGTTGTAGCTTTGGAACATCAGGGGCTTGCTGCTCGAACTGCTCTCGAAATACTGGAACGAACCGTCCCCCGACAACGACAGCGACGCTCGGTCGCCGCTGCGGCTCAAGCCGTAGCTCATCGCCGCCTGATACCCGTTCGCGATGCCAGGCTTGACGGTCTGCGGACCAATGCCGTTCCCTCCGCCCAAACCGCCAAGGCCGCCGCCGGTCGGCAGTTGCCCGAGGGCGTTGTCGTCCCACGCCGCGAACGCCGACGCGTTGACGTCGAGATGCTGCGGCTGTTCTCTAGGCGAGCCCCTGAAAAGGCCGGAGAACGGACCGCCGCGCATCGGCTGGGCTTCGGCCGACGCGCAGGCCGCCAACGCGACCGCAAACGCGCAGACCAATCGGATTCCGAATCTGTTTCGGTTCACTTCGTGCCCCGGAATCGTGAGCGCTATGGAACGACGACGGTGTCGCCAGGTTTCAGCTCGATGTTCTGGGCGAGCTTCTGCTCATTGAGTACTTCTTTGTAGTTGAATCGAAACGAAACCTGCTTGCCACCCTCATTGCGCACGATCCTGATCTTTTCGCCCTTCGCGTAGTCGCCAAGCCCGCCGGCTATCGAAAGCAGTTGCAGCACCGTCATCGTTCCGGTGATCGCATATGGGCCGGCTTTCCTGACTTCGCCGACGATGAACACTTTCCGGCTGTTAATCGCCTTCACTTCGACCGTGACGCTCGGATCCTCCACGTACTTCTTGGCTTCTTCCGTGATGCGATCCTTCAGCTGCGCCGGCGTCAGTCCCGCTGCCTGAATCTCGTTGAGCAGCGGCAGAGAGATCTTTCCATCGGGCCGCACGGTGACCTCGGACGACAGTTCCTTGTCGCGCCAGAAGTCGACCTTCATCACGTCGTCGGCGCCGATGATGTACTCCGTGGGCACAGCGACGTTTGGAGCGACGTTCGACGCCGCTGCGGGCGCGTTGCTCTTGGCAGCAACCGCTGACGTTCCGGACGCCGACTGAGCCGCGCACGGCGCGACGATCGCGCACACCGCGATCGCGGCGCTGATGCCGCTAGCGATACTCTTTGAACGGAATTTGGCAGTCATGTTTTCTCAGGAAGTTGAGGAACCGTTTGTAATCGCGGGGTTCCATATTGAATAAACGCGCGACGATCTTGTAGTTGCCGCGCGCCTCTTCCAAGCCCTTGCGGACGACCTCGCGAACATTCGATCGCGTGATCTCGCGCTCCATGAACAGCGGATACACCGTCACCCAGAACGACTCGCGCTGCTCCACCATCCGCTTATACAGATCGTCTGCAACGGTACGGCGACGTTCGCGTCGCGGTTTCAGGCTAATCGCATCGTGCTGCCTGAAATCGACCGGGAGATCTTCGAGCTCGATCTGCGGACCCTTCGCCGTCACCGCGAGACGCTCGATGCAGTTCTCGAGCTCGCGGACGTTCCCCATCCACGGGTGCTCGCACAGCGCCTTCAAGGCCGCGGGCGAGACGCCGGTGATCGACGAACGATTCGCCGCTGTATAACGCGACAGGAAGTGCTCGACGAGCTCGGGAATGTCCTCGCGCCGATCCCGCAGCGGCGGGACGACGATGTGAATAACGTTGAGCCGGTAATAGAGGTCGTCGCGGAACTGATTCTGCGCGACCAACTCACGCAGGTTGCGGTTGGTGGCGGCAACGACGCGGACGTTGACGTGGCGGCTGCCGCCGTCCTGTCCTACCTTTTGCAATTCGCCGGTTTCCAGGAACCGCAGCAGCAGGCCCTGCATCCGCAGCGTCATCTCGCCGACTTCGTCGAGGAAGACGGTGCCCATGTGCGCCGTTTCGAGTTTGCCCGGCTTGTCGCGATAGGCGCCGGTGAAGCTGCCCTTGACGTGGCCGAACAGCTCCGATTCGAGCAGCGTTTCAGGGAGGCCGGCGCAGTTCACAGGCGCGAAGGGCATCGCCGCGCGCGGCCCCAGCGTGTGAATACTTCGCGCGACGATTTCCTTGCCGACGCCGCTTTCGCCGGTGATCAACACCTTGGCGTCGGAGCGCGCAACGCGCTCGATCTCTTCCTGAAGACTTACAATTTCAGGACTGCGGCCAATCAGCTCGAGGCGCGCTCTTGCGCGCATAGTCATTGTGTTCATGGTGCGTGTCCGTGTTCTCTACCGTTAGTGCAAGCGTGCCGCCAGTTGCGCCCTCACGCCCCTTCATGTCGTTAAGAGGCAGAATCATTGGCACTTACACTGCCGCCGCGCGGAACTTAGCCTCTCAAGAGTCAGACAAATGTCTGCCGATTCGCTCGGCGGGACCTGAATGTCGCGCTTTTCTCTGACTTGCGTCGTCCGCCCAAAACCCTTTAGTTCGCGGTTGGCCGCAGCACAATCCCGACGACCTTCCGATACTTCACGGGTTGTGTGCCCAGGAGCGCCGGACGAAATTGCCATCGCTTCGCGGCCGCAAGCAGCGAGCGGTCGTAGAGCGGGTTGATGTTTTGGGTGATGTTCGCGGAGGTGACGGCTCCACGCTCGTCGATGATGACTTCGATCGCGCCTGAAAATGTCCGGACCTCGGTCGCGCTTGGCGACCAGTTCGGCATCGGTTGCGCAACCGTCACAGGAGGAGTGACGTTCATGTCGTCGGCCGAGAAGACCCGCTGGCTGTTGGCCACTGCCCTGGGCTCGGCTGGCGCTTCCGCCCGCGGCCGCTCTATCACCGGACGCGGAGCTTCGGCCTGCTGCGTTTTCACCTGCTGCGCGGAGAGCTTGGCAAAACCGTCAGCGAGCATCTTCAAGTCGGCGAGCGCGGCCTGATCGGTCATCTCGGGCTGCGCCAATAGCGCGAGCAGGTCGTTGAACTGCGACGAGGCGGTGGCGAACTTGCCGCCGTCAAATGACGCCTTCGCCGTGCCGTACAACGTTTTCGCAACCGACGGCAGGACCTTCGCCCGGACATCGCGGAACGTCGCCACCAGCTTCGGCGAGTCGAACGGGTCGAGCGCAAAGAGCGGCCGGCGCGTGACGAGCTGTTCGAGCGCGTGCTCGGCGTCCTGCGCGCGATTCAATCCGAGAAAACACAGGGCCCGATACTTGTCGGCCTCGTCGGCATTGGCGCTGCTCGGAAGATTTGAGAGGGCCGTCAGCGCATCCTGATACGACGCGGATTGATACAACGTCTTTGCGGTCGTCAGCGGGTCGTCGTCGGCCCGGGAAACGACAGCCGTCAACGCAAGAAATGTGGTCGCTGCAAGTATTCGAGTGTTCATCGGCCCATATCCATAGTGAGTCGAACCGGTGTTTGTGCCCCTACGACGACCGTCCTGCGCTTTTCGCCGAGCTGCGGATGACGCCAGACAACCTCGTGCGTGCCGACGGCGACGGACACATCGCCGAGCGGCGTGACCCCGATGCTGCGTCCGTCCACGCTGACGTCCGCCCACGGCGCCGCGTTGACGAAGAGCGTGCCATTGGGCGCCGCCACGGCCACGCGGGCCGTCTTCCCCGCGTCGATGGTGACCGTCCGCGACAGCTTCATTTCGAGCGCGTCGTTGACCAGGTCCAGCCGATGCTTGCCCGGGACGAGCACGAGCGGCGCGCCGTTGGACAAGCCAAGCAGATGCCCGTCCTCGAGGAGCCGTAGTTCGAGCGGCGAGTCGAACGCCACCATGCCCGTCGGGCCGCTCGCCGGCTGCGACGCGAGCGAGATGAACATGCTGAGGGTGGTGCCTGCCGTGACATCCACCGCACGATTCACTGAGGTCGTTCCGTCGGACACGACGACGCTGTGGCGGCCTGGCGTCAAACTCCGCACTTTGAGTGGCGTGCGGCCCGCCGCTGTGCTGTCGACCATCACGCGCGCGCCGGCGGGATCGGAGGTCACGTCAAGCTGCCCTAAGGTGACCGGAGCCGGCATGTCGACGTTTTCGGAAACCACGGTGCCCTTCTCGACGGTGACCGTCAGGCGCCGTTCGCCGGCATCGCTGCGAAGCAGGACGTCGTGTGCCCCTGGAGCGAGCGCCAGTTCCACCGGCGTCACGCCTCGCGCGACGCCGTCGACGATGACGGCCGCGCCTTCGGGGCGGGAGTTCAATCGGGCACGCTCTGTCGGAGATGGTGCCGCGCCGGTCGAGGGCACGCTCACCCGCTGCCGCGCGTACACGATGGCCGCGGCGGTCCCAGCAATCAGCACGACACCGGCGGCGATGCCGATGAGTGCCTTCTTCGGGATGGCACGCCGGGCAGCCGGCGGGTGGACCGGCCGCGCGGCCGTTTCGTCCTCACCCTTGAAATGTGCGAGCGGATCGCTGTCGTTGTCGGCGCGGATCGGCACGACGTTCTGTGGCTTCGCGTCGTTTTTCGTCGTCTCCGCAGAGTCGTTGCGTGGCTGATGAGCTGCTTTGTTCATAGCTTGATTGGTGGTTTCCGCTGACACTTATGCAATTCGGTGCCAACGTTTCTGTGAAAAATCTCTGTGAAACCAGCAATCGAAGTCCGCCGATCGGGAGACTTTTGTCAGAACTTCTCGATGATTTCTAGACATGTGAAAAAACAAATGGCGCATGCCGCACCATCGTGCGACATGCGCCATGACGTAACCGGAAACGCTGGTCTGTTAGGCCGAGAGCCGACGACGACGGCGATACGCCGCGAAGAGACCCGAGCCGACGAGCAGCATCGTGCCGGGTTCAGGCACTGCGGACTGCTGCACGTTCGCGTTGCCGTAAATCTGGAACGTGATGCTCGTATCGCCGAAGTGACAGTCGGAGTCGAGGCCGATGGCAATGTCGGAGCCACTGGCGATGTAATTCGCCAGCGCCGTCAGCACCGCTGAATTGGTCGTCGTGAGGGTCCAAGTGACGGGCGACGTGCCGAACGCGCCGGCATTGCTGGCCACCGTTCCGGCTGGATTGGCATAACCGTTTACCCCAGCGTCGGAGGCGTTGTTGCTGCGTCCAAAAAATGTGGACCCACCCGATCCGAGTCCTGATACCAACACGTTGGTGCCGCCCGAAAAGCGGAACCCGTCGAGGACGTCGCTGAGCCCGAGCGTGCCACCGTTGGTGTCGTCGGTCATCGACGTGATGGCTCCGTTTGTGTTGGACGTCGACGTATTGAGCAAGTCGACCCACAGAATGTTGTAGGGATCGTGGGCCACGTCGGTCCAGTTGAAGAAGCCGTTGAACGTGAGCACGGCGCTCGTGATCGTGTTGTTCCCGAGGTTGATCCCTTCGAGCTGCCAGGCGTAGGCGCTCTGATGGGTCATGTTCGTCAAATTGGTCGTCGTCGCCGAGTAGATGACAGACGCGGCAGACGCCTTCGACGCGGTGCCAAGTAGACTCACTCCGACGACGAGCAGGCCCGCACCAAAGCGGAAACCGAGATTCTTCACACGTTTCACAGGCGCCTCCAAGATGTCGCCAGCTCAAGTGCAAGAACAGGACCTGCAAAATCAAACGAATACTTCGGTATTTTGCGATTCTCTGAGATCGCCTCGCGCGAAGTCGCCTCTGCCGTGAACTTTAATCGCAAGATCAGCGGTGCATTGCGCGGCTCGCCTGATGGCTAGTCCCCGGGACTTTTCGTCCTCAAGAGTCTGTCAACTCCTAGATTTCAAACCGACTTGTACAACTTGTCCGCCGCGGGAAGAACTTTTGCAGAACTGAAGGCATGCTGAAATTTCTGCGCGTTCTTGCATTCGGTACGGGTGTGGCGATTGGGGCCGCGGGCTGTGGACGGATCTCACCCGCCGAGCACGTGAAGCGCGCCGACGAGTACGCCGCGAAAAAAGACTTCGCCAACGCGATTGTCGAATACCGGACGGCACTCCAACAAGATCCAAAACTCGGCACCGCGCGCTTGAAGCTGGGCGACATCTACGCGCAAATCAGCGACGGCCAGAACGCCTACCGCGAATATGTCAGAGCCGCCGACCTCCTGCCCGACAACATCGACGCGCAGTTGAAGGCCGGCGCGCTGTTGCTGCTGTCGAACCAGTACGCCGAGGCCAAGACGCGTGCCGAAGCGGTTCTCCGGATGTCGCCGCGTAACCCCGGGGCGCTGACGCTGCTCGGCAACGCGCTCGCCGGGATGAACGACACCGACGGCGCGCTCGACCGGCTGAATGAAGCCATCCTCGCCGATCCTTCTCAAGGTTCGCTGTACTCGAACCTCGGCGTGCTGCAGCTCGCGCGCGGCGACCGCCAGATGGCCGAGGCCTCGTTCAAGAAGGCCACGCGCGCGATGCCGACTCGCGCTGAACCGCGTGTCTCCCTGGCGCATTTCTATCGATCGCAGGGACGCGACGCCGACGCGGAACAGGTGCTGCTCGAAGCGGTCGCTGTCGATCCGAAGAGCATTCAAGCCAACAGCAATCTCGCCGAGCTGTACCTGACGACCGGTCGTCCGGCCTTGGCCGAAACGCCGCTCAAGGCCATTGCTGACGTGCGGCATGATCCTGAGTCCATGTTCACGCTGGCCGACTACTACACACGCACGCGACGGACCAAGGAGGCCGCGGCCATTCTCGACACGCTCGCCGGAACGTCTCAGACGTACGGCCTCGCGAAAGCCCGGCTCGCGGCGATCGACTACACGGAGGGCCGCGCCGACGAATCTCACAAGATTCTCGACGAGCTGTTGCGCCGCGAACCGCACAACCGGCTCGCCCTCGTGCTGAAAGGCCGGCTGCTCCTCATCGAGAAGAAACACGAAGAGGCGCTCGGATATGCCAAGCGCGCGCTTGCCGCCGACCCGGAGCACTCGTCGGAGTCACATTACCTGCTCGCGCTCGTCTATCAGAACAAAGGACAACTCGAAGAATCGGAAACGGAATTCAAGCAGGTGCTCAAAGTCGCACCGAGCGCAGCGAGCGCGGCCGTCGCCCTGTCACAGTTGTACTCGTTGAAGAACAAGCGGACGGCCGCCATCGAATTTGCCGAACAGGCCGTCAAGCTCGCGCCGAACAGCATCGACACAAGGGTGACGCTCGTACGCGCCGTCATGGCGAACGGCGACGTGGCGCGTGCCGATCGCGAAATCCGCGGCATGCTCGCCCAGTTCCCGAATTCCGCGCCCGTGCAAGTCCAGGCTGGTGCGCTGTTCATCGCGCGCAAGGACATCGTCGCCGCGCGGTCGGCGTTCAATCGCGCGCTCGAACTCGATCCCTCGTCCGCGGACGGCGTGACGGGGCTCGTCGCGCTCGACCTGGGCAGCAACAATGTGCGCGTGGCGCTCGATCGACTGAACGGGTTCCTCGCGAAGGCGCCGGACAACGCGGCCGTGTGGTTCCTGACGGCAAAGGCGTACAGCCTCACCGGCGACAGCGTCCAGGCTGAGCGCGCGCTGATCAAAACGATCCAGCTCGACCCAGGGCGTGTGCAGGCGTTCGCGATGCTCGGCGATTTACATGCCGCAAGAGGCAAGCTCGACGTCGCGCTGCAGCAATTTCAGGGCTGGGCGACGCGCGAGCCGAAGTCGATTGCCGCCCAGACGATGGTCGGCTTGACACTCGAGCGGATGAACAGAGTGCAGGAAGCCAAACAGGTCTACGAACGGCTTCTCACAATGGACCGGCACGCGTCCATCGCCGCGAACAACCTGGCGTGGCTCTATTCCGAGACCGGCGGCAACATCGATCAAGCCACGGATCTCGCGCAGATGGCGAAGTCACAGGCGCCCGATCAACCTGCCTTCAACGACACGCTCGGCTGGATCTATTACAAGAAGGACCTCGTCGAGCAGGCCGTCCCGCTGCTGCAACAGTCGCTCGAAAAGGATCCCGACAACGCGCTGACCCACTATCACCTCGGCATGGCGTACGCGAAAGCGGGCGAGGACACGAAGGCGATTGAGGAATTGAAGAAGGCGCTGACGCTCGATCCGAAGCTGTACACGGCTGACGAGGCGCGCCGGACGTTGAAGGACCTGCAGATTTAGGCAGGGCGGGCAGGGAGGGCCGGTTGGTCGAGCACGCGGAGTCTCTGTGTTCTTCTGTCCTGCCCTCCGCGCCCTCCCTGCCCGCTGCCCAACTAGAAACTGACTCGCAGCGTGATCGCCCCGTACGAGTTCCTGTTGAACTGCCCGACGAAATCGGTGTCGGTGCCGCGGATGCCGACGCCGGTGAACGTGACGCGCCAATGCGACGACAGCGCGTCCGAGAACTGCGCCTTGATGTACGCGCCGTCGCCGGATTGCCGAATCAGGCCTTCGACGGTGACGGTTCGGCGAGGATCCACGGTGTACGAAGCGCGCCCGATGATGGAACGCGCGATGCCTTCGTCCGGCGCAAAGCGAAACCCCGGCGGCCCCGAGCGCGTCACGCTTTCGCCGATGTAGCCGCCGTCGAGCATCCACTCGCCCGCCTGCCGCTCCAACTCCAGCACATAGAGGATGTACTCGCGATTCACCGTGTCCGGCGAGGTGAAGTACGCCGTCTCGCCCTTCAACGTCAGCCACGAGGTCGGGATGGCGACGTCCGCTCCGTACGTGCGAAGCGAGGGATACAGCCTGGTCAGTTGGATCGTCGACGGACTGAGCGGCTCGACATCCAAGCTCGCGAGGTTGTAGAAGCCGTCATAGATCGACGCCGACGCTTCGAAGTGCTCTCCCGCGTGCCGCCATCTCACGCCCTGCTGCGAGCCCTTCGGAAAGACCGAACCGCCATCCACGATGGTGAGACCAGCCGCAGCGGGCGGCAGCACGGTCCATCGTTGATTGAAGAGCGGCAGACGGCTCGGCGTGAACCGGGGCACGATGACGGCTTCAATCGTCTCGGGCCCGAAGTGGACGGCCGCACGCCCGCCGAGCACCGGGACGAGATCGGTGTCGATCACGTCGAGATAGTCGCGCGGCGCGAACCGGTCCGTCGGATTCAAGATGTCGGCGTTGCCCCATCGGATGAACTGCTTGCCGATGTCGACGGTCAAATACTTGGTATTGACGGTCGCGGCCAGACGCCGGAGCGCCGCGGCCGGCCGCAAAACCGTCCGGTCGTCCAGATCGAGTCGAAAGCGCGTGTCGACCTGGCTGTGTGTGTTGGCGCGGAAGTCGAGACCGACGGCGAACTGCAGCCAGCGCGACGGTCTGACGAACACTTCTTCGCGGTACAAGACGTCGACGACCTGGCGCTCCTGGTCGTTTGGCACCAGATGCGCGAACACGGTGTCGGTGCCTTCGACGTACCCGCGCTGCATCACGGTCTGCGCACCCGCACCGCGGACGCCGCACACGCTCATCGCAGCGGCAACAATCAACAGCCTTCGAAGTAGTCGCATGATGTTCATGCCGCCGGCCGGCTCACGTCGTCCACGATGCGGCCATCGCGAATGGTCAAGGTCCGCTGGCAGCTCTCGGCCACGTTCGCATCGTGCGTCACCATCACGACCGTGGCGCCGAACCGCGCGTGGACGTCATGAATGAGCGAGAGGATCTCGGCGCCCGTTTTGGTATCCAGATTTCCGGTGGGTTCATCGGCGAGCAGGATCGGCGGGTAGACCGACAACGCGCGTGCAATCGCGACGCGCTGCCGCTCGCCGCCCGAAAGCTCCTCGGGCAAATGCGTCATGCGGTGGCCCAATTGTACAAGCTCGAGAAGCTCGCGGGCCCGCTCCTCCACTTTTCGCCGTGGCCAGTGACGCAAGTGCAGCGGCAACCCCACATTTTCCAGACACGACAACGTCGGAAGCAGATTGAAGAACTGAAAGATGAATCCGATCTTCTCGCGCCGAATCGTCGTCAGCGCGTCGTCATCGAGACCGCTGAGCGTCTGACCGTCGATCGTCACGCGGCCCGACGTCGCGCGATCGAGCCCGCCGAGCAAGTTGAGCAGCGTCGACTTGCCCGACCCCGACGGCCCGACAATCGACACCATCTGTCCGCGCGGAATCGTGGCGGTCACATCGTTCAGGGCCGCGACGTCCCGCCGGCCGCCGAACTGCTTGCACACATTGGCCAGATCGATCATCGCTCAAGCGGATCACCCGTCTGTATCGGCTCGAAGACCGCCGCCAGCAGGCCGCTTTATGGTTCGACGAGGTGCTGGCGTGCCTCGGCGATCAGACCGTGCGCCGAGGTGCCGGCCCCGACGCCGGCCGCGAGGCCGACGCGAACGCGCTTCTGAACGCTGTCGACGGAGTCGTTGAGGACGTGCGCGATCCGCCGCGCGACGACAAGCGCGCCGGGCGGACTGGTCTCGATCGCGACGACGGCCACCTCGCCGGTCGTCAGCCGGCCCGCTAGATCCGTGGGACGGAGCTGCGATCTGAGACGGCGGATCCATTCATACGCGAGGTCGCCGGGTGCGTCTGCATGGCCGGGCATGATCAAGATGAAGGCCGCTGTGCCTGAACGTCTTCGCGCTCGCACGCAGCGTTCGACCACTTCGTCGAACGACTGCGGCGCCGCCAACTGCTCGCGCGGCGCGGCGAGCTGTTCGGCCGCGGTCGAGAACCACCGCGAGAGGGCCCACGTCGCGGCGTCGAACAGCTTCACATCGCGTTGCGTGAATTGATGTGGAGCGATCGAACGCATTTCCAGACGCGCGTGACGGCCGCCAGCCGCGTTGATCCGAACACACAGGATCTCGGCGTGCCGCACGTCGGCGGACGACTCGAGCGAGGGCTCTCCTACACAGAACGCAAGCGATCCGTCGGGCTCCCACATCGTGAAGCTGCCGTCCGCGGAGAGAGTGTCGGCGGCACTTCGAACCGCGTACGTCAACGCCTGTCGCGGAGAGTCGTTGTCGACCAGGTGCTGCATGATCGTGCCGGTCAGCCGCGACAGCTCGTTCTCGAGCGACGCGTTCAACGACGTCACGAGCGCCGCCATGTAGAAATCGAACCACTCGGGCAGCTGCTGACTGCCCGGGCGATGCGTCGCGGCGATCAGCCACGAGCCGCCGATTGTCGACAGACGCACGAGGATCGGATATCTCGCGTCAGCGAAGCCGAGTTGCCGCAGCGCCGCCGGCGTCAGAGTCGCGATCGGTTCTTGGGGGACGAGGCCCGCGGCGATGGCGTCGGGCACCTTCGAGCGAACGGACCCCGGCAGCATCGCAGCGAGCACGTGCCGGCCGTCGAGGTCGCCGCGATAGCCGACGATCTCGGCGTCGTCCCACACGTTCATAATCTCGGCGAAGACCTGAAACACCTGGCGTTCGGACGCCTTGCGTGCCTGGCCCAGCAGATCGTGGAGCGCCGCGAGACGGCGCAACGTCGGGCGTTCGCTCTCGGCCCCGCTCAGGTAGTCCTCGAGCACACGCGAGAGCAGCGCCGCCGCGCGTTGCACCTCGTCGTCGCGGCTCTGCTCGCGATCGCCGCCAACGAGGGCCGCGCCGGCAACAGCTCCCGACGCGACGAACGGCATGCTGCAGAATCGCCTTCCGCGCACAGACGCGGTTTCTCCGTGTCCGTCGTTGAGTGCTGGAGCAAGATGCTGAACGGCTTCGATGACGAGGGGGTCGATGACGGATGGCGAGCCCGCGCGGAGCGGGGACGGCAGCAGGTTCAAATGTTCGTCAACGATGTCGACCGAAAAGCCGCGTGTTTTGTAGACTTCGACGACCCATTTCCATGTCGGCGTCTGTACGACGTCAGCTAAAGCGCGTCTGTCTTCGGGCGTCAACAGCTGATCAGCGCGGCCCACGGGGAACAAGCTGAACCGTTTGCAATAGAACAGCCAGAGTCCGTCAATTTTACGCGTATGTCTCTGACGAGAAATATGCCGTGTAAAAACGCGCAGTTGCGGCTAACTTGGCGTGCGCAAGGCAGATTTCGATATGACTCATTGTCCGAATTGTGTACTTTAAGGTTGAATTTTCTCTGCCACTCTAGCTATATTTGTTGCGCCGACAAAGAGCTCCCTTACCTGATACTTCTGAAACGGACGTATTCGTGAGCACTGAAACTCTTCGCTTGGCAAGCCCAGGCTTCGTGTCAACGACCTCGAATTCAATCGCGCCCTTGATCGGACAGTGCCCTGAGATGGCGCGCGTCCACGAAGACATTCGCACCGCTGCGCGGTCGGATGCCAAAGTGCTGATCGTCGGAGAAACCGGCGTCGGCAAGGAAATCGTGGCGCGCCTGATTCACGACTCGGGAAGCCGACAGTCGAGGAACTTCGTCGCGATCAACTGCGCCGGCTTGCCCGATTCCTTGCTCGAGTCCGAGTTGTTCGGCCACGTCCGCGGAAGTTTTACGGGTGCGTACCGGGACAAGCCCGGCCTTGCGGTGATGGCGCACCGCGGCACGCTGTTTCTCGACGAACTCGGCGAGATGTCGCTGCGCATGCAGGCGATGCTGCTCCGCTTCGTCGAAACGGGTGAAATCCAGCGCGTTGGTTCGGATCGCAGCGAAGGTCATGTGGACGTGCGGATCATCGCCGCCACGAACCGCAATCTGCTCGAGCGCATCAACGACAAGGAATTCCGCGAAGACCTCTACTATCGCCTCAACGTGATTCGTCTCGTCGTTCCGCCGCTGCGCGAGCGCGGCAGCGACGTCGCCCTGCTCCTCCAGCACTATCTCCAGGAGAGCGCTCGGACGCACCGCGTCGAAGCCCCTCGCATGACGCAGGGCGCACTGGACATCCTCTCAGCCTATCGCTGGCCCGGCAATGTCCGCGAACTGAAGAATGTCGTCGAACGCATCGTCATTCGGCAAAGCGGACGTGAGATTGGCGCGGATGATCTTCCCGAGGAGATCGTCGACCGCAAGCCGTTCGCGCAGGTCACCCCCGTGCTGGCCGAAGCGCCGGCAAAGTCGCGCGCCGAAGTGTTTTGGGATCGGATGGTCGTCGGCGGCGAGAGCTTCTGGACGGTCGTCTATCCGGCGTTCATCGACCGCGAGCTCACGAAGACCGACCTGCGTCAGTTGATCAAGGCCGGCCTGCAGCAAACGCAAGGTAGCTACCGCAAACTCGTCGAGTTGTTCCGAATGGCGCCCGGCGACTACAAGCGGTTCCTCGCGTTCCTGTATCAGCACGATTGCCATCTTCCGTTCCACGGGTTCAGGGACGCTCGATCGGACGAACGCTCTGTCGCACGCGGCGCGTAAGCCGTCCCGACATTGCCCGCCATCCGACCGGGTGCTAGCATTTCGAGCGAGTGAAGAACATCGCTGTACCCGTGTCGGAGGACGATCTGGTCCGGCTGGTCAGCGTCCGACAACTGCAGGCCCCTGCATTCGCGCCCAGCGCAGAACTCGACGCGCTCACCCGCTCGGTTCGCGAACACGGCATCCTTAATCCGCTTCTGATTCGAGAGAAAGACGGCGGGTATGAAATCGTCGCCGGCCGGCGCCGCTACGCGGCCGCCGTCGCCGCGGGTTTGACGGAGGTCCCCTGCATCGTCAAACAGGTCGACGACGCGGAGGCCGACGCGTTGGCGCTAGCGGAAAACACTCGCGGCGGCGGGACGCCCAGTTCGCTTCGCAGCGCGGTCGCGGCACAACTGTCGGCCGCGGTCGGCGACATCCGGGGCGGCGTGGCGACGATGGTGCGATCGCTCGGGTTGCTGCCGACGATGCGCCCGGGCTACGAGCGCGACATCGTCGAAGACTTGGTGCGCGCGCAGGCCTGGCGCACGCTGTGGCTCGCGAACACCACGTCGTTTCTCTCATCGGGGCAGGTGCCGCCGGGGCGCCGCCGCCTGTTCCCGGCGGTCGTCGACGGGGTCATCGACGGCTTCGATCCTGAACGACGGCTCGCCGGAATCCGGTTCGACGTGTCTCACGCATCCACGCACGCGGTCGTGGACGATTCGTTGGTGGGCATTGCGGTGACCGGGGCGATCATCGTGACCCTGTCCATTCTTCGCAACGTCAAGCAGCCTCTGATTACCCTGCGTACACACTCACTGGACGACGACCGCGTGGGCCTCGACGTGACGCAGCAACAGGCGCCGATTTCACGGGAAATGTCCGATCGGTTTTCAAACCGTGAACTGACGTCCAATGCCGTGGATCTCGCTTTGGCTGGAATTGCCCTGGCACACGCAACCGCAGCGTATGGCGGGGCTTCCGAGTTGTCGCGTCTGGGTGACACAGGGTCGGCGGTTCGTCTTACATTTAGAAGCCTGCAAGCCGTTTAAGAAACGCTGAAAAGAGTTGACTTGGCCGTCACGCGCTGATGTTAGAGTTGCTCCCTCGAATGCCTGTGTCCACCTTTCCGTCGGGTACCTCTCAGAGCCTTCCCGAATGGACGCGCGCGTTGTCGGCGCATGCGAACGTGCTGCTCGAAGGCCAGCGCGATCAGACCGACGCCGCCGTTCTACATCTGCTCCCACATCTTCGCGCGCCAATCGTGTACCACAGGCCGGGCGAAGAGCTCACGCTCCTGAACGAATGCACGGTGATCTTGCGCGACGTCGGCACGCTCTGCAAAACCGAGCAGGCTTTGCTGCATGACTGGCTCGATCGAAAGCCCGATTCAGTACAGACGGTCGCCACGACTCAGAGTCCGCTGTTCTCGCTTGTACAGGAAGGATTGTTCGAATCTGATTTGTACTACCGGCTCAACGTGATTCTTCTGCGCCTCGACATCGAACTCGAACCGCAGTTCTAGCGGATCTTCGCCCTACAGATATTTTCCGTCACCTTCCGTTCGCGAACAAGACTGTTTGTTTGGCGAGCGGATCGTTATCATCGCGCGCTCATGACAAAGTCTGAGTCGCTGATCGAACGACTGCGGCAAGCGCCCGATCTTGAGCGGGTCGTCCCGCATCTTCCTCCCAGCGTGCTGCATCGCGTCATCACGGCGTGCGGCCTGGAGGACTGCGCAGACGTCATCGCGCTCGCGACGCCGGCTCAACTCTCGCGGGTGCTCGACGCCGATGTCTGGCGCGCGCCGCAGCCAGGGTTCGACGAACAGCTCGACGCGGATCGGTTTGGGACGTGGATTGAAGTGTTGATGCAGTCGGGGGCTGCTGTTGCGGCGCAGAAGCTCGCTGCGCTCGACATCCACCTCATTGTTGCAGGTTTGGCCCGCCACCTCACCGTGTTCGACGGCGCCGCGGCATCGCCTTACACCACTCTTGACGGCGAGCAGGTCACCCCAAGGCGCGCCTCCCACGGCCTGCATTCGTGCGAGGTCGGCGGGTACGTCGTCGAGGCCAGACGCGCCGGCTACTGGGACGCAATCGTCGAACTGCTTCAGGCGCTGGACGCGGAGCAGTCCGAATACTTCCACCGTGTGATGGCAGGCTGCCGCCGGCTCTCCAACGGACGCCTGGAACCAGATGCGTCTCACAACGTCCTCGACGACCACGAGCAGGAGATGTTCGAGCTGGAGTGCGCTCGCGAATCCCGGCGAGAGCGCGAAGGCTATGTGCCGCCGGCGCAGGCTCGCGCGTTTCTTCAGACGGCGAGGCAACTCGACCTGTCAGGCGACCGGCCGCTGGCTCGTCCTCTCGTGCACGCGTACTTTCGCGCGCTGGAGTCAGAGCCGAACGCCGACAGCGAGCCTCAGCACGAAAGCACCGCGTCTTTTGTCGCCGACGTTCTTCGCGAGGAGGGTGTGTTGCCGCATGCCCCACTCGCGCTCCTGGGCTCCGGATCGGAGCCGGCGCCATCACGGCTGCGCTTCATCCGGGCGTTTGCCGACGGTCATGCTGCGAGCGCGGCAGAACTCGCGTATCTCGCGAACACGTTGATGGCCGGGTGCTCGCTGCAAGGGCGGCCGTTTACGCAGCAGGAGGCGTCGGACGCCGCGGTCGCCCTCTGCAACCTCGGATTGGAAAACTGGCCGCATTCCTGGAGCGAGCCCGACTTCGTGACGGCGTTCGAAGTGGGCGTGACGGTCCTCTACCGCGACGTGTGCATGGATGGCGCTGAACGCCTGGCCGGCGTGCTCGCCGACTTGCGCTGCGGCGACCGCGACATCCAAATGGGACTGAGTCAACTCCGGTTCGAGCTTGCGAAACATACCCGTGCAGGCGTGCCCTGGCGCGCGGGAAGGGCGCTCGAGGTCATCATGCTGCTCGACGCGCCGTCGTGGGCCGCGCTCGTCGGGCTGATCGACGAATTCCCCGTCATGCACGGCGTGATCGCCGCCACGGGCGGCCCGGACGCATCGAAAGTGCGGACGGTTGATTCGACGGCGTTCGAATTCATCTCAGAGAACAGCCAGATCGCGTCGATCCGAGCGTTTCTCCGACGTCTGTCAGCCAGCCTGATCTGACGCGGCGCGTTCAGACCGCTCGGCGACGCGTGCAGACGCGTTGGGGCGGCTGAAGATCGAGTTGCGCGAGCGGAAGAGCGATTGCGCCGTGCGATCGCGGCGATGCGGACCGCGAAAAACGAAAGGGCGACGAAGTCAGCGTGTCGGCGCCGAGGCGCCGATCACATTCAGGGCCTTCTGCGCGTCCGCGGCTCCGTCGAAATCCTTCTTCAACTGCAGCGCCCGTTCGAGGGACAGCCGGGCCTTGTTCCATTCGCCCTGCTCCACATACGCCATCCCGAGGTGGTAGTGCGAGGCCGGCTCGTTCGGGTGTTTCGCCGTCGCCTTTTCGAGGTACGGCAGCGCTCTTGCGGCCAGCTTCTTCTTATAGAGGATCCACCCGAGGGTGTCGTTCACGTCCGGATCCTCGGGCAGCGCCTGATATGCCGTTTGCGCGAGCTGCAGGGCGTCGTCCAACTGCCGGTTCGACGCGACGTAGATCCAGGCCAGGTTGTTCGCAGCCACGGCCGCATGGGAGTCGATGGCGAGCACCTGGCGATACTGCTTCTCGGCTTCCTGCGCATCGCCTTGGGCTTCGAGCAGCACGCCGATCATCGTGCTCGCGGCGACCGACTTGGGATTGCGCGCCGCAACCTCGCGGAAACTCTTGATGGCTTCGAACAGCCGCTTCTGCCGGACGTACAGCCCGCCGAGCCGCGTGTAGGCGGTGAGGCGATCGGGATCCAGTTCAATCGCCTGACGCAGCAACGCTTCCGCGCGGTCGATGTCGCCCGCCGCTTCGTGCGCGCCGGCGGCGAGCGTCAGCAGCGCCACCGTTGGCGTCGCCTCTTTCAGCCGCGCGTCCATGCGGGCCGCACCGGCGCGAGATTTTCCGCCGCCGACGTCGAGCCGGACGAGCGCTTCGAGCGCCTCTTGATCGTTCGGGTTCGCCGTCAGCACGCGCTCGTACGCGGTCCGCGCTGCGTCGACGTGATTCGACGCAAGCTCGATCAACGCCGACAGCTTGAAGACGCCGATCGATTTCGGCTGTGCCTTTTGAAGGGGCTCCAGGTCCGCTTTGGCCTTCGAGAGGTCTCCCCGCAGCAAATCCGCGCGTACGAGAATGGCCTGTGCGTCGAGCACGCTGGGGTCCATGGTCAGCGCCTGCTGCGCGTATGTCGTCGCCTTGTCGGCGTTGCCTCGCCCGAGGTACACCATGGCCAGAGCGATGACCGCTCCGGTCGGACGTGACTGCATCTTGAGCACCTGCTCGTACGCGTGGATGGCGTCCTCGAAGCGATCGCTGGCCGCGTCGACGCTGCCGACGAGCATCCACGCGGAGGCGGCCGAGGACGACACCGGGTCGTTCTTGATGACCGTCTGCGCAGACGTCCGTGCGGCGTCGCGCTTGCCTTCGGCGATGGAGATGCGCGCGCTGAGCAGCAGCGCCGACGCGTTCTTCGGCTCCTTCTCGAGCACGTCGTGGAGCCGCTGCTGCGCGTCCGCGAGATGCCCGTCGGCGGCGTCCAGGCTGGCGATGCGGATGTTGGCCGCGGCGAACGCCTTCGGCTGCTTCGCGCGCTCACGCAGGATGGTTCGCGCTTCGTCTTTTCGGTTCGCGATGACGTAATAGTCGGCCAGCGTCAGCGCGGCCTCATCCGACTCTTTCCGGGTCAGCGCGATGAAGTACGGCTCGGCCTCCGTCACGCGGTTCGTCGCGATGTAAAAGAGTCCGAGGGCGCGGTTGGCCGTCAGATTGTCTTTGTCGAGCGCGACGGTCTCTTTCAGCACCGTTTCCGCTTCGTCGCGGCGGCCGACCGACCAATAGAAGTTGGCGAGCGCGAGGCGCGCCGGTACGGAGCTCGGCGCAGCCTGGACGGCCGACTTGAACGTCGCCTCGGCTTCCTCGCGCTTCCCCTTTGCGAGTTGGAGTATCGCGAGGTTGTCGTAGGCCGTCGGCGATTTGGGATCGAGCGTGATGGCGTCCTGGTATTCGCCCATCGCCGCATCGAGGTCTTTCAGCCCCGCCAGCGCGTTGCCGCGCAACACCTGCGCGTCGACGCTCTTCTGATCGAGCTCGATGGCTTTGTCCGCGCGCGATTTCGCGTCCTCGAACTGCCGGGCGGCCAGCAACAGTTCACCCGCCTTGAGCTGCGCTTCGACGCTTTTCGGCAGCAGGTCGGCGGCGCGCACGTACTCGCGAAGCGCGTTGCGCGCATCGCTCAAATGCATGTAGGTGTCGGCCAGCTTCAGATGGATGTCGCCGTTCTGGGCGTCCTTCTGCAGCGCGTTGCGATACTCGAGCGCCGCCTCTGAATACTGCTGCGCGTCGAAATAGGTCTGGGCCTTTTTGACGTGCTCGGCGGCGTTTCGGCGCGCGCACGCCGACGCGCACAGCACGATCGCGAGCACGGCACTGGACTGGCGGAAAGTTCGAAAATTCATTGTGAAATGTCCGGGAGCAATCGAGACTACCACGAACGCAGAACTCCGCCGCCGGCGATTCTTGCCGCCGCGCCGGTTGCACACGGTTGCGTGTTTCAGTCGACGAGGTCCAGGAACAACCAGCGCTTGCCCTCGGCGAGGCCGGCAAGTTCCTTTCCGGCGTTGCGAATCACCGGGGGCGCCGACGTGATGTGCTGAGTGCCGGCCTGCATGTCGCGATACAAACGCTGAATCGTGCCGGCGCGAAGCGCGACCGTACCGGCGCTTTTGTAGACGAAATCCGCGACGTCCTTGCATGCCCACGTGATGTTCGCCATCGCAAGACGAATCATCGTGTGCTGCCGCGTCGTCAACCCATCGCCGCTCTGCAGCGTCTCGTTGACGCTTCCCCATGCGTCGTAGACCAGCGCCCGCGCCGCCCGATACTTCGCTTCCGCCTTCGCATACTCTTCGTGGAACGTCTCGCTCGACGCCTGCGTGCCCGAGCGGCCAACGCCGCCGCGGACCTTGGCGGCCAGCTCGTCGAGCAGACGTCGTCCGATGCCGCACGCCCACGCCGAGTGGCAGATCGCGGCGAAGCCGATGATGCCGAGGCGGTACAGATCGCCGCCCTGTTTGGGCGCCTCGGTCACCGCGAAGTGTGTGTACTTCTCGGGCACGAACACGTCCTCGATGCGATAGTCGATGCTCCCCGTGGCGCGCAAACCGAGCACGTCCCAGTTGTCGACGAGCGTTGCGTGCCCAACCGGCAACACGAAAATCCGCGGCTCGTTGGTGCCCTGAACGAGGCCGAGCGTGTGAATGTGCGTCGCGTGCTTGATGCCCGACGCGAAACTCCACGACCCGGTGAGTCGAAATCCACCGGCCGTTGGCACAGCGACGCCGGGCCTCGTGCCCTGACCGGCGATGACGGGGAGCCGTTCGCCCGCAAAGAGCTCGTCGACGGCTTCGCGCGGCAGGTACGCCGCGCCGGTGCCAATCGCGAGCGCGGCGGCCATCAGGACCCATCCGGTCGACGGATCGCCGGCCGCCACCGTTTCGATGACGCGAATCGACGACAGCACGTCGAGCTCGCTGCCGAACGCGACGGTGTGCGGCACCCACATGCTGAACAGCCGCTCGCTGTGGAGCGCGTCGACGACGGCCTGCGACAGCCGGCCTTCGCGATCGCCTTCATCCGCGAATTGATCGGCGACAGTGGCGACGTGTTTGGCGCGGGCAACGAGGTCGGCCGCCGGGGATACAACTGAAGTCATGGGTTATCTCGATGGGTGCAGAGCACGGCGCAGCCGCTGCGCCAGAAAGGTCAACGCCTCGTCGCCCGCCGGAATGGCGGCCGCGAACGAGACGAACGCGTGAATGGTTCCCTCGAAGCAGCGGTACTCGGCCGGCACGCCCGCCGCAGCGAGGCGATCGGCGTACGACTTTCCTTCGTCCCTCAGCGGATCGCATCCCGCGGTAATCACGACGGCCGGCGGCAGGCCGCTGAGATCGTCGGTCCGCAGCGGAGAGGCCCGCGGGTCGCGCACTTGCGTCGCGACGTCCGAAAAGTACAGCGAGTTGAACCACTCCATGTCGCGGGTCGACAGAAAGTAGTCGCCGCCGCCGAATTCGCTGCGCGACGCAAAGGCCGACCGAGTGTCCAGATCGACGACGGGATAGATGAGCGCCTGGAACGCGATTGCCGGTCCGCCGTTCGCTTTCGCGAGCTGACAGACAACTGCGGCAAGATTCCCGCCGGCGCTGTCGCCGGCCACGGCAAGCCGCCCTGCGTCGCCGCCCAATTCGGCGGCGTGAGCCGACACCCACGACGTGGCGGCGTACGCGTCGTCCACCGCCGCGGGAAACTTGTGCTCCGGCGCCATTCGATACTCGACGTTGACGACAATCGCGTCGCCGTCGCGACACAACGCGCGCGCGATGGGATCGTGGGTGTCGAGGTCGCAAATGGCAAACCCACCGCCGTGGAAGTACACGACGAGTGGAAGCGGTTCGCTCGCAGACGTCTGGCGCGGCCAGTAGATGCGAACGCCGATGTCGCCGCCGGCCGACGGAATCCGGCGATCTTCGACGCGATACACCGGCAGTGGCGGCCTCGCCATCTGCTGACTCGCGGCCTTGTTCCCGGCGCGCACCACCTCCACCGGCAGTTCGTAAATGGGCGGCTGGCCTGCCGCTCGGAGCATCTGGAGGAACTGTTCAGTGGCGGCGTCGGGGCGGATGACTGCCATGAACCGGTATTTTTACTCCGACTCCTCACCGACTCGCAATCGGGACCCACAGCTCGAACCCGCCCAGGCCGGTGCGTCCGTCGAACTGCTCTCCGTAGCGTTCGAACGCCGCGCCGTCCAACGCACGATACCCGGCGTCCGCAATCGCGTGGTCCCAGACGGCGCGCCACGTGGTGCCGACCGACGCCACGTGGTCTTTGTGTTCGAAGATCGCATACGTCTGCGGCGCAATGCGGAGCCGCGAGAACTCCGCGGGCTTCTCCGGGAACCCGCTCACGCGGACACCGGTGATGTACTCGTAGCTGCCTGTGTCGTCCGGGTTGCAGATGACGCCGTAGGTTTCCTTGCCCATCTGATTCCGGATTGTTCCGAGATACGGCATGAAGCGATCCCATTGCAAGGGGATGCCGGCGTTCGTGCGATAGCGCTGTCCGAGCCCGAAGATCAAGAGTGCGTCTTCGCGCACCACGCGCGCCGGTGCGATTGTCGTCGTGTTCTTGTCGTCGATTCTGACTGGACTCATGAGCTCGACTCCTTCCATGCGGCCGTGTTGCGAACGCCAATGCGCATTCCACGGTCGTGCCAAACGTCGCGATGAATCATCTTCACCCAGTGGTCGAGCATTCATTTCATAGTTATTGCGGTTAGCATGGTGAGCGTGACATCTCGACACTTGCGCAAGTTTTACCTAGTCGTCGCCTCCGTCTTACTCGCGTCGTCGCTGGCAGCGGCCCAGGCCGAGCTTCCCGGCCGCGAAACGACTGCCGCGTCGGTTGCCGCGTACCGGCTAACACAGCTCATGCCGGTGGATCCCGAGGTGACCGTCGGCACGCTCGCAAACGGCCTGCGCTATTACATACGTCCGAACGGCCGGCCGGCGCGCCGCGCCGAGCTGCGCCTCGTGGTCAGAGCGGGATCGGTGCTCGAAGACGACGACCAGAAAGGGCTCGCGCACTTCGTCGAGCACATGGAGTTCGAAGGCACGCAACGTTTTCCCGGCTCGAGCATCAGCGAGTTCCTCGCGTCGCTCGGCTTGAGCATCGGTCCCGACGCGAATGCGCAGACCGGCTACAACGACACGCAGTACACACTGCGCGTGCCGACCGACGTCCCCGGAGTCCTCGATCGCTCGATGCAGGTGCTCGAGGACTGGGCGCACGCGGCCACGTTCCCGCAAAGCGGCATCGACCGCGAGCGCGGCATCGTCTTGTCCGAATGGCGCATGAACCTCGGCGCGAGCGAACGCACGGGAGAGGCGATCCGCCGCGTGCAACTCGACGGCTCGCGCTACGCCGTTCGGCCGGTCATCGGCGATCCGGACATCATCTCGAACGCGTCGCGAGAGGCGCTCACGCGCTTCTATCGCGACTGGTATCGGCCCGATCTCATGGCCGTCATCGTGGTGGGCGACGTCAATCGCGACGCGGTGGAGACGATGATCAAGGAGCGCTTCTCGTCGCTCGCGGCGCCGCGGCCCGCGCGTCCGCGGCCGACGTACGACGTGCCCGACCACGATGGAACCCGCTACACCGTTGTCACCGACAAAGAGGCGACAGCGACGGCGGTCGAGCTCAGCAACCTGCGTCCGTCCCGCAGTCAATCGACGGTCGGCGGGTACCGCGACATCATCAAGGACCAGCTGTTCGGCGACCTGCTGACCGCCCGCTTCAACGAGCTGAGAGATCGTGCGAACCCTCCGGTGCTGCGAGCAAGAGCGGATCGCGGGCTTTTCCCGACGACACCCACGCGCGACGAAGCGGAGCTCCAGGCGCTCGTCGCCAACGACGGGGTTGCGCCGGGCCTCGACGCACTCGTGACCGAACTTCAACGCGTCTCGCGCTTCGGGTTCACGGCCACGGAATTGGCGCGCACGAAGGATGCGATGATGCGGAGCTACGAGCGCTCGGTGACGGAGAGCCCCGATCGCGAGTCGACCAGCCGGGCGGACGAGTACACGCGGAACTTCCTGCAGGCCGAGGCGCTGCCGACGATTTGGCAGGAGCTCGCGTTTCACCGGCGCTTCCTTCCCGAAATCACGCTCGCCGAAATCAACACGCTCGCGAACGACTGGTTTCCCGAGCGGAACCGGCTCGTGATCGTGCAGGCGCCGGAGAACACCGGAGTCGTGCTGCCCGCGCAGGCGCAGTTGGCGGACGTGGTGAAACGGGCGCTGGCGCGCCGATCGGATCCGTACGTCGACACGGTCGTGAAGCAGGCGCTGATGGAGGCGGCCCCGCAGCCCGGCACCATCGTTCGCACGACGTCGCGGCCCGAAGCGGGCGTGACCGAGTGGACCCTCTCAAACGGCGCGACGGTCGTCCTCAAGCCGACGACGCTGCGCGCCGATCAGATTCTGTTTCGCGCGTTCGGGCCCGGGGGCACGTCGCTCGCCGGAGACGCCGACTTCCCTTCTGCGCGCGTGGCCGACACGGTGATTCCCGCCGGCGGCGTCGGTGCGTTCAGCGTGATCAATCTGGAGAAGCATCTCACCGGCAAAGCCGTGGTCGTGAGTCCCTACATCAGCGAGCTCGAACAAGGGATGCAGGGCGGCAGCACGCCGCCGGATCTCGAGACCATGTTCCAGCTGTTGTACCTGCGGTTCACGCAGCCCCGCAGCGATCCCGCGGCGTTCGCCGCCATTTCGGCGCAGGCGAAGGCGCTCGTCGCCAATCAGAACGCCAGCCCGGACATCGTCTTCAACCGGACGATCGAAGAGGCCTTGAGCGGCGGCCACCCGAGGCGCCGGCCGGAAACGCCGACATCGATCGATCGCTGGGATCTCGCGAAGGCGCTCGCGTTTTACAAGGCGCGCTTCGCCGACGCCGGCAACTTCACGTTCGTCTTCGTCGGCAGCTTCAGCATGGACGCCATCAAGCCGCTCGTCGAGACCTATGTGGCCAGCCTGCCGGCGACGCGTCCGCACGAGACGTGGCGCGACCCCGGCGTCACGCTCGCGACCGGCAAGATCGAGAAGACGATCAACCTCGGCATCGCGCCGAAGACGAGCGTCGCCATCGTGCTGTCCGGTCCGTTCGAGTGGGACGCGTCGCAGGCGCTGAAAATGCGGACCGTCGGGCTGCTCTTGCAGTCGCGTCTCTTCGACACCATCCGCCAGGATCTCGGCGGCACCTACAGCATCACGGCGACGATCGAGTCGCAGAAGCTGCCGCGGCCGCAGTACGCGGTGCGCATCGAGTGGACGTGCGATCCGGCGAGGACCGACGTGCTGGTGCAGAGAGTGTGGCAGGAAATCGCGTACGTCCGGGACCTGCGGCTGGCACCGCAGCAACTGACGCTTGTGCGTGAGTCTCTCCTGCGCGAATACGAACGATCGAGCCAGGACAACGGCTACCTGTTGAACACGATTGCGCGGGAGTACCAGGACAACGGCGGGCAGAACCTCGGGGACCTCGAACATGTACCCGACCAAATCAACGCGCTGACCGCCGCGGCGATTCGCGAGGCGGCCCAGACGTATCTCAAGGCGGAGAACTCGGTGACGGTGATTCAGGCGCCCGAACGGCGTTAGCAGGTCGATGCCGGGACTCCACGATTGGCAATCGATTGCGGCGACCGCTGACGCCGACGATCTGCGTGAACACATCCTGACTGGCTACAAAACCGGCAAGCCGTTCACTCCGTATGTGCCGACGATCGCGCTCCCGGCGTCGTCGGACTGGGTGCTCGACTTCGGATGCGGCGTCGGGAGGAACTTCTCCTACATGAAATCGATCGCGCGGCATGTCGCCGGCTTTGACTTGCCGCCGATGATCGAGCGGTGCCGCGTACTGGCCGAGCCAGTCGAGTTGCTCTCCGACAGTTGGTCGACGTTGTCGTCACGACAGTTCGACCTGATCTTTGCCGCACTTGTCCTGCAACATGTCGAACCCGAGGCGTGCCGGCATTATCTTGCCGACTTCGCGCGCATGGCGCCGCTCACCTACCTGCTCACCCGCCTGCAAAGCGATTTCGGTGAAAACGTGCTGCGGATCGTCGGCGACTCGGGACTGTTCGACATCGAGGAATGCGCGGAGGTGGAACACGACCCGGCTCGTCACACGCTTCGCCAGGTCGGATCGCGGTCGGCCGCAGCAGTTCTGCAGTCCTCGGACAACCTGCACTACGACGTTCGGCTTCGATCTCGACTAGTGCAGCGTTAGCCGTTACCCCTTCACTTGGCGCGTTAGTGTCTAAACGTGTCGACACGGAGGTAGCCAATGGCGAAGCTCACAGAGCGGACGTCCTTCACGAAAGACATCGAAGGACGCTACCTCTGCAATGACATCAACGAGGTAAACGCCTGGAAAGGCGCGGGCGGCCGGGCATTCGACGTCATCGTCGTCGGCGGCGGCACGTTCGGCGCAGCCATTGCGGAGCATCTCTGGTTCCGTCAGAAGCAGAACGGCGGCGGCCTGCGAACGCTCGTGATCGAAGCTGGGCTGTTCACCGTTCCAGAACACGTTCAGAACACTGGCATCCAGGGCTTCGCCGATCCCGCCAATCCCTTCTTCCTCAACGAAAACGCGCCGCAGCCTCAGCCGCCTGTGAACGAGGTGTGGGGCGTTCCGTGGAAGTCGTCGATTCCGTTCAAGGGGCTCGCCTACGCCATTGGCGGGCGATCGGTGTACTGGGGCGGGTGGTCGCCCCGGCTGCTCCCGGAGGAGACAGCGACCTGGCCAGCCAACACCGTCGCTGATCTCGACACGCTGTACTTCGACGAGGCGACCCGGCAAATCGGCGTCGACGAGACCAACGACTTCATCGTCGGCGAGCTGCACACTGCTCTCCGGCAGCAGCTCTTCGACAACCTGTCGTCGGTCGGCGCGGCCATTCCGCTTGGGCAGCTGCCTGTCTCGCCGCTTCTCAAACCGGGCGACGATCCAGCTGAGCTCCTCGACCTCAAATCGACGGCCGGACTCACGCCCGACGATCTCAAGAACCTCCTGAAACTCGAGGCGCCGCTGGCTGTGCAGGCGCGCGCTCCGCACGCGGGCTTCTTTCCACTCAACAAGTTCAGCACCGTTCCGCTGCTCATGAAAGCGGCGCGGACTGCGGTTGGGGATGCGAATGGAAACGACGCGAAGAAGGAATTCATGGTGCTGCCCGACGCACACGTGGTCGGCGTCCGCACCACGCAGACGTCCGCGGGGACCTGGCGCGTCGTCGGCGTCGACACGAGTGCCGGCTTCATCGATCTCGCCCCGGGCGGTGTCGCGGTGATTGCGCTCGGGACGATCGAAAGCGCGAGACTGGCGCTTCTGACCTTCGATGGCACCGGCATTCCGACGCTGCCGCGGATGGGCAAGAATCTAATCGCCCACCTTCGCTCGAATCTCGTCATTCGCGTGCCTCGCGCGGCGATCAACGGGCTGCTGCCAACGACCAACGAGCTGCAGACGTCCGCATTGTTTCTGAAATGCGTGGCGAAGGACTCGAACAGCAACATCCTCGGGTACTTTCACCTTCAGATCACGGCGACCGGCGGCGGCAACACCGTGGGGGCCGAAGACGAGTTGTTCAAGAAGATTCCCGACGTCGACTTCTTCGATCAACTGCGTACGTCGACCGACACGCACGTCGCGATCGGGATCCGCGGCATCGGCCAGATGGCGGCGGCCGATCCGAACAATCCTTCGGCTCACCCGAGCCGAGTCGATCTCGACCCGAGGACCGATGAATACGGCGTCCGGCGCGCCGTCGTCACGCTGACACCCACGCAAACCGACGGCGACTTGTGGAACATCATGGACGCCACGATGGCACAGGTCGCGGCGGTGTTCGCGAACGGTCAGCCGATCCAGACGCTCCAGAGCAACCGTGACGGCTTGGGTACCACGCATCACGAAACCGGAACGCTGTGGGTCGGCACGGACGCGACGAAGAGCGTGACGGACGAGAACGGCAGGTTCCATCACACTGAGAATCTGTACGCGGCGGGTCCATGTCTGTTTCCGACCATCGGCTCGCCGAATCCGATGCTCACCGGCATTGCGATGGCGCGTCGAACCGGCGACCGCATCATGACGCCGCCGCCGTTCACACCGGACCCGGGTTTCGACGCTCTCTTTGACGGGAGGACGATGGGCGACTGGAGGATGTCCACCATCCGCAATCAGCCAGGCCGCGACAACCCTGGCAGCTTCCTTATCCGACGCGGCACGTTCGAAGGGCATACAGGTACCGATCTCGGTTTGCTCTGGCTCTCGCGTCCGACGCCGCCCCGCTACGTGCTGCGGCTGCAGTGGATGATGACGGCGCCCGACGACAACTCGGGCGTGTTCGTCGCGTTTCCGAACCCGGAGCAAGAGGGGTACGACAACGCCGCTTACGTCGGCGTCAATTTCGGGTTCGAGGTGCAGATCGACGAACTGGCACGTCCCGACAACGCGCCGATTCACCGCACTGCGGCTATCTACTCGTTCAAGGGCCCGACGGACGGTCCGTTGATTGTTCGGCCTATCGGCGAGTGGAATCAGTACGAGATCACGGTCGATGGCGCGGACTTCACGGTGGCTTTGAACGGACAAGTGGTGAACGTGTTTCACTTCACTGGCGATCCGCAGTCGCCTCGACGCGGATTGCCTTCGACCGCGGCCGACCCTCGCTTCATCGGGCTGCAGACGCATACTGGCACGGTGCTCTTTCGAAATATCCAGTGGAAAGCGCTGTGACAAATCTCCTGCCGTTGAACGACCTCGGCGCCATCGAGAACAACGGGACGGTGACATTCGGCCTCTGGCTGCCGTGGGTGTCCGCTGCCGACGGCAACCGCGTCACCGTGAAGGTGATTCACGAGCACGATCAGTTTCTTCAAGCGATTCCGCCACGCGAATTCGCGATGACGCACAGCGTGCGTCCGCCGCACGGCGACTTCTGGTCCGTCACGGTGCCGATTGCCGGCACGCCGCCTGCCGTCGCGGGTTCGGCGTGGGGAACGCCGGGACGGTATTTGTTCCGATATCAGATCGACAACCCGAACGTCGGCCGGATCGACTGGATTATCGACCCGTTCGCACGTGAGTTCGGCACAGGCAAGGTGTCGGCGTTCACCCTCGGCTACCAGCCGTACACATGGAGCCAGAACGAAGCGACCTGGCAAACGCCGTCGCTCACCGATCTGGTGCTGTATGAAGTGAACGTCGCCGAGCTTGCGGGTGATTTTGCGCGCACGCGCGAGCTGATGGCCTACCTGGCGGATCTAGGCGTGAACGGCATCGAAGTGATGCCGTTATCAAACGTGCCAAGCATCGTCGACTGGGGATATCTCCCGATCGGCTACTTCGGCGTGGACGAGCGATTGGGGAATCGCGCGGATTTCCAGCAGTTGGTCGACGTCGCGCACAGCCACGGGATCGCGGTCATCGTGGACGTGGTCTACGGCCACACCGGCGTCGACTTTCCGTACTACGACGCATACACGCGCCTGCAGTACCGAGACAACCCTTTCATGGGACCGTTCGCCAAGGACTACTTCAGCAGTTTCGGCAAAAGCACCGATTTCGCCCGGCAGTTCACGCGCGAGTACTTCTTCACCGTGAATCAGCACTGGCTCGACGTGTACCACGTCGACGGATTCCGGTATGACTGCGTGCCGAATTATTGGGACGGTCCCATGGGAGTGGGCTACGCGTCGCTCGTGTACGACACCTATCAGCTCACGAAGTCGAAAATCGCCCAGGGTGCGCCGTTCTGGTCTCGCTTCGGTTCCAGCACGGCTTTACCGCTGCGACTGATTCAATGTGCGGAGCAGCTCGAGGGGCCGCGGGAAGTTCTGCAGACGACGTATTCGAATTCAACCTGGCAGAACGAGACATTCGACGCCGCGCGCGGCGTCGCCAGAGGCGATCGCGGACGCCTCACCGATTGGGGACTCTCGTTGGGGCTGTCCGGCTACACCGAGCAGGAAAACACGAACGGCGACGTGGTCCCGAAGGCGGCACTGCAGTACATCGAGAACCACGACCATGAGCGATTCCTGTGCAACTTCGGGCTGACCAATCCCGATGAGGCCGGCAACCCGTTGTTCCTCGAAGGCGACCGCAACCGCTGGTTCATGCTTCAGCCCTATCTGATCGCTCTCGCGATGTGCAAGGGCATCCCGATGCTCTGGCAGGGTCAGGAGTTCGCCGAAAACTACTTCTTGCCAGATTTCGGTGCGGGACGCGTCGCACTCCTTCGTTCTCTCCGGTGGGATTTCTTCTACGATTCGCCTGGGCACGCGATCATCACGCTCGTGCGACAACTGCTTCGCATCCGGCGCGCTCGGTCGCACATCCGGAACGGCGCGCATTACTTCTTCAACGAGTGGGATCGATACCAGTCACGCGGCGTCCTGATGTTTGCGCGCTACACCGGCGCGAACTACACACTCGTCGCGCTGAACGTCGGCGACGTGGATCAAACGGTGCCCTTCTGGTTTCCGATCGCGGGCGATTACGTCGAGGAGCTCCACGGCGGCGCGCTCGACCTCCACGGCGTCGTCGCCTTGCAGCAGACGTCGCTCACGATTCCCTCCCACTACGGTCGCATCTGGACCTCAGCGTAAGCGGAGCTGCGGCGCCCTCAACGGCTCAATCTGCTACGCCGCCCGTCGCGTAGAGGCCGAACGCCACAACTCGCGCCCCGCACGTGCCATTTGATCGACGCCGGCATCGGCTCTCTTATGAACCAATCGAACGACCGAACGGGCATTTCGGTAGAGCCCGCGTCCCGGTTCAGCCCAGGCGCGAGAGCGTGTCTGATGCAGCGATGAGGTGACCTCACCCGCAATGTCCCACCCATCCGTCTCGCGACTGCACTCCGAACATTCGAGAAACATACGGCCGCGGACCCGACGAACCCGATCGTCGTGACCGAGGATCAAGCATCTGAACTTCACCAATCGCATTCGTGATCCCACCTCTATCTACTGTGACGTTGTTGGAGCCGAATTCGGTCCCAATTGGGATTCTTGCCACGCCACACGAAGTAGAGGTAACGTCCGAGGCCGGACTTGTAGAGTGCACCCGAGAACGAAGAGCTTCGTCGACTCGGACAGACATGACAAACGCACGATCCCAAGCGAGCCAATTCCGACCGCATCCGTGGCACGGTCTCGAGACCGGTCCACATCCACCCGAGATCCTGAACGCGTTCATTGAGATCACACCGTATGACCTCATGAAGTACGAAGTCGACAAGGTGTCGGGGTATCTGCGCGTGGATCGTCCGCAGCGCTCGTCGGCCCAACACCCGACGTTGTATGGCTTCGTCCCTCGGACGTATTGCGGCGATCGCGTTCGCACACTCGCGCCTCCCTCCAAACGAGG
>Ga0097621_100000159_pt1 | contig 42344 bp, 36 predicted proteins | sample KBSMisM72_FD_73165 | JGI IMG/M metagenome (GOLD analysis project Ga0097621, IMG submission 73165) | Miscanthus rhizosphere microbial communities from Kellogg Biological Station, Michigan, USA - KBS Miscanthus M7-2 (version 2) (version 2) | ecosystem: Host-associated > Plants > Roots >... | reverse complement strand
GTCAGGGGATGGATCCGGCTCAGGATCCTCAGGATCGGGTTCAGGTGTGGGATCGGGTTCAGGTGTGGGATCGGGCTCAGGTGCAGAATCCGGTTCAGGCTCGGGTTCGGGATCAGGTTCAGGCTCGGGTTCCCAAATAGCCTCTTCTGGTTCCATGGGAGTGGCGACCGGGGTTGGTGAGGCTCATTCAGACCCAAGGTCCATCCGCACCTCAATTCCTCCGCAAGCCCCGACCCATCTTGACGACCCCGCCGGACGCATCCTCGAAGTGCCGGTTCGGGTGCTTGGCCTGGCGCTGGCTTTGCCCAGCACGTCCTTCTTTTCTAATTACGAAGTCTTCATCGCGGAGCGTCAGTTTGGGAGGAGTGAAACCCAGCTGATCAAGTTGGTTTATGAATCGCGACCTACGCAGCGGCGGTTATCTGAATATGGCGTGGATGTCGCGACAACCTACAAGCTACGGGTGAAGCGTGATCCCAGCTGCGACGAAACCGGGGAGCAGATCACGGGCGGTCACTACTCAGAGATGCAAAACTCGTCGCCCGATGCCGCTTTGCGGTCTGCAGACAAAGACAGTGTTCTGCCTTGCTACCGCACAACCGCTGACGATTATCAGAAGGTCATTGCAAAGAAGCGGTAGCGCCGGGCCGCGCCCCGCGGCAAACTGCTAACCTTGAAGAATGAGCAACTCCCCGGCAGGTTCCAATTTGCAGGTACGTGGAATAGTCGAGACCTGCATCAATGTGGCCGAGATCAACCGCGCGCGTGAATTTTACCAATCTTTATTCGGCTTTGATGCCATGGTTGGTGATGACCGGTTCTGTGCGTTCCGGGTTGGCACGGACGTCCTGCTGCTATTCACTTATGGCGGAACGGAGGAACCAGTCGTTGTGTCGGGAGGAGTGATTCCTCCCCATGAGACGAGCGGAGGGGGACACTTCGCGTTTGCAATTTCACCGAATGAACTCGCTGCCTGGCGAACGCGGCTGCGTGAGCGTGGACTGGAGATTGAGTCTGAGGTTCGATGGGAACGCGGCGGGACCAGTTTGTATTTCAGAGATTTGGACGACAATTTGCTTGAGCTCGCTACGCCTGGAGTTTGGCCCAATTATTGAAGACCATTGAATGCTTCGCGGACGCACCCGATTCGAAAAAAGGGGATGCAATTGCTCGCATCCCCTCGATTACTTAACGTGTCAGAGATTAGAAAATGAACTTTGCGCTGATTTGACCGATACGGCCGGCTGCAGCCTGCGTGGCCACGCCGAACTGATCGCTGTTAGCATTTCCCACGATCCCGCTGGTGAGGAAGTTGGTGTGGTTGAAGACGTTGAACATCTCAAATCGAATATTCAATCCCATCGATTCGGTGAGCTGCGTATCTTTTTCCAGACCAGCATCGGTTGAGATCGCGCCCGGACCATAGAAGCTGTACTGCTTCGCGGTGCCGGTCACGCCACACTCTTCAAAGCCGCAGCTCAATCCACTTGCGAAGGCGGATGTGTTGAAGTAAGCATGCCCATCTGCTCGTGGATCCAGTTTGCTTATGGAGCCGACCTGCGTGGGGTAATCGAGTCCAATATTGGTGAGAGCGAAGTCGCCGCCGCTCTTCAGGCTGATCGGAGTGCCGGTGTTGAAGCGGCTAATTCCGGTCAGGTGCCATCCGGTGGTCGCGCGCCGTGAACCGAATAGTTTTGCAAACGGCAGGTTCCAGTTGTAGCTCAACACCAGGTTATGCCGCATGTCGAAGGTGGAAGGACCGTAGCTACGATTCGGATCGCGAGGATCGTACTTGGCGGAATAGCTATCCAGAGAATGGGAGTAGGTGTAGCTGGCCAGTAAGGTCAAATCGCGGGCGCGACGTTCGGCCGAAACTTGAAGCGAGTTGTAGTTCGAGTTTCCTGAGTTCTGCAGATACGTCGCCGAGGCAAAGGCCACCACTGGTCCGCCGGCAGAGTTGGTGTAACCCTGGCTAATGGTCTGGTTGTCGATCAGCCCGGTAAAGGTTCCGTAGAAAGTTTGACCACCTTGAGTGTACACACCACCCTCACCTCCCGGGCCGCATCCGGCGAGTGACTGGCAGAGCGCAGCATCCCCGTAGAGGATATCGACACCACGCTGAATGTGATGTCCCTGGGTTCCCACATAGCCCACAGTTAGGACGGTGGCGGCGTCGAGCTGCCGCTGAATGGAAATGTTGTAGTGCTCAGCCATTTGCGTTTTGTTCTTGTTGTAGTAGCCGGGAACATAGAGAGGCATGAGTGATCCGAACTGGAAGTCGGGGAACGGCCCATTGCCGCTGGGGAAGGTAAAGGGGAAGTGCTGTCCCTGTGACACCCCGTTTGCGCGGGTGATGTAGGGACTCGCAAACTCGGTCGGTTGCGATGAAGCCCAGTAAAGACCCCAGGGGGCATCACCGATGATGCCAAAGTTGCCGTTGTCGGCGGCGCCCAGATAATAGACCCCGAATGCGGCACGAATGCTGGTCTTGTTGTCGCCCCAAATGCCGCCCTGAGGTGCGTAGGCAATACCGATACGTGGTCCGAAGTTGCTGTACTGAGTGGGAGAGATGGTGCTCGGAACTCCCGGATCTCCCGGAACCAGATTGCCTGCGGGCGAGTTGGGGAACTTGACGGACTGCACCCCCGGAACGGGGGTGGTCAGCCGACCGTAAATGTCACTCCAGGGCCGGGCGATGTCCCAGCGGAGTCCGAGATTGACAGTGAGTTTAGGCTTTACCTTCCAGGTATCTGCAACAAACATTCCGCCATAACGGGTGCGGTTGTCGAGAAGCTGGACCGAGCATTGCACGAAAGCTCCCGGAGCACCGATGTAGAAATCGGAAACATCGGAGTTGGTTTCGTTGCCGCTGAATTGGAAGTATCCATTGGGGCCGCATTCGTTGCGAACGTTCAGCTGATAGTACTTGAACTCACCTCCAAAGCTGAGCGAGTGATTGCCCATGGTCTTGCTGAAAGTGTCGCTCACACCGTAGTTTGTTTCTGGCTGGTAGAGGTTCAGCCAGTTGTTGCCGATGGCAAAGTTGCTGAACAACAACATGGGCAGTGATGACGGGTATCCCGCTGTTCCAGTGTTGATGAGACCGCCGCTAGCGGGATCGGTGTTGAAACCAAATTGGTCGTAACCCGAGATCGTGGAACTAGCAGACGGCTGGGCAGTCTTGACAGCGGTGCGGAAGAATTGGACGCGCGCAACGTTGACCGCACTGACACCAAATGCTTTGGTGTTGCTCATGGTGAACAACTGGTTGCGTGAGGGCACGGTCACCGGGAACCCTGGCAAGTTTTCCACGCCTTGATATGCCTGCTGATAGATGGGTTGCACCGCGGTTGAATTGTCGTAGTGGTAATAGAATGCCCAGTCGCCTGTCTTCTTGTTGACGAAGTCTATGCGCTCTCCGAGGTTGGTATCCACGATAGACCCGGCGTGGCTAGAATCAGAGAAGTTGAAGTTGCCTTGATTTGCCGCGGGAATGAATGGCAACGTCAGTTGTGTGACAGGGTCGGTGTAGGCGGAAATATTGTGCGCTGCCACGGTATTTCCGTCGCTATCGACGGTTGTGGTCGGCGTGCCGAGTTGGTTGTACAGGGTCGTCCCCGCGACGATGGTTCCTCCGCCGCGGCTCATGAGGGTTGCGGCCCAGGCGTCGCCTTGAACCGGCTTGTCGAGAACGCTATCGGGAAAGATACCGTTGCGTTCATCCGCACTCATCACCTGCACCAGTCCGGTGCTGGCTCCGGCAACCCGGCGAGTCTGCTGATAGTCGGTGAAGAAGAAAATTTTATCTTTCCAGACCGGACCACCCAGGACGCCGCCGAACTGGTGTTGCTTCAACTCGGCCTTGGAGCTGTCGAAATAGGTAGTCGCATCCATTCCCTGGTTGCGATAGAACTCGAACAGCGTTCCGTGGAAGCGGTTGGTTCCGGATTTCGTCACCGTATTCATGACCGAGCCGGTGAATTTGCCGTACTCGGCGCTGAAGCTGTTGGTCAACAAGCGGAACTCGCCGATGGAGTCAGCGTTCGGGATTAATCCGGCGCCCATATTCTTGGTTTCGTTGACTTCGGCCCCGTTCACCAGAAAGGCGTTGGCCCATTCCGGCTGGCCATCGGTTGAGACGTTGCCCGACGATGCATATAGGCCGGACGCGGGTCCGCGATCCGAATAGCCGCTGTTGGTATTCATGGGAGAGACACCGGCCTGAAGCGACAGCAGGTCGAGATAGGAACGGCCATTCAGCGGCATGGCGAGAATCTGTGGAGATTCAACCGTGGTGCCAAGCACGGTGCTCGAGGTTTCTACTTGCACCGCATTGGCCTCGACGTTGGTAATTTGTTGAACGCTGCCGATGGGTAAAGTGAGATCGAAGCGCAGCTTGTCGTTAACGTTCAGGTTGACATCGCTGACAGTAGTCTGCTGGAACCCGGCCTGAGTCGCAGTGATCTGGTATTTGCCCGGAGGCAAAGCGAGAAAGGTGTACGCACCCTGCCCATCCGTCGTAGCCTCACGCTTGAGGTTAGTGGCGGCTTCGACGATGGTCACGTGCGCGCCCGTCACGACGGCTCCCGAGCTGTCGCGAATATAGCCTTCGACTGAGCCGGTAACGTCCGCCCAAAGGCTTGCGGCACCCAGAAGAACAAGCAAACACAGACAAGAACAGTGGTAGCCTCGCAGACGCATGAACCGCCCCCTCATTGAAATTTGTGTGACAATAGCACTTTTTAAAAAGCCAACAAGCGAAATTGTGCGAAACCAGAAACCCCTCAACGTGCACAAAAGCCTTCAAAATTTCATATTCTTAAGTCACTGCTGATCTCAAATCCCCACCTTGGCTCTCGCTTGGTTGATTTAACTCGACCGATAATTGTCATATAATATAATCTTATTTGAACTGTCAAGTTAAATGAGCAAGTCGGGAAAGCCTTTGGCCTTAAGGGTTCTCGCCCCCAACAGCGGGCCGACCATCGTGAGTCTTAAAGTAGTTAGGGATTCGGTTCCGTAGAGTCGGTGGTTGCGGCTGCGCTGGGCTGCGATCGGAAGCCGAAATATACCGGGACACCAATCAGCACAATTACAACTCCCGGAATCGTGGTGCTCGGCCGGTAGGCGAAAAGCACGACGAGGATCACTACAGCGGCGATGAGATAAAGCGCTGGGATAGTGGGATAACCGAAGGCGCGATAGGGTCGGATGGCATTTGGCCGCAACTTCCGCAAGCGAAAAACTCCGGCAATGGTCAGGATATAAAAAATCAGTGCCGCGGAAATTATGTAATCGAGTAGATTGCTGTAAAGGTTTCCGTAGGTATGGGTCGCGGGCTGGTAAGTTCTGAGCGAGAGCAACACTGCGGCCCATAGGCCTTGCATTACCAGCGCAACTCCGGGAACCTGTGCGCGGTTGAGCACCGCCGCCCTCCTAAAAAACACTCCATCCAGTGCCATCGCGTAGTAGGCTCGCGCTCCCGACAATATCAATGCATTCATGCAGCCGAAGGCGGCAATCATGATGGCAACCGCGATCAGCGATGGGCCTACCCTTGGAAAGATTGCTTGCAACATCGTAGCTGCCACGCGATCGGACGGCGCATGCTGCACCTGGCTGAATGGCAACACTACGACGTAAGCAAAATTTGCCAGGATATAAAGCCCGATAACGATCACCGTCCCGAAGGCCAGCGACAGAGGAATATTGCGAGTCGGGTTGCGGACTTCGCCCGCGGTGAAGGTGATGTTATTCCAGGCATCGGCGGCATAGAGCGCTCCGATTTGAGCGGTACACAAGGCAACGAACATAGCGAAACCGCTGCCCGGTGAAAGACCAGGCGAAGCTGGAGTAGAACCGACGGGGATCCAGGCGTGGCCAAAATTTGCTTTGACTACAGAGATATTCCAGCCGACAAAAATCCCTACGCCTATCACCGCCAGCAACGACCCGATTTTCATTGTCGTAAAAACGTTCTGCACTCCCTTACCGTATTTAAGACCTTTCATGTTGGCCCAGGTCAGAAAGGCGATCACGGTGAACGCCACCAACTGTGCAGTGGAGAGCGACAGCGCGTAGGTGGGGAGGATGTGGATCGGAGGGATGATGTAATTGCTTTCCGAGATCTGTGGCCACAGCACACCCAGGTAGCGCGAGAATCCCACGGACGACGCAGCAATCGTGCCGGTTTGGATTACCAGGAAGAGGGTCCAGCCGTATAGGAATCCCCAAAGCGGAGAATAGGCCTCACGAAGATAAACGTATTGACCTCCGGCGTAAGGCATCATCGCCGCCAGTTCGCCGTAGGAAAGTGCGGCTGCCATGGTGAGAAGCCCAGCCAAAACCCAGGCCAGCATCATCCATCCAGAGCTTCCTACTTCTCGTGCCATTTCCCCGGCGACGATAAATATTCCAGAGCCGATCATCGACCCGGCCACGATCATGGTCGAGTCGAACAGTCCCAGACTTCGGACGAGTTTGCGGCTGTCAGGGGATTCAACGTTTGAAATTTTCTCTACTGCGACACTCCCCGGTTCGTTCCCCATTGGTCCATCCCTCTTGCAAGGCACAGTTAAGAAGTCGAATTCAAACGCATCGCGACTTCACACTGATACACGTGAAGAGGTTGATTCGCAACTCTTCTTTACCAGTGTTAAGACGATGCCGGTAAGAGACGCGGTGGAGTTAGGTCTCTAGATGGCCTCGTTACCATTCGATTTCAAGGAGTGAAAGTGCGTGTCCCGGCAAGAGAAATTCCAATTCCACAGTGCCCTTGGTGGCGTTGATCCAGCGTGGAGATTCCAGCAATTGCAGCTGCCCGGCGGCTTTTAGCTTTGCATACTGCTCAGCCGTTGGACTCTGAGGCAATCCCATCTCCTTCCAAACGGTGAAGGCATTGCTGTGATCGCGATCAATGCGGTAGTGCCGCAATAGCATCCGGTCCGACTTGAGCGGAACTCCGTTCACCTTGACATGCAGCGGCACATCAGCGGCGGGCAAATCGTCATCGTGATAGTTCCACGCCAGCACCGTGATGTTATGGCCGCCGCGGGCAGCGACGGTGTCGACATCGGCATGTTCGCGCACGCCCGATTGCAAAATCTTGTCGACGCCGACTGCGCTGCTGCTCTCAGTTTTTATCCGCTGGCCTTCCATCAGGCCAAGCATCCGGAAAAGGTTAAGGATGGGTTTGTCGACGCCGTTGGTGGCCAGTGTGCGGAACCCGTCGAAGAAAGGCTGGTTTTCAAACTCGAAGGCCCAGGTGAGGAAGCCTTCAAAATTCGAATGATAGCGGTCGGCCAGGTCGAGCATGTTGCGAATCGAAGTTGCAGTGTAGGCCGGATATAATGCGCCATTGCGATAGGCGTTTTGCGGATAGCCGTGTGCTGAACACGCGGCACACCCTTCGGGGTCCGACTCGCTGAGAATGATCGGCAACTTGGCGAACCGGGGAAATGATGCAACGATCTTGAATCCCTCATCGGTATCGCGCAGGTTGGCGGCGAGTCCCATCTGTATCCGCCCCTCGACTACTTTAGGCTGGCCCTTGGCGTGGAAGGTGATGAAGTCGAGCGGCGCGCCGGTCTTCCCTGTGGCATTGTTCTTTCCACGCGCACAGTGCTCCAAAAATTGCTTAAGGTAGTCTGCGGCCTTTGCGTTGCCCGGGCCGGTTGTCGCCGGGCCGCCTACTCGGGCTTTAGGTAAGGCGCGCCGCACGCCATCTACCGCATAGTCATAGAGACGGTTATATTCCTCCGGAGTACCGTGCCAGTAGCCGATGTTGGGCTCATTCCAAACCTCCCAGTACCACGATTCCGCCTCGGCCTTGCCGTAGCGCCGAATGCAATGCAAGCTCAACTGGTAGATCAGCTCGCCCCACTTCTTGAATTCTTTGGGAGGATAGGCCCAGCCCACGTAAAGCTCATCTTTCGGCCAGTGGTGACGATACGGCTCGGGATGGGTGGACATCGCCTCCGGCATGAAACCAAGTTCGACAAACGGTTTTGCGCCCGCGTGAATGTAGGTATCGAGAATCTTGTCGACGATGGTCCAGTCGTAAACAGGATTGCCCGCTGCATCCTCGGTATAAGCATTCGTCGATCCCCACTTCAACGCCGGAGTTCCGTCGCCCGTGGTGAGCAGATTGTGAGTGCGAATGTAGACCGGCTGATGGGTAAGCGCGGTAAGTTCGGTGATCAGTTCGCGGCCATGCGGCGCATAGGTGTAGTTGGGCTCGTCGTAGCCGAAATACGTCCAGACGGTTTTGATCGGTCCCTGGCTAATCGAGGCGTCAACTTGGATCGTGACGGATTCCTGGGCAGACACTAAAAGCGAGAGCAACAGAAATCCCGGCAACCAAAGAATCGGGGCGAGGTTCGATTTGCTGCGATCGGTTACTGGCACGGTTCGGTTATTTCGCTGTAGTTTGCCATTTCCTTGTACACGAATTGGCCTTTTTCAGTGTCGAACACCATATCCGTCGAAACCACTTGTCCCCACCAGACTTGCACAAAGAGCAGCTTTTCGTTGAGCCATTCTGCATTCGGGCTGTTGTTGGAGTGGTCGACAAAGGTCAACCTGTAAGCCTTGCCTTTGGGGCGCGCGCTGATGACGATGCTGGTGTTCCATGGGCCAGTTTTTGTGTAATCAGGATCGGTTTTTACGAACCACATGGTTCGTTGCGGTGCAAGCTGCTTTTCGGAGTCCGCCGGCTCCTGATAGGCACTCTCCAGAACGGCAATCCGAACTTGCTTTGCAAACTTTGGGTCAAAGGGCTTGTAGCGGACGGCCTGACTCTCACACTTAGGAGCGTCCTGGGCAAAAGAAAATTGCAATTGAAGAACGAAGAACAATACGAGCTTAAAAAGAAGCCGGTAGTAATGACGGCCAGTCACGGCTGTCTATCATATCGTGAGCCAGTGTGGCCGCCTATTTCTTTTGCGCTACGTCGAGCCGGGTTTCGGCGCGCTTCAAGGCATCCTCGGCATCAGTGAAATCGTCTTCTGTCTTTCCGGTCTTGAATTCTTCTTCAGCGCGCCGTTTGGCTTCCTGCGCCCGGCTGATGTCGATCTCATCGGGCCGCTCGGCGGTCTCAGCCAGTATCGTGACCTTATCCGGCAGAATTTCAGCAAATCCCCAGGCAACCGAGAGGTAGTGAGTAGATCCTCCCCTGCGATAGGCGATCTCACCTACCGCGAGTTCGGTGATGAGCGGCGCATGACCTGGAAGGATGCCGAGATACCCGTTTTTGCCGGGGATCTGCATCTCCTCAGCCTCGTCCTTCACCACCATCTTCTCGGGGGTGACGATCTCGATTTGGAAAGTGTCGGGCATTCTGGTGTTGGTCTTTAATCGTTCGTCGTTGGTCGTTTGCGGAACCGACAAGAACTGGGCTAATAACGAACGACCAACGACGGTTTTCTATGCCGCCGCCTTCATCTTCTCCGCCGCCTGCAGTACTTCGTCGATGGTTCCTTTCATATAGAAAGCCTGCTCCGGGATGTCGTCGTACTTGCCGTCGACGATCTCTTTGAATCCCTTTACAGTGTCGGCTACCTTCACATAGCGGCCGGGGGCACCGGTGAACTGCTCGGCAACGTGGAACGGCTGTGACAGAAAGCGCTGAATCTTACGGGCCCGCGCCACGGTCAGCTTCTGGTCTTCGCTCAATTCATCGATACCAAGAATGGCGATGATGTCCTGTAGGTCTTTGTAGGTCTGCAAGGTTCGCTTCACCGACTGCGCAACGTCGTAATGTTCCTGACCCACAATCCGGGGATCAAGCACGCGGGAGCTCGAAGCCAGGGGATCGACGGCGGGGTAGATGCCGATTTCCGTCAGCGCACGCGAAAGCACGGTGACTGCGTCGAGGTGAGCGAAAGTGGTTGCCGGCGCGGGGTCGGTCAAGTCGTCGGCAGGCACGTAAATCGCCTGTACTGAGGTTACCGAGCCTTTTTTCGTCGAAGTAATCCGTTCCTGCAACTCACCCATTTCTGTTGCGAGGTTCGGCTGATAGCCTACGGCGCTCGGCATTCGGCCTAAGAGAGCCGAGACTTCCGATCCCGCCTGGGTAAAGCGGAAGATGTTGTCGATGAAGAGCAGCGTGTCCGCGCCTTCTTCGTCGCGGAAATATTCGGCAACGGTCAGTCCGGTCAGCGCGACGCGAAGACGGGCGCCTGGAGGTTCGGTCATCTGTCCATAGATTAAGGCGGCTTTTGACTTTGATGGATCACCTGGCTTGATGACACCCGACTCGCTCATTTCCAGCCATAAATCATTGCCTTCGCGGGTACGCTCGCCAACGCCGGCAAACACGGAAAATCCGCCGTGCTGCTTGGCCACGTTGTTAATCAGTTCCTGAATGAAGACTGTCTTGCCAACACCCGCGCCGCCGAAGAGACCGATCTTTCCGCCTTTAAGAAAGGGCTGGACGAGGTCGACGACCTTCACCCCGGTCTCGAACATCTCGGCGGTTGTGGCCTGCTCTTCAAACAGCGGAGCCGGGCGGTGAATGGGCATCGTTTTCGTATGCTGGATTGGCCCTAACTCATCCACCGGCTCACCGACCACATTCATGACTCGTCCAAGCGTACCGTGGCCCACGGGGACAGAAATCGGCCCACCCATATCAAGTACCTTCATGCCGCGCACCATGCCTTCGGTAGCTTCCATGGCAACGCAGCGTACGCGGCCCTCGCCCAGATGCTGCTGCACCTCGAGCACCACGTCTACGGGAGCGGGAACGGTGAAGCCCTCGCTGACGACTCTGAGCGCCTGGTAGATCGGCGGCATCAAGGCTTCGGCAAATTGCACGTCAACTGCAGGACCGGTAATCTGAATAACACTTCCGACATTTTCTGGCATAAGAACCTCTGCGGACGGCTACTAAAACTATTGAGCGGCGGCTGCGCCGCTCACAATTTCGATAATTTCCTTGGTGATCTTCGCCTGGCGGGCGCGGTTCATAGCCAGCGTTAGCGACTCGATCATGTCTGAGGCGTTGTTGGTGGCCGCGTCCATGGCGGTCATACGGGCCGCATGCTCCGCGGCTACCGATTCCATCAGGCCGTGGAAGATCTGGATAGCGACATACTTCGGCAACAATGAACTGAACAACTCTTCCGGCGATTGCTCGTAAATGTAGTCCACTGGCGCGGTGGCAAATTTCGCGGCGACGCGGTCAACTTCGGTGGTATCGGCGCCACGCAAGCTCACGCCGGTGCCTTTGGCAGCCTCGATCAAGCGCTTTTTCCCTTCCTGATCCAGACCCTCTGCCTGAGCAATTTCAGCCTCGCCGATCTGCTCGATCGGCAGAATCTTTTCCACCACCAGGCGCTGCGCGATCACCGATTTGAATTCGTTGAAGACGATGTATACCGCATCAATCTCGTCATCGGTGTAGCGTTGAATCACGCGCTCGGCAAGATCGGCCGCAATCTTGTAGTCAAGTGCGTTCAGAATTCCGACCTGCTCCCCGATGATGGTGGTGCGCATGGCATCTTGCGAATCGGCAGATCTGGGCTTTGCGCCGGGATAGCGGCGCTTCAGGAAGTCGCGACCCTTACGTCCGTAAGTTTCAATCTCAATATTCTTGCCTTGCTTCGACGCAAGAAAGCGCTGGGCTGCTTTCAGGATATTGGTGTTGAACGCGCCCGCGAGGCCCTTGTCGCCGGTAATGACGATCAACAGGATGCGATTCTCCGGACGCTGCGCCAATAGTGGGTGCCTGGGTTCACCGGTTTCGGGATCGTAAATTTCTACGCGAGAAACCAGCGACTTCAAAACATTGGTCAACATGACGGCATAAGGACGAGCCGAGAGAGCGCGTTCCTGGGCGCGGCGCAACTTCGCTGCCGAGACCATCTTCATGGCCTTGGTGATCTGTCGCGTGTTGGTCACGCTGCGAATCCGCCGTCGAATGTCGAGAATATTCGCCATGCTACTTAGCTGCTACTGCTTCCCGCTCCTGTACGAAAGTCTCTTTCGCTTCTTTGATCACCTTGGTCATCGCAGCCTTCAAGTCGTCGTCGAGAACTTTCTTGTCCATGATCGCCCGCAGAAGATCGGGATTGGCCGTGTCAACATACTTGTAAAGCTCGGCTTCAAAACCGCGTATCTGTTCGACCTGAAGGTCATCAAGGGCGCCGCTGGTTCCGGCGAAGATGATCAGAATTTGCTTGGAAAACGGCAAAGGAGAGAATTGTCCCTGCTTGAGGATTTCCACCAGCCGCTTGCCGCGATTTAGCTGCGCTTGCGTGGCTTTGTCGAGATCGCTGCCGAACTGCGAGAAGGCTGCCAGTTCGCGGTACTGCGCGAGCTCCAATTTCAGGCTGCCGGCTACCTGCCGCATGGCCTTGATCTGCGCACTGCCGCCGACCCGGCTTACGGAGATACCGACGTTCACGGCGGGACGCACGCCGCTGTTGAAGAGGTCGGTCTCAAGGAAGATCTGGCCGTCGGTAATGGAGATGACGTTGGTCGGGATGTAGGCCGAAACATCTCCCGCTTGGGTTTCAATGATCGGCAATGCGGTCAGTGAACCGCCACCGAGTTTGTCGCTGACTTTCGACGCGCGTTCCAGCAAGCGCGAGTGAAGATAGAACACGTCGCCGGGATACGCCTCTCGACCGGGCGGCCGCCGCAACAGCAGCGAAATCTCACGGTACGACGCCGCGTGCTTGGAAAGATCATCGTAAATCACCAGCGCGTGACGGCCGGTATCGCGGAAGTGCTCGCCCATGGCACATGCCGCGTAAGGCGCGATGTATTGCATGGGCGCCGGCTCAGACGCTGACGCGGCAACCACAATGGTGTAATCCATGGCGCCCAAGTCGGTGAGCGTCTTTACAACTTGCGCAATAGAAGATCGTTTCTGCCCGATTGCGCAATAAATACAGACCAGATCGTTGCCCTTGTTGTTGATGATGGTATCGAGAGCAACAGCGGTTTTGCCCGTCTGGCGGTCCCCGATGATCAGCTCGCGCTGGCCACGGCCGATCGGAATCATGCTGTCGATGGCCTTTAGACCAGTTGCCATCGGCTCCCGCACCGGCTGGCGTTCGATAACCCCCGGGGCCAGGCGCTCCACCGGAATGAACTTGTCAGTCGCGATCGGGCCTTTGTCGTCGATGGGCTGGCCAAGAGCATTCACCACGCGGCCCACCATGTTGTCGCCGACCGGGACGCTCATGATGCGTCCGGTGCGCTTTACTTCATCGCCTTCCTTGATCTCGACGTAGTCGCCTAGCACCACGACGCCCACCTGATCTTCTTCCAGATTCATTGCAATACCCGCGACGTCATGGGGGAAGGAAAGAAGTTCTCCCGCCATGACCTTGTCGAGGCCGTGGACGCGGGCGATACCGTCGCCGAGCGCGATGACTGTGCCGACTTCGTCCACCGCAATCTTGGACTCGTAATTCTCGATCTGTTGCCGGATTAACTGCGTAATCTCGTCTGGTCTGATCTGTGCCATAAGTCGCCCTTAGCTTCTCGCTTCTAGCTTGCGCCGCTCACTAACTGCTCGCGAATTCTCTCCAGCTGTCCCTTGACCGATCCGTCATAGATGGTGCTACCGACACGGACTACCGCCCCGCCTAGCAACGACGCATCCAGCTCATACTTAGCGCGAATTTTTTTGCCGATCATCTTTTCTACCTGCGATTGCAGTTCCTTCCGCGCGTCCTGACTCATCACCTTGGCGCTGGTGATTTGAGCCTCAGCGAATCCCATGCGCTCGCCTAGCTCCACCTCGAACTGCTTCACAATCGGCGCGAGAAAAGAAATCCGCTGATGATCGATCAATACCGCGATAAAGTTACGCACTTCGCGCGAAATACCCTGGCGGGAAGCAATCGCGTCCAGCAAACGCCGCTTTTGCTCTCCTGGAATCGAAGGCGCTTCCCACACTTCGCGCAGATCTTTGCTGTCGGCAAACAGAGCTGTTAGCGCCTGCGCCTCCTGCAGCACCTTGACTACATCCAGCTTACGGTCGAACACCACGTCCGCGAGTGCCCGCGAATAAATGCTAGTGACTGAGGCCATGGCTAGTGGTCCTCTCTTGCTCCGCCGGCGCTGAGCTGCCGCGCAAAGCCGCGCCATAGCGCTTCGTCCTGAGATTCGGTAACGTGGATTTGCTCGCGCGCCAGCGATACTGCCAGGTCAGCTGCGTAGCGGGTCAATTCACGCCGCGCCGCCTTGCCGGCCGCAGTAACTTCCTGCTCGGCGGATTCCATGATCTTGCGAACTTCTTCTTCCGTGGCAGCTTTGACCCGCGCTTCCGCTTCGGACGCGTCGCGTTCCGCAGCCCGGTGCATGGCATCGATTTCGGCGCCTAGCCGGTTCAAACGCGCATCTATTTCCGAGAGCCGCTGCTTGGCCTCTTCGCTCGCTTTTCGCGCCTCGGCCATCGCCTTCTGAATGGATTCAGTACGGCTGCGGAATACTCCCGGCAGGGTCTTCCTGGAAACCCAGAAAACTGCACCCGCGATGACGGCAAAGTTGATCCCCATGCTGAGCCAGTAGGCATTTTCCAGGCTTAAGCCTGTAAGCCGGGCCACCAAATGCACGGATGGGGATTTCCTGAACTGGGCAGCCTGATCTTCGCCTGCTGCCTGTTTTGATTCATGGGCTACGGCAGTGTCGGATTCGCGTTCGGCTGCGGGCTCCTGTGCAAACGTCCGGGGAATCAATAGGACTGCCAGGGCGATGAGCAGGATCAAGACGTAACGGCGGCTACCTGGAAGACCGGAGCATACAAGCCTGAAATCTCTCACCGGGCACCCCCGCCTACCGGCCGTAACACGGTCTCCATGAGCTCCACAGCCAGCCGCTGGCTTTCCGCCTGCAAGGCACCCTTCGAATTCTGCTCTTCTTTGGCGATGTCGGCCCGCTCCTGCTCGACCAGGGCATGGGCCCGGCTGCGAGCCTCTGCGACCGCGGACGCCCTGAGTTGTGTCGCTTGTTGACGCTTCTGCTCCTGGGTCCTGAACACTGCCATACGGGCCTCCCGCAGCCGCTGCTCATATTCTGCGGTCCGTGCTTCGGCGGCTGCCACGTCGGCCCGAGCCTTGGCCACGGCACCCTCGGTCCGTTCATGGCGCTCAGCCAGAATCCTGGAGAGCGGTTTGTGTACCAAAACTGTGTAGGCGAGGTAGGTCAGCACCAAAAAAATCACGGTGGGAACTGACCCGAGCAGTAATTCGCCTAGCTGTTTGAGCGTTTCGTCCATGTTGGGCTGAATTGGAATCCGAACTTAAGAAGGCGTAATAAAACGTTCAAAACTAACATTCTACGAGGTTAGTGTCAACGCAGGTCGAGGCCTTTTCGGCCCATTTTGGGCTTAAAACCCTGATTCCCTGCCGTGTTTTCCCTAAATGGAAATAAACTAAACAATGCTTGACTTCTGCCCTCATGGGGCTACCATAAAACTATCACCTCCGATCCAATTCAGGGTCGAATGGGCCGATAGCCAAGGACAGTCACCGCTTCTTGGTTGCCGGCCCATTTAATTCCTAACGGATGCACTTGGCTGCAAGGACCGCTCACGATTATCTCTGGAATCCTGACTCCAAAATGTTGCGTAGCACCTTTAGAGTTTATTTGATAACTCGGTGCCCTTTCAGTATCCCTACCGTTCTTTCAATCGGCAGAGCTTCGACCGTGTGCCCGTTGCCGGTCATCGTCGTCGCTTAGAACATCGAGTTGTAGACGCCTTCTTCCGTGGCTTCGATCAGGGCCTGAAACAAAGGCGACATCGCGTTGAGTGGCCCTGACGGCAGGACGCCGACCTTCAGCCCGAGGTCTGAGGCGCGAGGACGCAAGTTTGGAGGTGTGTTTTGGGCGGCGGCGTACGTGGCCACGGTCGGAAGAGACTAAGCCCGAATCTATTTCTTCGACTCCGCCGGCCAGTTCGTGATCAACTGCAGCGGGGCCTGGGCTTCTTCCTGGACGCGGTTCACCAGCAGCCGCCTGCCATCGGGGGCAACATCGAAACCCCCGCCGATCCCGGGTGTTTGACTGTGGAACAAATGCTGGGGCGCGCCGACTTCGATCTCCGTCCCCTTTACAGTTACGGTGCAGGCGTAAAAATCCTGACTGATACTCTCGTAGAACACTTCTCTTGCATTTGCGCTCCACGCCGGAAAAGCCCCACTACCCGCCGAAACCTTCCATTTGCCTTTTCCCTCGGGAAAACTGGTGAGGTAAACCTCGGTCTGTCCGGATTCGTCCGATGAGTACGCGACCCATCGGCTGTCAGGCGACACTCGATAGCTGTAGATGTTGGACTGGGTGGACGGCGGCTGGACGATGGCGACGGGTTTAGGATCGCCTGTGGTCGGCACGATCCAGAGAGAGACCATTTTTTCACCGTCTCCAAAAAGATAGGTCAGATATTTCCCATCGGGCGACCATGCGGGATAGTGGTAGTTGTTTTGCTGAGCGATTACCGCCCTTTCCATTCCACTACCGTCTGCCGCCTTGGAGCGGATTTCGATATTGCCTCCTCCTTGCGCGATGGGGGCACTAAACATGAGTGTTTTGCCGTCCGGCGACCAGGTGGGTTGTTGATTCAGCACCTGGTCGAAGGTGACGCGCGTTTTGATCTTGCGCTCAAGATCGAGGGTGTAGATGCCACTGGCGCAGGCAAACGCGACTCGCTTGTTGTCGGGTGACAGACGCGCATCCACAATGGTGTTTTCGTCCGGGTCGAAATCGGCGAGCGTCTTGCCGGCGCGGTCAATCCACGACAGCCGACTCTTGGCCGATGAGGCACTGCCCAACTGGTAGACAAGCAGCCCGTTCTGCGAGACCGAGAAAATGCTGCGCCAAACGCCAACATCGTCGCGAAGGTTATTGATCAGTGCGGTTGCTAATCCCAGCAGCGCCCCATTTTTCGGATCGAAGGGTTGAGCAACCAGGGCTGCGTTGGAGCGGTAAAGAAGATAGCCGTTAGCGTATTGCGCCGCGGAATCTGTTGCGGTTATAAAGCGGATGTCAGGGCTATCCACGGAGCCGAAATAGATTCCATTCTGCTTGGTGTCGCCACCAGAGTGGTTGGTAGCGAGGAAAATGAAGTGCTTCCCGTCCGGCAGAAACCAGGGCCAGCGATGAGTGCTGTGCCTAGTCTTATCGATCACGGTTGCTGGCGTGGGGGAACCACCTTGTGCGCTTACTTTCATCAGCCCGCTCAAGTAGTCGCCCTCGAATACGATCACATCGTTCTTACCCCAACTGCCGCCGCGAGGATTGGGAGCGTCCGCCAGGGAGACTGCCGGACCACCGGTGGCGGGAATCTTCATCAATTTGTTACCGGAGAAGAATCCGACATAGCGGCCATCGGGGGACCAAAACGGATGCATCGCGTTCTGCGTTCCATCCAGTGGTTGCGCGATATCAGCGCTCAACGAGCGAACGAACAACAGCTTGTTCCCCTCGGAATGAGCGACGAATGCAAGCTTATCGCCTTGCGGAGAGAGCACGGGCATGCCACCCGCGTCGCCGGTGGTATCGAACAAAAACTTTGCGGGCGCGGGAATTTCGGAGTGGAACGAGGGTGGCTCTCCGGAAGACTTTGCCCAACGGTATCCCGCGAATGCGGCCAGAGCGATAACAGCAAGCGTGAGCGCAGCGATGGGGAAGACCCATGACTTCTTAAACTGCGCAGGTGACTGGGCGGTGGTGGAATCCGCCACCCAGCGCAGGTCCATCGCGACGTCATGCGCCGACTGAAAGCGGTCTGCTGGATCTTTCACAAGGCAAGCCAGCACCACGCGCTCCAGCAGCGGCGGAGCCAACGGTTGAGCCGCACGGATAGGCTCCGGCTCTTTTTCCAGAATTGAGGTGAATACGCTCAGTTGCGATTTCCCCTCGAAGGCGCGGCGGCCAGTGACCATTTCGTAGAGAACACATCCGAAACTGAAGATGTCGCTACGCGCGTCGGCTTCCGCTCCTTGCAGCACTTCCGGCGCAATATATTGAAACGTGCCCACGATCGAACCCTTCTGCGTCAGTGGAGACGTGGCCGAGGTCAGCGCGGCTATGGTCATGGTCGGCATCGAAGGAGTGGAGGGGCCAATGGCGGTCGGAGCCACCGTGATCTCCGGTTTCGCCAGTCCGAAGTCCATCAACTTGGCGCCGCCTTTGGTCAGCATAATGTTCGCCGGCTTCAGATCGCGATGGACGATGCCTTGTTGGTGCGCCTTGTCCAGGGCCAATCCGATTTCCGTTCCGATTTTCAGGACTTGATCGAGCGGTAGCGCGCCTTTCGTGAGGCGGTCAGCGAGAGTCTGGCCTTCGAGATATTCCATGACCAGGAAGTCGGTCCCATCCTGCGCGCCAATATCGTGAAGGGTGCAGATATTCGTATGTTGAAGCGCGGAAATGGCCCTGGCTTCCCGCTCCATCCGTTGCTTCAGTTCGAGGTCAGAGGAAAGATGCGACGGCAAGACCTTAATGGCGACGGTGCGGTCGAGGCGGGTGTCCTTGGCGCGGTAAACCTCGCCCATGCCCCCAGCGCCAAGGGGAGAAACAATTTCATAGGGGCCAAGTTTCGTGCCGGGGATAAGCGCCATCTTTGGCCGCAATTATAGCTTGCAAGGCGCACTCCCTCGAAGGTCGCACAAAGGCGACAAAATTCCGCATCGGAAGCCACCGGGCGATTTACGAATTATTTCTTACACTTTCAAATCATTTCGATCCTGATGTAGTATCTCCGGTATCGCGCCAAACATCAGCCTTTCAGGAGTGCCCATGGATCGACGCAGCTTCTTGAAGTTCGCCGCCGCGACAGGACTCACGGTCGGTCTGTACAAGGCCAGTGCGAATGGCTCCGTTCCTGAACACAACTGGGACAAGTACGATTGGGGATCGGGACCTCCGGTTCGCGACCGGCTTTATCAGGGCCCGTTTCCACAATATGGTCCGGCGGCGGTGATTCCCGAGAGCGATGTTTCGATGGTCACTTCGCCGTCCAAGGACATCGTCAGCAATTACGGCATGGGGCTCATGGTCTACGCCTCCGACGACACCGGGCCACTTCGCGTGCCAGGTCAAACACAGGAACAGACACTCGAAGATCTGATCAAGCTGCCCTTCGCGCAGAAGATCTACATCCGACCCAACTGGCGCGATGTCCAGAAACAGCCCGGCCGGCTCGACTTCCCGGAATGGTGGAAGATCACTTTCGACCTAGCCCGCCGCTACGACAAGCGCATCGGTTTCCGCGTGATGCTGGAGAATCCCGACTTCCCCGATCCGGGCATGCCGGATTTTCTTCTCAAAAAGGTTCCCTACGTGAAGCTCAAGGGTGAGTGGAAGGGCGACACTAGGCAAATGCGTTACCGGAAAGATAACCGAGTGCCGCAGTATGATCATCCGGCCTATCAAGCTGCGTTTCGCGAATTGAATGGACTGTTGGCCGCCGAACTCAACGGTCACCCACAAGTCGAGTTCATAGATACGATGATGTATGGCTTTTGGGGTGAAGGGCATACCTGGCCGTTCGAGGGCAATCCCTTCCCCAGTCAACTAGTCGCGGAACAAACCTGGGCGGGCATGCTCGAGTTGCAACTCGAACACTGGACCAAAACCCCGCTGGCCACGAATACGCAGCCTGACTTCAGCAATGTCGGCAACGCGGACATGCTTGATCATACGATGCGCAGCGGCAACTGGCTGCGTACGGACACGATTTTCATTGAGAACACGCAGATCGAGGCGCTGAGCTATCGTCCGCCGTGGGCGGCGGCGATTTGTGAAGTGGGGTTCACCACGGGCGATCCGAAAGAGCTTCAAATCGATGAGGACGGAATTACCTACAACGAACGAATCATCACCCACGCATCCGATGTCGGCGTGAATTATCTATCGCTCTGGAGTTGGCACACCCAGAACGCCGGCAACATCTTGAGTTACTACGAAAAGTTTCCCGGGCCGATCGACGAGATGGCCCGCAAGATCGGCTACCGCGTTCGCCCCTCGTTTATCTGGACCTTCAAGCGGGACGGAGTCACCGGGCTGGTGATCGGGCTCGCAAACGACGGAATCACCCCGGTTCCTGGAGTTCTCCGCCTGAGCGTGTTGAGTGAGGACAACAAGGTCAACGTCTCCGGCTGTATCGACGCTGGGTATCCCAAACCGACGGGCGTTCATCAAGCCATGCTGATGCTGCCTTCAGGAGTCCTATGGGAGGGACTGCGGCTGAAAGCGGAACTCGAGGTCAAGGGGGTGTGTTATCCGGTCCGTTGGGCATGCCGGCAGAAGGTCAATTCGGATGGCTCATTGACCCTGCGCCACAATTACAACCCAGATCAGCCGTTGGTGTAGAGGCGCAGGACTCGTGATCCCGATTGGTAACTGAGCGCCGGATTTGAAGCTTTCAGATCAAGCACCTGCCATCGATGGTGTCCTACAATTGACCAGGTTCTGGAGCCCCAATCTTGAGACATCTTTCAATAATTTTGCGCAAAGCCTTTGCCTGCGCTCTGTTTTCAGTCATCCTTTTCGTTCTAGCGAGCCATCCGCTTTGCGCACAGGTCCCTGCGCGAGGAACACATCCCGGCAAACACTTCGATCAGGTCATGATCATTGTGTTGGAAAATCAAAATTTCGCATCAGCTATTCAGGATCCTCTTCTGGCCGATCTGGCCAAGCACGGCAGCGTATTCACAAACTTCAAGAATCTCACGCATCCGTCTTATCCGAATTATCTGGCCATGATTTCTGGCAGTACCTTGAACACGGACGGCAGTGATTCGCAGAAGAATTTTCCTGACGACGCCGAGCACCGCACCATTGCCGACCTGCTGAGCTGGCGAAATTATGCGGAAAATTATCCTGCCAAGCCAACGGACAACGCGCCATATTTAGGCGATGCCGGCAAGTACGCCCGCAAGCACGTTCCCTTCCTGAGCTTCGAGAAAATTCAGAAGGAAAGTTTCCGCAATGTGGTCTCAGTCGATACCAAAACGGGAAATCCCTTCGTTCCCGACATTAGCAAATTTCGTGAAGACCCGCGCAGCAACCCTCTTCCCCAATACATCTATTACAGCCCAAACAAGGACGACGACGGCCACGATCCCTATATCAGGCCTAAAGTGGGTATGCGCAAGGCATCTACCTGGCTGCGAAAGTTTCTAATCACATGGCTGGCATTTGACGAAAACACCTGGTTGCCGTCGGACCCGAAAATGAACCGGCTGCTCGTGATCGTGACCTTTGATGAAACCGAAGGCCGCAACGCTGGCAACCTGTACACGGTGTTTTTAGGAAGCATGGTCAAAGCGAGAGAAGTTAACAGAGTCTACGACCACTACAGTGTGCTGCGCACCATCGAGGATAATTTCGGGCTTGATCCCATCCGGAAAGAAACGGGCGATGGCAAAGCGAGCGTGATTACCGAGGTCTGGAAATAAACCTGATCTACTTCACAAATTCCTTGACTCCTCGCAAGACAGACTCGGGCGCCTCGATCTCAAGATGCACATTCCCTTCGCGGTAGGTCCGAGAAACGATGATCGCCTTGGCTTCCAACATAGCGAGCAGTTTGCCTTCCTTTTGCGGAACCTTCAGACGCACCCGGCTTGGCCGGTCGTCCTCAAGCAAGTGATCGATATGCTCGAGAAGGACGTCTACGCCAATTCCCTTCGCTGCGGAAACATAGACCGTCCTCTCGTTGTTCTGTAGAACCTCACGTTCTCCCGCCGGAAGCAGATCAATCTTGTTCTTGACTCGTAGACGCGGTTTGCCATCCGCTTCCAGTTCTTTCAGCACCTTATCGACCTGGGCGTCCTGCTCCGCAGAAAGCGGGTTGCTGGCGTCGGAAACCTGGAGAACCAGCGTCGCCCGCTGTACCTCTTCCAGAGTGGCGCGGAACGCCGAAACCAGCGTGTGCGGCAGATTGCGGATGAATCCCACTGTGTCGGACAGCAGTACACTACGCTTGGACGGCAATCCCACGGAGCGTAGCGTAGGATCAAGCGTGGCAAACATTCGCGACGATTCCAGGACCTTGGCATTGGTAAGCGCGTTGAACAACGTCGACTTGCCAGCGTTGGTATAGCCCACTAAGGCGACGGTGGCTACCGGGACGGACTCCCGCCGCTGACGTTGTTGTCCGCGAATGCGCCTTACATTTTCTAGTTGCTGCTTGACATGGCGCACGCGCCGGTAAATCTTCCGGCGGTCAGTTTCAAGCTGAGTCTCACCAGGCCCGCGGGTGCCGATGCCACCGCCCAGCTGCGACATCTCAACACCCCGCCCAGCGAGTCGCGGCAGCATGTATTCCAACTGCGCCAATTCGACCTGCAACTGTCCTTCGCGGGTTCGAGCGTGCTTGGCGAAGATGTCGAGGATGAGCTGCGTGCGGTCGATCACTCGGACATCGACTATTTTTTCGATATTGCGCTGCTGCGAGGCGGTGAGGTCGTGGTCAAACAAAACCAAATCGGCCGACACTGAGGCTACCGCTGCTGCAATCTCCGCCAGCTTCCCGCTTCCGATGAGCGTCGCCGGGTCAGGACGGTCACGGTGCTGCAAGAAGTCGCCGACAATTTCGGCGCCCGCACTAGTAGCCAGAGTCTTGAGTTCGTCGAGCGATTCTTCGGCGGTAAATTCCGGGACGTTCGTGGGCGGAGGCGAACTCCGCACGGCACTGTCGCGAGCAGCTTGCGCTCCACTAGTGATAGCACTCTTGGTAGATCTTCTTCGGAGGCGATAATCCAATCCGACGAGAAAGGCCCGCTCAGCGCGAGTTTCAGAACCGGTACTCTTCAGGGCCCTTCGGGCGCTCTCGGCTTCGGCAACCAGTCTGGACCCTGAACTGCGCAAATTGAAATAGTCCTAGGCTTCGGGATTGGCAGCACTCGCGGCGGCTTCGGCCGATGGCGCAGCCGATGCGTGAGGGGCGCGGTCGGTGTGCGCGTGCGCAGTCCTGCCCATCGCGATGGTGGAAATGGCGTGCTTAAAGATGAGCTGTTCCTGGTTGTTGGTATCGAGAACCACAGAGTACTTATCAAAGGAACGAATGCGGCCCGTCAGCTTAACTCCGCTGACCAGATAAATGGTGATATTGCTGCGTTCTTTACGAGCCGTGTTCAGAAAAGAATCCTGAATATTTTGCGCCGGCTTGCTGTCCATCGCCGATCTCCTTAAATAGTTTACGGTCCGCTCAGATGGCTGTTCATGGCCTGCCCGCCCAACCAACTCCGTAACGATACGGGGTTGCGGGTGAACTTTCAACCATAGCCATTACCCTCTATTCGACAGTTTGGTGCTTTGGTTTACAATTCCCGCCGAAGCCCGCCGATCACTGGAGAGTCACCCATGCAATCTTTGTTTGCTGCCCTGGTCATGCCTAGCCATACCAACGTCGAGATTCTCGGCATTTTCCTGCGCTGGCTGCACATTCTGGCCGCCATAACGTGGGTGGGACTTCTCTACTTCTTCAATTTCATCAATTTGCCTTTCATGAGGCACCTGGATGCTGCGGCTAAACCGACCATCTTCCAGAAGCTGACCATGCCTGCCCTGGAATGGTTCCGCTGGAGCGCCCTGCTTACCGTGTTTATGGGCTTCTGGTATTGGTCGCAGATCTATGTGGCAGCCAGCGCGCACCTCGAAGGCAAGAGCTCGCTTGGAACTATTGGCCTGTTTCTTCTGATCTGGGTAGTCGCATGGCACATCATTTTTGCCGCTGTGCGCCGCACCCCGAATCCGTTGGTACTGGCAGCAATCGTGGCCGTTGTGGTCGTCGGCGCCGCGTGGCTCTTCGTGCGCTACATTCCGGTAGGTGGAGATGATAACCATGTCCTATGTATCGGGATCGGAGGCGGGCTGGGCTGGATAATGGGATCGAATGTTTTGGCCATCATCTTCAAGAACAACAAAAAGATTATCGACGGGACATTGGCCGGTACCCCTCCAGCGAACGCGCCGGTGCTCGCGCGACAGGCCTTCTTGGCGTCGAGGATGAACCTTTATCTCTCCTTCCCCATGCTGTTTTTCATGACTGCGGCCAGCCATTTCCCGCTTTTTGGCAGCTGATGGTCAGGAGCCCTAACCACGAAGGACGCTAAGGTACACGAAGGAAACCTCGTGGTTGAGTCTTTCGGCGCCCGCATCCTCGCGCTTGCCTTTTGCCCCAGTACGAGTGCACAATACTGCTGGATTCAGGCACTTCGGTAACGTTAAAAAATGGTGAATATTTCGGAAGGTGCCCGCATCTAAACATTTGTAAAAGCGGTAAGTGGCTTCAACATCCCCGCAGGCTGGGCGTGATCGCATAGATCGTGCAGCGAGCCGGCTGGAGCCGCTGAGGTGGCTTTCAACATCCCCGTTCCAGACTGAGCGAACACCGCAGTCAGGGTAGTTCGTGTCTGGAGCTGAAAGCGTGACAAAGCGATGGCAACAGCGGCACCAGTTTGTAGTTTGGAAAATTATCTCGTCCTGCCGGATCACACCATGGACGAGCGGATCGCGGCAGCCAGAAAGATTTTGGGCCGCGAGGCGCTGATTTTAGGGCACCATTATCAGCGCGATGAAGTCATCCGCTTCGCGGATTTTCGCGGTGACTCCTATAAACTTTCCGAAGAGGCCGCACGCGCCGGTGGCAAATACATCATTTTTTGCGGCGTGCATTTCATGGCAGAAAGCGCCGACGTCCTTAGCCGTCCCGGGCAAGTGACGATCCTTCCCGATCTCAATGCCGGCTGCTCGATGGCTGATATGGCCGAGATTGGCCAGGTGGAAGACTGCTGGGAACACCTGGTCAAAGCGGGCCTCACCAATGACGCCGGAGACGGCGTCACTCCCATCACATATATGAACTCAACCGCCGCGATCAAAGCTTTCTGCGGCGAGCGCAACGGCGTTGTCTGCACTTCGTCAAATGCGCCCAGCGCCTTTAAATGGGGATTCGAAAAGACGCCAAAACTCCTCTTTCTTCCCGACCAACACCTTGGCCGCAACACCGGCTATCGCATGAGTATCCCGCTCAATGAGATGGTAGTTTGGGATCCCTATCTGATCAACGGCGGGCTGACAGCGGAACGCTTGCGGGCAGCAAAAGTCATCCTGTGGAAAGGACATTGCTCGGTCCACCAACGCTTTCTGCCCGAGCATGTCGATAACGTTCGCGCCAAATATCCCGGCATAAAGGTGATCGTACATCCCGAATGCCGCTGGGAAGTTTGCCAGAAAGCGGATGGCATCGGGTCCACCGAAGGCTTGTTGAAGATGATCAAAGACGCACCTTCCGGATCGGCCTTTGCCGTAGGGACTGAAATTCATCTGGTAAACCGCATGGGAAAGGAATTCGCCGCGCAAAGCAAGAAGGTCATTACCCTCGACGATTCGGGATGCCTGTGCACCACCATGTTCCGCATCTCTCCGCAGCACCTTTGCTGGGTGCTGGAAAACTTGGTGGATGGCAATGTAGTGAATCAGATCAAAGTCAAAGAGGACGTAAAACACTGGGCACGGGTCGCGCTGGACCGGATGTTAGAGATTCAGTAACGCGCCCGGAAGGACTAGAATAGAAGCAAATGTCTAATCGCAGTTTTACGTTGGATGAAGCGCACGCCCTGTTGCCCATTCTCGAATCTCTGCTTCGAACCGCCATCGACGGCAAGAAGCTCATAGAGACCGTGGACAGTGAATTCCAAGAGATATCCCATCGGGTGATGGTCAATGGAGGAATGCACCTTAATATCGTGCATTTGGCCCAGCGCAAAGCCGAGCGGGAGAAAGCGATTCAGCGGATCAAAGATGCCCTAGGGGAGATTGATGCCACTGGGGTGCAGGTCAAAGACTTAGACATCGGACTGCTTGATTTTCCCTGCGAAGTAGAAGGTCGAACCGTGCTGCTCTGCTGGAAGTTGGGTGAGGCAGGAATTACACACTGGCACGGCATGGATGAGGGCTTCTCGGGCCGAAAACCAATCGACGAGAAGATTGCTCGGGCCAAGAGAACTAACTAAGTTTTTGCCTCGGAGTTACTGATATAAGGAGGAGATCCGGGCGTCATCCGTCGCTTCGTCTACGTGATGAAGACTGATTTCTCCGCGGCTCCTTACCTCCGGGGTGAAAACTACTGTCTCAAGCCCATCCATCTTTCCGAAATGACAATCGAATTGCCCGGATTGTGCGGGTCATAGCGCACTGACGTAGGCAGCCCCAGCCGGCAGGAATGAAGATTGATCAGCGGGCGCAGATAGGTAACGTCCTGCGAACATTCGTAGGAAACTCCAGCGACGTCGTACTGATAAATGAGAAGAGTGGAGAATTTCGTCTCTGCGGACTGCAGCTCTTGTACATCGATCACGGTTCCATCGGTGATTCTTCCCACTTGATCGAGGAATACTCGGCGTTCTTTTTCCAGTTCTTCGGTCGGTTTCGGCTTTCGGCGCATCAGGAAATAGGAGGCTAAAACAACGCCAGCACCAAAAAGAACGAACGCATAAATGGGAATGGAGTTCATGCTCAGGAAATTTGCAGTTTTCTAATCATCAGGATAGAGCCATCCGCGAAATTGTGGAAGAACCTACTCGTCCATGACAGTGTTGATTAGGGTGCCTACACCTTCGACTGTAACTTGCACAACATCTCCTGCCACCAAAGAACCGACCCCGCTGGGCGTACCGGTTGGAATGAGGTCGCCGGGCATCAGCGTCATCACCTGCGAAATGTATCGGATGACGACGTCGATGGGAAAGATGAAATCGCGGGTGTTGCCATCCTGGCGGGCCTCTCCATTCACTTTTGCCTGCACGCCAACGCCTGCCCAGGGGTCGATTTCATTGGTCACGATCGGCCCTACCGGGCAAAAGGTGTCAAAACCTTTGCCGCGGGTAAATTGGCCGTCCTTCTTTTGCAGATCGCGGGCCGTGACATCGTTCACGCAGGTATAGCCGAGGATGTAAGGTCGAACCTCAACGTCGGGGCCAAGCTTGTGGCAAGCTTTACCGATGACTACTCCAAGTTCGGCCTCGAAATCGATCTTCTGCGAAAGCCGGGGGCGAATGATGGTTCCGTTATTCGCCAGCAATGAAGAAGGCGGCTTCAGAAAAAGCAGAGGTTCAGTGGGCACCTGATTTCCCAACTCCGCGGCATGGTCGCGATAGTTGCGCCCGACACACACAATTTTCAACGGATTCACCGGCGCGAGCAAGGCCGCGTCGTTCAGTGGCAAGGGGTCGGTCCGCTTACTGGGTAGAGCTTCCAGATCGCCTGAGGGCTCGCGCAACAGAAGCCGAGTGATCACCTCGCGCCCGGCGACAAACTCCACCAACCCGTACTGCGGCTGATCATTTAGCTGGAAGCGGCAAAATTTCATGCTTATGAAGATAGCAGAGTGATGACGCCGTCGGGACCCCTGCCAGTGGCTACGGACTCGTCGGAACGCTCTCGCTCGCTTCGTCGGAATACGCACTCTCATTCCCCCGCAAATCGACAGCGGCAACTGAATAAAAATACTTCTTCCCAGGTTGAATATCACGGTCGCGATAGGTAGGGATTTTCGCCAGCTCCGAATTGATCTTCACTGCTGGCCCACCCTCTTCTCGTCGATAGACGTTGTACCCGGCGAGTTCCGCCTCGGTGTTGGGACTCCACGTAAGGTCGATGAAATTCGGCTGGCCAACGCTGGAAAAAACCGCCTGAAGACCCGAAGGTGCGACGGGCGGGAAAACGTCATGGACAAATACTTTGACGTCGAGAGAATCGTCCCCCTCAACTTCCAGTTCGCTATTCTCAGACGAAACCGACACGAATGTTGCGCGATAGGAGTAGGCGTGTTCCCACTCCATGCCCTGATCTAACAATTTTGCCTCGTCGCGCAAGCCGACGTCGGCCACCCGGCTTTCAGTTTTTCCATTTTCGTCGCGGCGATAGATGCGCAGGTGAAATTCCAACGACGATGCCTGGGGCACATTTGCCGGCCATTCCCATTGGAGCAGTACTCCTTGCGGGGTCACTTGCCCGGTCAATTTCTGTGGCGGCGACAGCGTAGGGAACAATGGCACTGTGATCTGATTGGAGAGGCCGGCGCTGCGCCCCCCGGAATTCAGTACCTCGACCTCATAGCCAGCCAGGGCATCCGCTTCGGGCCTAAGGAGAGATGCTGGTACTTGGTCCAAATAAGAAACCGCTCCCTTTCCAGCGGTCGGCGGGATCTCCTTAACCACGGTGGCGCATTGCTTTATGGGAACTTGCAGGCTACGGCAGACTCGAGTGGACCCAAGATGTCGGATGGTTTCGCCGTCGGTGATCCTAGTTGGGGCTGTCCAGGTGAGCAGTACTTTCTCCCCTTTGCGGGCAGCACGCAGATCGTTTACCGGCTTGGGGAGTTCCAGAGACGGCGGCACCGGAGCGCCAATCTGGGCGCATCCAGCCAGAATTGCCGTGAGAACTAACGTCGCCGAAAATCTCGGGGAAGCCTTCACCATGGACGGAAACCATAAGCCTAGCAGAAGGAGGAAGCTCAGCCGACCAGTTCCTTTACCGCCTCGCGAAATACGCGGCTGTGGTGGTCGACATCGCTGGCATCGGTTTGTGGACACATCAGCGCCATATTGTGAAACGGGGTTAGCAGAATCCCACGATTCATGGCGTACAAATGCAGGAAGCGTTCCAGCGGGAAATCCATGGCCGCATGGGCCTCGTCCCCATTCTGGGGCGGAGTCGCGCTGAAGATATACTCGGCGCGGCAGCCCAGCTGGGTGACGTGCCATGGCAAGGTGAATTCGCTGATGGTCTTCTGCACGCCCGCGGTCCAGCGCTCCGCCATGGGAATCATTCGGGCAAATGCTTCTTTAGTGAGCACCTTCGTCAGACTGGCGCGCATGGCAGCCAGAGACAACGCATTGGCGGCCAGCGTGCCGCCGATCCCACCGGTGTCGCAATCTTCCAGACTTTGTTTTTCCCGGATGCGTTCCGCGACTTTTTCGCTGAAGCCGTACGCGCCCCCGGGGACCCCGCCACCAATAGGCTTTCCAAATACCAGGAAGTCTGGCTCCAGGTTTTCCGCGCGGGTGTAGCCTCCTGGTCCGGCACAGATGGTGTGGGTTTCATCGATGATCAGCAATGCGCCAAATTTGCGAGTCAACTCGCGCAGGGCTTTGTGATATTCGGGTGCGGGATGAACGATGCCGACGTTGGTCATCACCGGCTCCGCCAGCACGCATGCCACGTCTCTCGCCGATAAAGCCTTCTCTAATCCAGATAAATCGTTAAATTCCACCACCCGCGTCGTCACCGAGGGATCGACGGGCGGACCGATGTTTCCCGGACGCGGCCTTGCAATTCCGTCTCCATCGAGGACTAGGAATGTCTCATCGACAGTACCGTGGTAGCACCAGTCGAAAACCAGGATCTTCTGGCGGCCGGTAATCTGCCGCGCTAAACGAATGCAGAAGCGGTTAGCATCGGTCGCGGTCAACGTGAATTGCCAGAAAGGCAGTCCAAAGCGCTGTTGCAAATCCTCCGCCACAAAGATGGCGTCTTCTGTCGGCAGCATCAGGGTGATGCCGCGGCGCATTTGCTCCTCCACGGCCTTCACAATCGAAAAGGGAGAGTGCCCAGTCATCGCCCCCGTGTCGCCCAGGCAGAAATCGATATAGCGGTGACCGTCGACGTCGAAGAAATGCGCTGCTTGGGCTTCCCGGACGAACGGAGGAAATGCGCCGGCCCATTTGAGCATCCAGTTCATGGGAACGCCGCCCAGCAATGACTTGCCGGCGCGCTCGAACAGCGTCTTCGATTTGGGACGGTCGCTAACGAAGCGCTGCTGCTCGCGATCCATCAAACTATGCAATCGTGCGCGCTCGATGGCTGCCATAGGCGGGGATGCTGCCAGAATCCCCCGAGTGTAATCGCGCTTGAGGGGTTGGCGCAATCGCCATTCGCATTCTAGCTCTGCTATGCTTTTCCCCGGAGAAAACATGCCTGCGAACCTTGAAGGTCACAACGCGGTTGTATTTGGAGTAGCAAACAAACGATCGATCGCATGGTCGATTGCCCAGGGCTTGCACACTGCCGGAGCCAAAATCGCGGTGACATATCAAAACCCGCGCCTGGAGCAGGAAGCTAAGGATCTGATTCTTTCGTTGCCCGGAGCTGAGGCATTCATGTGCGACGTCTCCAAGGACGCCGAAATTGACCAGCTTTTCGCAACACTTAAAGAACGATTCGGGAAACTCGACACGATTGTCCATAGCGTTGCCTATGCTCCCGCCGAAGAACTTAAGGGGGACTTCGTTAACACCTCGCGTGAAGGCTTCCGCATAGCACACGACATTAGCGTCTATTCGTTAATCGCCGTTTCCCGCGCCGCCGCACCATTAATGGAGAGCGGCGGCAGCATCATTACCATGACCTACTATGGCGCGGAAAAAGTTGTGCCGCACTATAACGTGATGGGGGTGGCCAAGGCGGCCCTGGAGTGTACGGTTCGATACCTGGCGAATGATCTGGGCCGTAAGAATATTCGTGTGAATGCAATTTCTGCTGGTCCGATCAAGACCCTGGCGTCCCGGGGCATTTCCGGTTTAGGGGACATGCTCAAAGCCCACTCCGACCGCGCTCCTCTGCATCGCAATGTGGATGTGAACGAAGTCGGAGCTACGGGAGTATTCCTCGCCTCGGACGGCAGTTCGGGAATCACTGGCGAGGTTATTTACGTCGACTGCGGTTACAACATCATGGGATTTTGAACCGTGGCCACCTGGCAACCATCGAACATTTGACGTGTCACGACTCAGATAGACACGGCCCTTCGCTCCTTGCACTCGCGGCTCTGCCCAGATCGATTCGAACCTTGCGGTCGTTTTCTCCCAATCGTTGTAAAGCAATTTCCACGTCGCGCTCACGCTCGAAGCGGGGGAACTTTTCTCCCCACTCGATCAGCAACACACTGTTCTCTCCTATTAGATCCTCCAAGCCGAGAGTTTCCAATTGCCGAGGCGTATCCACTCTATACAGATCGATGTGAAACAGGCTCGCGTCCGGCCCGCGGTACTCGTGCACAAGTGTGAACGTGGGACTGGTAACATCTTCCTGAGAAGCGGCGCGAAAACCCTCTGCAATTCCCTTTACCAGCGTCGTCTTGCCCGCGCCCAGATCGCCACGAAGTAGTACGATCTTCGGAGGAACCAATTTCCCAGCGAGCTCTCGTCCCAAGGCGATGGTTTCGTCGGGAGAATGAGTGGTGAACTCTTGCGTTTCCACGCAATTAGTATAGCGAGGAAATCAGAGGCGCCTGAGGGCGCTCGATGTAGCAACCGATCTTTGATCGGCGGCCACATCGGCGAGCATTCGCAGGGTTCGGTCGTCCTCGTCGTCGAGAGCGATGAAGCGGAAGGGCTGCAAGGCTCCATTCGCTTCCGACACCGGAGTCAACATTTCAGCCATGCCATGGACGGTGGAGGACTGCGCCTGGAAGGCCAGTTCCACAAAGTCTCCGGTCGAAAGTGGCGCGTCCACTTGCAGCAACCCGCCGGTCACCGAAACGATCTTCAATTTGCAATTGGTATGCTGGCCACTTTCCTGCACGACGATGGCAGCCACTGGCTTCGTCATCTGAATGCGCGTGGCCCGGCGACGCGGGTGGGGTTGGGGGAAGTGCGTCATCGCCTTAACGATTTCACAAGGGCGACCGACAGTCACGATTACGAAAGCGGTTGGCCGGATTCAAGCTTCCCAATTGTGAACGGCCGAGGCAAAGCTCGAAGGACAATCGTCTATCGCATTCCCAAAATGCAGGTAACTGCCCTGGAGGACGTAATTAACCAATCTCGACGGTTGCGGATTCTGCCGCGGAACGGGTGCGGCGAAAGGCTTCCGGCAGGCCGTCCAACAGGTCGGTGGCAATCAATGATTGCTCACCCTTGTCTTCGCGCGCGACATCTCCTGCCAGTCCGTGGAGATAGACCGCCGCGATCACTGCCTCAAAAGGCTGCTTTGGATGTTGGGCCAGGAGGCCGGCGGTCATCCCTGTGAGAATGTCGCCAGTACCGCCAGTTGCCATTCCCGGGTTCCCAGTCGGGTTCACCCAAACTGTGCCGTCCGGATGAGCAATCAAGGTTCGGTTACCTTTGAGAACGACAATGATCCGGTGTTCGCGGGCAAAGGTTCTGGCGGCATTCAGTCGATCGCGCTGTACATCTCCCACTGTACTGCCCAGCAGGCGCGCCATCTCGCCGGGATGCGGAGTAATCACGATGGTTCTTCCACTGCCGTTCAGATCCGACGCGCGGCCTTCGAAGGCATTTAGGCCATCCGCATCCAAAACCATCGGAGTGGCGAACTTGTTCACCACTGTACGTACAAATTCGGCAGTTTCATTATGTCGCGAAATTCCTGGACCCACCGCCAGAACAGTCTTGCCCTTGAGCAACGCGTCGACGTGGCCATATCCGAGCGCCCGCAACGAAATACTGCCAATCTCGGTTTCTTCCAGCGCTTCCGTCATGATTTCGGGATGGTAGCCCGCAACCGTAGCTAATACGGACTTCGGAGTTCCGACCGTGGAGAGCCCAGCCCCAGCTCGCAGCACCGCGATTCCCGCCATTCCGGCGGCTCCAGCCTTACCGACCGATCCGCCCAGAACCAGCACGTGCCCATATAATCCTTTGTTCGAATCTCGCGGACGAGGCGCCAGCAGCGATGCAATATCGTGGGGGGTGATCAGGTTGAGTTGCAGTGACGAGACGATGGCCTCTTGCGGCGACTCGATAGGTGCGATTACAGTTGGTCCGCTGGTTAACGATCCGAAGACATGAGCCGGACGTGGAGCAGTAAAGGTAACAATCGCGTCGGCCCGAGCAATTGTACCGGTCTGTGGGCACATAGCATTAGCATCGGCGCCGGAAGGTATATCCACCGCCACGACGGGCGAGGAGCTTTGATTAATCCGCGCGATAGCTTCGGCGTACAAGCCGCTTGCCGGTGGACGAAATCCGGTGCCCAGAACCGCGTCGAGCAACAAATCGCAACCAAACACCGCCCGGCTCGCCTGCGCAGCCAGATCTTCGGAGGATCGGGCCACGACCGCAGTAACCGGCAGGCGGGAAAAATTCGCAGCGGCGTCTCCCTTTAGCTCGGCCGGATCGGCCAACAGTAAGACTTGAACCTCCAGCCCCGCTGCATGCAACCGTCTGGCAGCAACAAACCCGTCGCCGCCATTGTTTCCCTTGCCGCAGATCACACCAACGGTTTCTGCTATCCGGTAGCGCTTGGAAACAAAATCGGCAACTGCACTGCCGGCATTATCCATAAGGCTGAGCGAGGGTATGCCGAAGCGCTCGGTAGTACTGCGGTCGATCTCCCGCATTTCGGCGGCAGTAACGATCTTCATGACGGTGATGCCATCTGTTCCAGACGGCGCAGTTGCGACGGTTGTCCCATGGCGATCAAATAATCGCCCGGTTCGATGCGGTCGTCGGAGGAGGGATTGAAACGCATTTCCTGAGAACGCTTGATTGCCAGGATGATTACGCCAGAATCCTGACGTACGTGAGACCCTTCGATGGTCTTACCCGCCACCGGAGAAGCCGCTCCCACGGAGATCTCTCCAATTTCCAGATCCATTCCCAAATGTGTGGTAGCGGTGTCAAAGAAGCTGAGCACATGCGGCTGGAGAAAGGATTGTGCGATCCGGCGCCCCGCCGAAGAGTACGGAGAAACCACCGCATCAGCGCCAGCCTTGAGCAGATGCTTTTCGGCATCTTCTTCCGACGCGCGCGCAATGATCTTGAGCTTGGAATTTAATCCACGGGCGGTTAGTACGATGTAGACGTTGGTCGCATCAGTGGTGGTAGCAGCGACGAGGCCACGCGCTTTCTCGATGTTGACCTGGCGGAGGGTATGTTCCTGGGTGGCATCGCCCACCAGGGTCAGCCAGCCATTGCCATAGCGCGCCAGCTTCTGTTCGTTCTGGTCGACAACCACGAACGGAGCGGGCTTGCGGGATAACTCGCGGGCGGCGCTCCGGCCGACCCGTCCAGCTCCACAAATAATGTAATGGTCGGAAAGCTGGGTGATCTCCCGTTCCATTTTCCGCCTTCCGAAGAAGTTGCCCAGCTCAAATTCTAGCAAAGCCTGGGTAAGCGTCCCGATGCCCAGAAATACCAGCGAAACTCCCGAAACGATCAGTACGAGATTAAAAATGCGCCCGGCGTGCGAAAGCGGATGGACTTCCTGATACCCGATGGTGGTGAAGGTTGTGACCACCATGTAGAGGCCGTCAAACCAAGGCCAGCCTTCGATGAAATGGAAGCCGACTGCCCCCATCACCAGCAAGACGGCCAGCGCAAGTCCAATGAGCCGAAGATGGCGCAGCGATCTCATGCGTCGGCACGACTATAGACCAATTGTCATGCCGAGCGCGGCCTGAACAATCGCCTTCCAGAAAGGAAATGCCTCCCGCGGGATGCCTCACCGTGAGTAGGCCCATTAATCCGCCATCGTCCCCGCAGGTTTGGGCGCCTTCGAGGCCAGTGCTTGCACCTTACTATGCCTTCGTCCGTAGGCGAAATAGACCACCAGGCCGAGCAGCATCCAGACGATCAGGCGTACCCAATTGGTCCAACCGAGGCCATAGATCATAGAGCCGCAGATCAGTACGCCTGCTATCGAAACAAACGGCACCGCAGGCACCTTGAATGCACGCTGCAGGTCAGGTCGCTTACGCCGCAGGATCCAGACTGCAATACATACCAGAACGAACGCGAACAGCGTCCCGATACTGGTCATTTCTCCAACAATGTCTTCCGGAAGAAATCCCGCGAACAATCCCGTGAATACAAAAAAGAGCATATTGGACTTGTAAGGTGTGCGGTACCGGGGGTGGATGTCGGAAAAGATCTTCGGCACCAGACCATCGTTGCTCATTGAATAAAAGACGCGCGACTGGCCGAGCAGCATGACCAGGATTACCGATGAGAATCCTGCCAGAATCGCGACTGTGACTGACTTCGATAACCACTCATAGCCGTGCATGTATTTTGTGATCGCAAAAGCGACTGATGCTTCACGACCGGTCGAGCGGAAATCCTCAACCGTCGCGACGCCGCTAAGGACGTAAGCGAAAAGCACATAGAGAATAGTGCAGACCACTAGCGAACCCAGGATGCCAATTGGCATATCACGCTTCGGATTCTTTGCTTCCTGAGCCGCGGTAGATACCGCGTCAAAACCGATATAAGCGAAGAACACAACTCCCGCCGCGCCGAGAATTCCCAATATGCCACCAAAGTGGTGAGAAATGCCCTGAGGAGTCACATAGGTCGTTGGCACCGGAATGAACGGAGTGTGATTCGCTGGATTGATGAAGCCCCAGCCGATACTGATCACCAAAATGACGATCGCTACCTTTACCACCACGATGAAACCGTTCACGAGCGCAGATTCCTGGGTTCCTTTTATGAGCAGGGCTGATAAAACCAGCAAAATGAACAATGCCGGAAGATTGATAATTCCCTGCTGCCCCCCCATGTGCTCCAGAGGAGAGTGACTCCATTGATATGGAATCCGCATACCAAACCAATCGAGCACACGGTTGCAATATTCGCTCCAACCGATGGAGACCGTCGCTGCACCGACCGCGTACTCCAACACCAAATCCCAGCCGATAATCCAAGCCACCAACTCTCCCATAGTGCAGTAGGAATAGGTGTAGGCACTTCCCGCAACTGGGATCATTGACGCGAATTCGGCGTAACAGAGTCCAGCAAAGGCACAACCGAAGCCTGCCACAATAAATGCTAGTGTTACCGACGGCCCGGAGCGATCGGCAATAGCGGCAGCTGTCCGCACAAACAAACCGGCGCCGATGATTGCGCCGATTCCGAGCATGATGAGATTGACGGGACCGAGGGTACGTTTCAAGCTGTGCTCGTTGGTCTCCGACGCCTCCTGCATCAGGGTGGTTAGAGACTTGGTTGCCGTCAAGTTCGCCATGAAAACGCTCCTTAAGAAGTGTAGGGGTTCAACTACGCTGCAGCAGTCGTTTTCCGCCGCGAATTCCACGCATAATATACGGGAATCCCCAGCAGGACGATGATCAATCCCGGCCAAGTGAATTGCGGCTTGTAGCGCAACAGGACTACATCGATAAAGACAGCCATCAGAATATATATCGCCGGCAGCACTGGATAGCCGACAGCGCGATAGGGCCGCTCCGCATCCGGACGTGTCTTGCGCAACACAAAAAGCGCCACGATGGTCAGGACATAGAAGACCAAAACCGCAAACACGATGTAGTCCAGAAGCTGACCGTAACTGCCCGAGATGCAAAGCACGCAGGTCCATAGCATTTGCACCATTAACGAGACTGCCGGGGTCTTGTAGGTTGGGTGCAGCTTGGCGACATTCTTAAAAAAGAGGCCGTCTTTGGCCATGGCGTAGTAGACGCGGGATCCGGCCAGGATCAACCCGTTGCAGCATCCGAAGGTCGAGAGCATGATGGCAATCGCCATCAGCGTGCCACCTATCGAGCCAAAGATTTGCGTCATCACCGCGGTCCCGACCCGGTCTTCAGTGGCGTATTTGATTCCGCGGGCGAGGATGGTAGTTCCCGCAGGATCGCCATTGAGCGGCAAGGCATTCAGATAAATGAAATTGCAGGCCACGTAAAGGGCAATCACGATTCCTGTGCCCAAAGCCAGCGACAGCGGCAGGTTACGGCTGGGATTCTTGACCTCGGCGGCGGTAAAAGTCACGTTGTTCCAGGCGTCGGCCGAGAACAGCGATCCAACCTGGGCCACCGCCAGAATGGTTAATGCACCTACAAATACCGTCGGGCCGCCGACCCCTACTTGAACCGCGTGTTGGGCTGAAAGGCCGGCATTGTGCCAGAAGTTGCCATGGAAGTTTGCAGCCAGTGCCTGCGCGTTGCGGCCGAGAAGAATCCCGATGGCCACCAGCCCGAACAACGCGGAAGCTTTGGCTACGGTGAATACGTTCTGAATCATTGCACCGGTCTTGAGACCCGAAACATTGATGATCGAGAGAACAACCACCACGCCAATGGCGACCAGATTCTGGGTGCTCAGGCCTACTTCCATGTTGCCCAGTACCATTGGGCCGAGGTGGATCGGAGGAACTTTCCAGATATGTAGTACCCAGTTGGAGGAAGAAATTGAGGGGAAGAAAACACCCAGGAATTTGCCGAAGGCTACACCCACCGCTGCAATGGTTCCGGTTTGGATGACCAGGAACAGCGTCCATCCATATAAAAAGCCCCACAGCGGCCCCAGCGCTTCCCGCAGGTAGACGTATTGCCCGCCGGCACGCGGCATCATGGCAGCCAGTTCGCCATAGCTGAGGGCGGCAGCGATGGTCATGAATCCGGTAACCAGCCATGCGCCAATCAGCAAAGCGGGAGAATCAACTTCGCGGGATATCTCGGAGGAAACGATGAATATGCCCGAGCCGATCATCGAACCAATCACCAGCATGGTTGCGCTGGTTAGTCCGAGACCTTTGACGAGTTCTTTGTCTTGATGGGTGGCGACGTCCCACTCAGAGGAGGCTGCCGGTATGGTGGGATCCTTAGCCTGGGTGCTCAACGCTACTCCCTGATAAGTAGGGCGCCCCGTCCCGCGCGGGAGGGCTGGGATTTTGCACTAAATCAGGTCAAAACCCCACCGTCGAAGACTTAACCCTACGTCGGTGAAACTCTACCGTAATATCCGGAAAAAGTCCTCTGCCGACTTGCGAGGCTCTGTTAACAGATCAGATATTACTGCAATGGAGTCAGCCCCCGCTTCGAACACTGAGCGGCAATTTTCGCGAGTGATGCCGCCAATGGCGACTAATGGCTTGTCTGTCAGTAGCTTGGCCTGCCGAACTCCCTCGAGGCCGATTACCGGGTCGGGATCCGCCTTGCTGGAAGTAGCGAAAACAGGCCCAACTGCCAGGTAATTTGCCGGTTTTTTGGTCGCTTCTGAGACCTGTTTGGGATTGTGGGTCGAAACGCCAAGCCAAAGCTCGTCTCCGATGATCCTGCGCACGCCTTCGGGAGACAAATCGTCCTGCCCGACATGGACCCCGTCGAACTCGGCAGCCAGGCAAAGGTCGGCACGGTCGTTCATAATGAGCTTTACGCCAACCGCCTGCCGCAATGCCCTAGCCTGTTCCAGCATCTGCCTGCCGTTGCCGTTCTTGTTGCGGTATTGCAGCAAAGTACAGCCCGCAGCCGCCAACTCCTCGGTGAAAGAGACGAGCTTACCGATCTCGCTAAAATGGCTTGCGTCAATGACTGGATAGAGCTTGGGAAGGGCAATCATTAAGATCGAATTAGACGCACGACGAAGCGAACTAGCTGCGCTGTTTTAACACTGTCACAGGAGCGGGCGGCGCTTGCCATAAAATCACTTTGTAGTGATCAGCACCCCAAGACCGTTTGCGCTCATTGAGTTGAGGTTTCCATAGCAGATCTGTGCCCTGTACGACCCTGGGATTACCTCAATCCGAGCGGCATCGGGGAAATAATCCGTGCAACCAGCCACGACGATCCGACCGGACCGCCTCGACAGAACACTCGTTCACTTGGTTCCATGCCTTCCCGTCATGGGCAGGCTCAGCGTCAGCGATTTCAACAACGACGGGGACATCCATGTTCCGAACTGTCCCCACTCCTATTACACCGGGCCCAACGGCAAGCAGGCGATCGGTCGCTTCCTTCCTCCAGCTATCGCTCAAGTCTCCGCCCACAGCCTCATCTTATAGATAAAACTGAAAGTAATCGGCAAATAGCGTGGATTCGAATGTCCGCTTCATTCAACGAGGCTTGGCGGTTTTGGCCAGAAAACGCTCGATAAATGTGGTATCAACGTTGCCGGCGCGGAAATCGGGGTCGGCCAGAATCCGGCGATGCAGAGGGATGGTAGTGTAGACACCCTCAACGATGAACATCTCCAGAGCGCGAGCCATACGCGAGATGGCCTCGGGACGGTCTTTGCCACGGACGATTAGCTTGGCAATCAGGGAGTCATAATAGGGAGGAATCACCCCTTCCGCATAAGCGGCGGTGTCGATGCGAACCCCGGTGCCTCCTGGCGGATGAAAAGAGGTGATCTTGCCCGCCGACGGGGTGAATTTCTCGGGATGCTCGGCGTTGATACGGCACTCGATGGCGTGCCCGCGATGGACCACCGGGCCGTGCAGCACGTCCACCATCTTCTCACCCCACGCCAAGAGAATCTGGCTCTTGACCAGATCGACGTCTGTCACCATCTCGGTCACCGGATGCTCCACCTGAATGCGGGTGTTCATCTCGATGAAATAGAGCCGACGGTCTTCATCCATGAGGAATTCGATCGTGCCGGCATTGACATATCCGATTTCTGAAAGTGTCTTCGACAGCATGGCGCCGATCTCCTGGCGCAACTCCGGGCTCACCTGCGGAGACGGCGATTCCTCGAGCAGCTTCTGGTGACGCCGCTGAATGGAGCACTCGCGTTCGCCAAGGCTGACCACGCTCCCGTACTGGTCCGCCAGTACCTGAAACTCTATGTGGCGGGGCCGCTCAATGAACTTCTCCATGTAGAGATCGCCGTTGCCGAAGGCGGCTGCGGCTTCTGACTGGGCCGCCTTAAATAAACCCGGCAACTCCTGTTCGCTGCGCACGATGCGCATACCGCGTCCGCCCCCTCCGGCAGAGGCTTTGATAATCACGGGAAATCCCACCTGCTTGGCCCATTCCATGGCCTCGCCATCGGAAGCCAGAATGCCTTCTGATCCGGGCAGGATCGGAATGCCCGCCTTCTTCATCGCCGCCCGCGCCTTTTCCTTTTCGCCCATGAGGCGCGTGATCTCGGGGGGAGGACCGATAAACTTGATATTGGAAGTCTCACAGACCTCGGCAAAGTTGGCGTTCTCGGCCAGCAGTCCATAGCCTGGGTGTACGGCGTCTACATTGGCAATTTCGGCGGCGCTGATCACGGCTGGGATGTTCAAGTAGCTCAATGCTAGCTGGGGAGGTCCAATACAGATCGCCTCATCGGCAAAACGCACATGCAGTGAATTGCGGTCAGCTTCGCTGTAAATCGCGACCGTGCGGATGCTAAGTTCCTTGCAGGCGCAAATCACCCGCAGAGCGATCTCACCTCGATTTGCGATTAGGATCTTCTTGAACATTCCTGTTGGGGCATTCTATTCGGGGGTCGATTTCCTGAGGAAATCGAGACTGATATCCCTTGAATCGTTGTCGTCCCGAGCGCAGCTGCGGACGACCATTTCAGAGAGTGTTACCTCAGCCCTTCTTCCGCAGCGCAAACAATTCTTGGCCGTACTCAATCGGCTGGCCGTTGGTCACGAGCATTTTGATGATTTCGCCGCTGGCATCGGACTCGATCTCGTTCATCAGCTTCATCGCTTCAACGATGCAAAGCACTTGTCCCGCTTCGACCACGTCGCCAACCTTTACAAAGGGCGGAGAGCCGGGGGAAGGCGACTCGTAGTAAGTCCCCACGATCGGCGACCGCACAATATGCAGATTTTCTTCCACAGCTGGGGCTTTGATGGGCGCGGCCGGCTGCTGTGGCGGGACTGCGGGACCGGTGCCCACTTCGGGGGCCGGAGGCGGCACCGCATGCACGGTGAAATAGCGGCTGTCCGGCGCGGAAGCTTGAGACTTGTCGCCTCCACGTTTGATCTTTACCTTGACATCGCCGCGCTCCAACTCGAACTCGGAAATGTCTTTTTCGATTAAGAACTCGACCAGTTCTTTCAGCTCTTTTTGATTCATTGGATCTGGGGGGCCAGTTTCTACTTGTTAGGCTAATTCCGGAAAGTCCCGAGACGCTTGAGCACTTTACCGTCGAAACACTTAGATTGCTATCAGGTCTTTTCGGGTTGGGGTCAAAACATCACAACCCGAATCTGTCACCAGCACCATATCTTCAATTCGGACGCCCCACTTGCCGGGAATATAGGCTCCGGGTTCCGCGGTGATCACCATTCCGGGATGGAGTGTCTCTTTTTGTCCAGCCGCCAGCCGCGGCCCTTCGTGAATTTCCAGGCCGACTCCGTGCCCGGTAGAATGAGTAAAAAATTTGGCTAACCCATTCTTTTGTAACAGCTTACGGGCCGCGCCATCCACCTGTTCGGCACTTCGGCCAGCCGCGACCATCTCAACGGCAGCCTGCTGGGCGCTCAACACCGTATCGTAGAACCGTCTGGCCTCCGTCGGGGGCCTGCCCACGTATAAAGTGCGGGTCATGTCCGAACAATAGCCACCGAGTATAACACCGAAGTCACAGACCACGAATCCGGAGGCCGGGATCGGCTGCGTCGAAGCCCGCCCGTGAGGAAGGGCTGAACGCTCGCCAGCGGCAATAATGGTCGGGAACGACATGCCCTCGGCCCCCGCCTTGGATGCCGCGTATTCGAGTTCAGCGGCGACCTCCAATTCCAAAACGCCGGGACGAATGACCTCCACCAACTGATCGAACAGGCTAGAACCCAGAAGAACCGCTGCTCGGATCTTTTCGACTTCCTCAGGGTCTTTCACAGTCCTTAATAGTTCGACGATCGGAGGCATCGGGCGCGGGCGAACATAGCCCGGCAGGCTGGCCTTCAACCGGGCGTGGGAGGCAGCACTAAGATGTTCGGCCTCGACCCCCAGCCGGCAGGATGCTCTGCTTCGGCGCGACCCCAACCAGTCAGCGACGGCGGCCAGAGGCCCCTTTTTCCCGACGGCTATCTTCGCTCCCACCACTTCTTTCCTCGACTGCTCGGTGTACCGTCCGTCGGTGAAGAACCTACTTTCGGCTTGAGTGACAAGCAAAGCGCCAGCGCTACCCGTGAATCCGCACAGGTATCGAATATTGGGAAGATGTGAAACCAGCAGCGCATCTAGACGATGCGTGTCGAAAAGAGTCCGTAGTTGGGCCTGGCGGCCTTTGAAGTCCATGACAGGAAGTGTAGCAACCCGGCCAAGGCTCTTTGTTTTTCTTTGGGCTTCACGTGTCCAAGGTTTCCCAAGGAAAAAACCAAACCGCCAGTCCCTGACAGGTTCTTCAGGGAACAGGCGGCTGTTTTACTGCAACTGGAAAAGAAACTATGTCTGAATGATCCTCGGGGTGATGAAGAAGATCAATTCGCTGTTGGACGTGCTCACGGCCCGATGCTTGAACAGGTTGCCCAGATACGGGATGCTGCCCAGCAATGGAACCTGATCAATACTGACCGAGTTCTGGGTCTGGATGACGCCACCAACCACTACCGTCCCGCCGTCGGTGACCAAGACCTGCGTAGTTGCCTGCTGCGTGATCAGCGTCGGGTTGCCCTGCACTGCGTGGCCAAAGTCAGGTGAAGTGTTTTCCACGTCCACGTTCAGGAAG
>Ga0097621_100000157_pt1 | contig 42621 bp, 57 predicted proteins | sample KBSMisM72_FD_73165 | JGI IMG/M metagenome (GOLD analysis project Ga0097621, IMG submission 73165) | Miscanthus rhizosphere microbial communities from Kellogg Biological Station, Michigan, USA - KBS Miscanthus M7-2 (version 2) (version 2) | ecosystem: Host-associated > Plants > Roots >... | reverse complement strand
AGATGGATCGGAACCATTCGCGCAAGTGGGTCAAATATTGTTGATGACAACTCTGGTGGCAGCACTGGTGGTTCTCGGTTCGTTTGGAATGCCTATAATCAGGTCCAACGACAAATCTTTGTCCAAGAAGTGACTAGTAACTGGAGCTATACAAGCCAAACTATTAGACAAGCGAGGGCCAGCACTGCGAACAAGGTGCAGTTTGTCACTGGAGACATCGGGCAATATGTCATAGCTGAGTTGTTTTGTTGGGCAGTTGTTGCGTCTAACGTGTCTTTCTCGGCACAGGTAGCCATTGGCCTTGACACGATTACAGCCTTTACAACGAGCTCAAACGGCTGTGCAGTACTGCATAGTGAGGCTTACAATAGCGATGTCGTATCCACGGCGCAAATTCCTATCATGGGTAACTTCTATGGACCATCTGGCCTGGGATACCACTACCTCTCGTGGAATGAGTCAGGAGCAGATGGCACGAGTCTATTTATTAGTAACTCCCACGCAGGACTCACCGCAACGCTGTTGATGTAATTCAATCATGCTGCCACCCATAGAACCGCAACTCTCGCTTACGGGAACCATCCGACTCACCGCAAATATCATTGCTGGCGGTGTGTTGATCGACGGCTGTGACAGCAGCGGATTCGTGACGCCGGAGGAACTTCAGAACTTTGCGAACCTGATCATAGAGCCGTTCGACGGGTCGCCATCGGCCGACCAGAAATACCTCGACCAGAAGAAATACGACGACGCTCATGCCGCTGTCGCCACGACTGACCAGACGGCGATCATCGTGCAGGCCGTGCTCGATGTGCTGGCGAAGGAAATATCGGTCGCGCAGCCGACGTATGTGGTTCCTCCCACGCAAGTGCTCGTCAGTAAAGTGCAAGCAGAAATCGAAGCAGCAAAACCTCCGAAGTGACGTGGGACACATGATCAAATCTTGGGCTCGGCAACTCGGCGCATGGCTGCTGGCGTGGGGCGCGGAGCCTGCTGACGCCTACGCCGAGGTTGTGGCTCAGCCTGAACCAGAGCGGGACGACCAGCACATTATTGCGGCGGTGTTCAAGGGCTTCGTCTGCTACGGGCTCCCAGTCGCCGAATTCGAGCCTCATTTCGACCTCGCCGAGAAGGGCAAGTTCTACGACGTGATGGGCTACGCGAGCCAAGTGCTCAACACGGCCGGTGAGCGCCGCACGATCTGCGAGCTCGTGGACTACTTGAGGAAACCATGACGCTGCTGTCTAAATGCTGCCGCGCGCCGCTGAAGAAGGTCGGTTGAACGCTGCAATGCTCCCAGTGTGGGAAGCCAGCCGCGCCATGTGGAAAATAACCAACACGCCGCCGTTTTGGTATTGCGCGTTCTGGACGACGTTCCTCGTCGTGCTGTGCGTCTACCTCTACGCGCTGAAGCGGTGGCTGTAGGTGGCGGTCAGGTTTAGCGCGAACGTCGATAACGTCACGCGAAGCGGAGCGTATCTTGATACGGCATCAAGTTTCACGATCTCTGGCTGGGCCAGTCAGGGTGAAACGACTCCAACCGGCGCGATGGGCCGGACGTTTTATCAGTACGGCGACCCGGCATTCTCGGCGCCATATATCTTCCTCGGATCGAATGCCGACACGAGCGATCTGTATATGGCGGTCTGGACCGGCGTTGACTTCTTCTTCACGGACTCTTATATACCCATCCCTGACAACTACTTCTATTGGACGATTCGATACACGGACTCGACGCACACGATGGATCTTGCCCTTGCCACGAGCCCAGATCCAGACACGCTGCCGACGATATTCGACACGTTCGCCGTCGATCTCTCGGCTGTCACGTTCACCATCGATACGGAGATGGTCGGAAATGGATGGTCTGATTTCCGCTTCGGATACATCGGCATCTTTCAGTCTTCGCTAACGCTCGCCCAAATCCACTCGCAATCGCTGATCAAGACACCACTCGTCGCTGCGCTCTCGTTCACGCCACTCGCCAACAAGGACGACGTCGACGATATTACCGTCAACGGTCACGATTGGATCGTGTCCGGATCGTTGCTGACCGCATTTGGCCCGTTCCCGGCGACCAGCGTCGGACCATATACCACGAGCCGTCTCTTCACGGCGCCATCTGCCGCCAATAGTGTCTCGGTGACGCCGAATTCATCGGCCTGGACGAATTCGGCATGGTTCGAGATTGAGGCTTCGACCGATGCGGCGTGGATTCTGACCGGGCTCATCGTCACGCCTGACAACCACAGCGCTGGAGACAACTACGAGGTCGACGTGGGTGTCGGTGCGGCGGCGTCTGAGGTGGTCGTAACCACGTTCAGCGGCTCGTTTCTGAGCAAGTCGGCGGATTCTCCTGGTGTGCTCCAGTCCACGATTCCGCTCGATAACATCGGCGTGGGCGTCCGTGTGTCGGTCAGGCTGAGAAAGTCTGGCACGACGACGTTCGTCTGGGCCGTCTCCGCGCAGTTCTACAAGAAGCCGATCACGGGCTCGTTCTTGACCACCGCGAAGCCGCAGAAGGTCTATCCGGAGGCCGCCACCCAGACCGCGCTGACGACCGGCGCGTCGATCTGGGGCAGCAGCACCTATACGCAGCTCGTGGCGTCCACAAGCGCCGATTACGTGCTTGTCGGTGTCGTGGTCGATACGTTCAGCGGAAATTCTGGGTGGGAATTCGATCTCTCCGTCGGTCCTGCGCTGTCTGAGGTCGTGATTGCGACCGTTCGCGCCTACCATACAGGAATCCAGTTCACCGACGGGCCGAACTTCGTGCCGTTGTCTCGTCCGAGCGACACCATTCCTTCTGGTTCTCGGATTTCGGCCCGCACGCGTTCGCAAATCATCATCGGCAGTCGGCAGGCATTCATCGGTTTCGTCTACATCGAGAAGCCGCTGTGAGCATCCTGACTGCCGCGCCGCTCAAGGTCTACCCACCGGCCGCAGATAGCATCACGGTCACAACTGGTGCTAGCGCCGGCGTGCTCGGGTCTTGGGTGGAAATTATCCCGCTCGGCACGATGACAGTGCCGATCTACATCGCGGGCGTGTGCGCGGAACTCTTCGTGCCGGCGCTGACGAATGGTGCGACGACGGAGATCCAGTTCGGCACAGGCCAGTCCGGCTCCGAAGCCGTGATCAGTTCGCCACTGATCGTCGTGGCCGGTGCCGGCAACCTCGCGCTTGAGATCCAGATGTTCCCGGTGCCGATCGGCAACATCCCGGCCGGCGCGCGGCTCTCCATGCGAACGCGCACGACTAGCGGGAACATCCCCTGCAAGTTCGCGTTGATGTACTACGACGACCTCGACGCGGACGCCACGATGCTGGCGCAGCAGACCTACGCGCCGTATTCCTCTGGCTCGACCCTGACCGGCGCATCGGTGACGCCGAACGCCTCGTCGTGGGCGAACTCGTCGTGGGTAGAGTTCGTCACGCTTGGCGCAAACTCTGCGCTGCTCGGAGTTGGCGCTATCCCGCCATCTGGTGCCTATAGCGGCCTGCCGTATGAGATCGACATCGGGGCTGGAGATGCTGGCGCAGAGGCTGTGCTGACGACGCTCCGTGGGGCGTTCTCGAACGCGACGACGCAGGGCTACATGAACATGTGGCTTCCCGCGATGTATCCGATCGGTGAGGACACGAGAATCGCCTTCAGGTTCAGGAAGTCTGGCACGAACACGACCGCGCTGACCGCGTTCCTGCTCTACATCCACGACATCCCGAGCGAAGCGATCATCATCACGGCCATGTCGATGCTCTGCGACGTGGGCCAACTCACCATCAACGGGAGCGGGTTCACGGATACAATGACAATTGCGGTCAGCGGACCATCCGGCGTCTTGGCCTACACGGTGATCTCGCTCAGCGATACACAGATTGTGCTGGCTATCGATGACCTCGTGACGGGAGTGTATTGCGTGGATCTCAGCGCATGAAAATAACTGAAACGATTTCTCGTGAGTGTTGTCAATCTAAAGACCTGAAGCCTGTTCATGGCTGTGTGATGCTTGATAGGTTCCCAAGGCTAAAATTCTGCGTTCACTGTGGCGCTAGGCATATGTATACCAGGTCTGTCGATGCGGCTGGTTCTTCTGATTGGGATTACCAGAAGATGGAAGAGGTTTCGGTCTAGTGAGCCAGCCGGTTGAAGTTGGCGAGGAACTCGTCACCGGGACGATTGAGCCACAGCCAACCCCGCAGCCGCCTCCTGATCCCCCGCCGCCCCCGCCGCCCCCACCGCCACCACCACCGCCGCCAAGCGCGCCGACGCTGACGAGCGTGTCGCCAGCGCAGGGCACGCAGGGCACGACGGTGACGGTTACGCTGGCCGGGACCAACTTCATTGTCGGCGCGACGACCGTCGCGGTCAGCGGCACGCTCCTGACGGTCAACAACGTCGTGGTGAGCAGCAGCACGTCGCTGACCACGAATTTCGTGTTGAATGCGGCAGCGGCAACCGGCGCCCGTACGGTGACGGCCACGACGGCAGGCGGCACCAGCGTCGGGCAGACGTTCACAGTCAATGCGCCGCCGCCGCCGCCCCTACCGACGCCACCGACGCTGACGGGCATCGCGCCGATCCAAGGGCTCCGTGGCACGACCGTGCCGATCGCACTGACTGGCACCAACTTCATCGTCGGGGCCACGACGGTCACGGTCAGTGGCGGCGGCGTCACGGTGACCACCGTGGTCGTGGCAAGCAGCACGTCCTTGTCGGCGAATTTCGTGCTCGATGCGGCGGCGGCCGGAACGACCCGCATCGTGGCCGTCTCCACGTCCCAAGGTTCTAGCGGCACGCTGAGCTTCACCGTCACGCTGCCTGCGCCACCACCGCCGCCCACAGACGGGCTGCTCTACCCGGCCGACCTCGTCTATCAGGGCTGCTTCAGGCTCCCGGCGTATCCGCCGAACCGCTACGACTTCCCGTCGAAGGGGATGTGCTACAACGCGGCGAACGACTCGCTGTTTATCCCCGGATTTGCGAGCGAGCACGGCGTTGGCGAGGTTACGGTCGTGGCGCCTATTCTTGGCGCGTCGTCGCTGTCTCAGCTCAACCGGGCCACGACGATCCAGAACATCACGGACCCATCGGACGGCTCGTGGCAACTCCTGAACAACGGCGCCGGCATCAACTTCGGTGGCGCGCTGGTCTACAACAGCAAGCTCGTGTTCACGTTCTATCGGTTCTACGATGCCGATGGCACACAGCCGTCCTCGCACTGGGTTCGCAGCAACACGAGCCTGACGCCTGGTCCGAGCTACACCGGCCCGGTGACGCTCGCGGTGACGGACCTCGTGAACACGACGACGCCGCACGCCGGCAACGTCTCGGGCTACATGGGCGAGGTGCCGCCCGACTGGCGCAGCGTCTTCAAGGGGCCAGCGCTGACCGGCAACAGTGGCCTGTCGATCATCACGCGCACCTCGTTCGGTCCTGGCGTGTTCTCGTTCGACCCGGCGAACATCGGCTCCGTCAACCCGGTGCCCACGACGCCGCTGGTGTTCTACCCGTCGAACCATCAGACGCTTGGCGCGTGGGGCGCACCTGGCTCAAACGGCACGTTCAATGGCACCATGCAGATGGGCGGCGTCGTATTCCCGCAGAACACGCGAACGGTGCTGTTCTTCGGCATGATCGGCACCGGCCCCTACGGCTACGGCGTGGGCACGCCAAACCCGGCGCTGAACGGCCAGCCGGTGCCGGGGGAGCCAGGCGTGATCTACATCTACGACCCGGTCATCCCGTCGAAAGGCGACCACGCCTACCCCTACGAGGCTCGCGTCTGGGCCTACAACGCCTCCGAGCTGGCGAATGTGGCGGCTGGGCTGACCAACCCGTGGGACGTGACGCCCTACGCCGTCTGGACGCTGCCCAGCGACTTCTACAGCTTCCTCCCGAGGCTGGCCGGGGCGGCCTACAAGGCGTCGACGCAGCAGATTTTCGTGCTCCAGACGTTCGGCGACGGCGATGCGCCGCTCGTGCACGTCTACCACATCGGCGCGTTCACGGCGACCTACACGCTCACGGTGACGAACGGCAGCGGCGATGGAGCCTACCTCCAAGGGGCCGTGGTGACGATCAACGCCGACGCGGCGCCGTCTGGACAGCGGTTCAACGCGTGGATCGGGGCGACAGTGACGGATGCCTTCTCGGCCACGACGACGCTCACCATCGGCACGGCGAATGTCACCGTGACGGCGACCTACGTGCCGGTCAGCGTCGGCCTGCCGGTGGTGCCGGGGGCGTTCGGGTTTGGCATGTCGACGCGAGCGGCGTATGGGAGCTCCACGGCCCCGGTCGTGCTCCGGGTGACGAACACGAACGACAGCGGGGCAGGCTCCATGCGGGCGGCGCTCGCTGATCCACGGCCGCGCGTCGTGATCTTTGAAGTCAGCGGCATGATCGACGCCTCGGTTGAGATGGTCATCGATGCGCCCTACTGCACCGTCGCCGGCCAGACCGCGCCGTCTCCCGGCATCACCATCAAGAGCTACGGCCTCCAGATCCAGACGCACGACGTGCTGGTGCAGCACATCCGCATCCGTCCAGGCGGCGATACCTGCAACATCGGCGTCGAGGCGTTCCAGACCGGAAACCCCTACAACATCGTCCTCGACCATGTGTCGGTGTCGTGGTCGCAGTCGAAGAACTTCGTCTTCACGAACAGCGCACAGGACATGAACCTCACGCTGTGGCGCTGCTTCTGCACCGAACCGCTCTATGCGGCTCCCGGAACCGGCGGGTGCCCATCCGGCGGCTTCGGCTACGCCTATGGCCTCCTGTTCCGGAACAACGCCAAGAAGGCCGCCGTCATTCAGTGCCTCTTCGCGCACAACTCGGAGCGGAACCCAGACTCCAGCGGGTCAGCGCAGACCTACAGCGCGAACAACTACATCTACGACTGGCAGACGCTGGCGACGTTCTACGAAGATCCTGACGGCGTCGAGCCTCCCGGCCTGCTCGCCACGCACGTCAGCAACTCCTACAAGACCGGGCCGAGCACGGACACGCCTCGGTATCTCTACGGCTCGCGGTATCTCGCGACCGGCTCACAGGTCTACATCACCGACACCGTCGTCGACTACACAGGCGCGGTGCCGACGGGCTTCACCGTCATCGGCGGCGACGGCATCAATCCGACGACCGGCGTGACATCACCGCCGGTGGTGGTGCCCGACTACACGCCTGTCGCCGGCAGTTCGGTGGCGTCGTTGGTGCTGGCGAACGCCGGGGCGCGCCCCGGCGACCGGGACAGCGTCGATACGCGGATCGTCAACGAGGTCATCGCACGCACCGGGTCGCTCATCGCCACGCAGGCCGAGGTGGGCGGCTGGCCGGTCCTTGCGGTAAACTTCCGCGCACTCACGCTGCCGACCAGCCCGAACACGGTCACGGCATCCGGCTACACGAATCTTGAGGTCTGGCTGCACGGCTACGCGGCCTTGGTGGGAGCATGAAAAAGAACACAGCGGGACAGGTCGCGTCGGCGTGGGTCTACAACACCGACCGGACGCCCTACAACGGCGCGACGACGGTCTACGTGACGCTCGATAACGGCACACAGACGGCCGGCACGGTGGGAAGCGGCGCCGGCACGTCGAAGGGCCACGGCGAGCACACCTACCTGCCATCACAGGCCGAGACGAACGGCAACGCCGTGAAGTTCACGTTCGTGGGCACGTCGAACGCGCAGGGTGAGACGGAATACGCGACGTCGATCATCACCGGCGATGCCTACGCCCGCCTCGGCACGCCGACAACGACGACCATCGCGAACGACATTCAGGTGCGACCGACGACGGCCATGGTCGAGAGCTATGCCACGCTTGGCGCGCAGCCGACGATGGAGCAGGCGGCCTACATGATCATGCAGTTCCTCCATCGCCTGTCGGCAAACGGCACGACGGTGACCATCAAGGGGCTGTCCGGCGAGACGACGCGGATGTCGTTTGTGACCGACGCGGCCGACAACCCGAAGACCATCGACCGCACGAGCTGAGATGGCCCTTCGTGGCGCACTTCCTCTGCACGGCTTTGCGGCCAATCCGGCCGCCGCGCTGGTGCTGCATGGGCTGTCCTCGGCCTCAGCCACGCCGTCATCGACACGGTTCTGCGCTCTCCTGACGTGCCCAGAACAGCCGCAGTACGTGGTTGGCTGCAACATCGTCGGCATTGCGCTGCTGGCCCCTGTGGTGCGGCAGGAAGCCATCTATCTCGGGCAGGCCGCACCGGGCGCACGGCTGTATACGTGGGCGGCAGGGCAACAGGTGGGAGCTCTGACGTATTCTGATGCGGCGCGGGCGTTTCCGAACGATAATCCAGTCGTCGCGGATGCGGGCGGGCTGTTTGGGCCGATCTACCTCCAGAACGGCGTGAACTACGACATGCAGTTGCGGACGGCGGCGAACGCGCTCGTGTGGTATCAGCCGAACGTCATGGCGGGTGGGGCCTGTCCGAGCGATGGGCCGCAGGAAGACTTGATTCAATCGGAGGGGATGCTGTAATGGCTGCGCTCTTCACGCCCGTTCCGCGCCAGCAAGCCTATCGACTCGGTATCGTCTGTCCAGGTGCGCTGCTGTTCACATGGGCGGCCGGACAGACCGGCGTGCTGCCGCGTCCGACGTTCAGTGATAAGGGGCTCAGCGTGCCGAACACGAACCCGCTCGTGGCCGACGCGACTGGCCTGTTCGGGCCGATCTACCTGAGCGCGTGCCTGAACTACGACTTCGAGTTGCGCGATGCTCAGGGCGTGCAGCAGTGGGTGCAGCCGGACGTGATGACTGGCTCGGTCGTCAGCACGGCCCCAGCCCCGGACTTCATCAACATCGAACAGGGACTTAATGGCTGATTCAATGGATTCAGTGGTGAGCGAGTTCGAGAAAGAACTCGAAGGATTGATCAATAGGTACAGCGAGGAAAACAGGTCTAACACGCCAGACTTCATACTCGCTCGTTATCTTGTGATATGCCTGTCGGCGTGGAATCAGGCCACAGCGCAACGTGAGGTTTGGTATGGGCGTGGTGATCAGGAAGGACGGTTAACCCAACATGGCTAACGCAACCCAGATTATCCCGTTCTCAGCCTCAGTGCAGGGCTTGCCCATCAAGGTCGCGGCCACGGCAACTCCAGGCACGCTGATCCATACCGGCCTGACCAGCGCGACGATGGTGGACCGCTACACGCTGTCGCTGTTCAATAGCGACTCGGTCGACCGTGCCGTCACCATCGAGTTCGGCGGCGTGCTGGCTCCTGACCAGAACATCGTGGTCACAGTGCCGGCGCGGTCTGGGTTGACCAACGTGCTCTGGGGGCAACCGTTGCTAGGCAGCGGTGCGGCTGCGCTCTCGACGCGCGTATTCGCGGCCGTGGCGAACAAGATCACGGTGAGTGGGTGGATCATGCGCGTCACCCCGTAATGCCGCTCTGGCCTTCGTTCGTCGGCGGCGCGTATCGGACCCGCAGCCCGATCATTGCCGCGTCGACGCTCGTCAACCTCTACCTCGAACAGACCGACGACCAAGCCAACGTGAAGCGCGCCACGCTCTATGGCACGCCGGGACTACGGCATCTCTTCAACACGACAGGCGGCGGTCAGGGCAGGGGCAGCTTCCAGCAGGACGGGCGCATCTTCTCGGTCGTTGGCGCTCATCTCTGGGAATTCGATTGGATGCTGACAACCGCGACGTTGCGCGGCACGATGCTGAACGATGGCCTGCCGGTGACATTCGCGAGCAACGGGCGCGGCGGAGAGCAACTTGCGGTCTGCGGCGCGGGCGAACTCTACATCCTGCGCCTGACGACCAACGTGTTCACCGGGCCGATCGCGCTTCCCGGTGCGTTCGTGCCGGTGATGATCGACTACATCGACGGCTACTTCCTGATGAACGAGGCGAACACGCCGAAGATTTGGTTCTCGGCGCTGGAGGACGGCACGTCGTGGAACGGCCTCGACTTCTTCGCGCGGTCGGAGACGTTAGACAACATCATCGGCTTCAAGGTGCTGAACAACCGCGTCTGGGCGCTCGGGTCGCAGACGTCCGAGTTGTTCTACAACACCGGAGACAACCTGAATCCGTTCGCGCCGTTCCCCGGCACGGTCATGCAGGAGGGCTGCGCGGCGTGGACGTCGATCATGGTCATCGGTGAGTCGCTGGTGTGGCTCGCGCAAGACAACCAAGGCACGAACCGATTCGTGCTCGCGTCATCGCCGCAGCCAGAGGTCATCTCAACGCCGGCCACGAGCTACGCGCTCCAGACCTATCCGAACATCTCGGACTGCGAGGTACTGGCCTACGAGCAGGAGGGCCATCCGTTCATCTGCTGGACGTTCCCCTCGTCGCCGCTTCAGACGACGTGGTGCTTCGACGTGCGAACGAAGGAATGGCACCAGCGGCAGGGGTTCGACGAGGCGACAGGGCTCAAGGTGCGCTGGAAGGCGCGCGGCCTGTGCGTCGTGGGGCAGACCGTGGTCGTCGGCGACTATGCGACGGACGACGTGTATGCGCTTGATCTGGAGACGTTCACTGACAACGGCGGCGCGATCGAGCGCGAGCGCACGGCACCCTACATCGGCACCGATAACCAGCAGTTGTTTCTCGACCAGTTTGAACTCGGGATGGAGGCTGGCGTCGGCTTGAACACCGGGCAAGGCTCAGACCCGAAGCTGATGCTGGACGTGTCGTGGGACGGCGCGAAGACGTGGGGGCCGGTGACAACGGCTGGCATCGGCGCGATGGGCAACTACGGCGCGTCAGCGGTATGGCACCAGCTCGGGAGCGGACGACAGGATCGGCTCGTGGTGCGCGTGCGGCAGACTGATCCGGTGCGGGTGGTATGGGGGCCGGGGGCTTGGGTGAGGGTGACGCCGGGAACGGGGCAGCGATGAGACGGAGCCGGTGCTCTACCATTGAGCTACGTCTGTCGCTTGGACCCACGGAGGGAATCGAACCCCCATCTCCGGCAGGGAAGTAGTCTAGCATGGCCGTGACCCGCAACCCGCCACCGTTCACCACGCCGTTCCTCGGCCACAACGGCCTCGTTGAGCCGCGTCTCTGGCAACGCTTCCTCGTGAACATCGACTCCGACATCGCTAACTCAGCCCCGAACGACGCGACGTATCTGGTGCTCACGGCCAACCTGAAACTGCCGAACCGCAGCAACCTCGGCGGGCTCACGACGGGCTACCTGTTCATCACGGTCGCGGCCGGAACCGCCACACCGAGCAGTCTCGCCACCATTCCGGCGGCAGACATCAGCGGCACGCTTGGCCCCGGCTCGTTCCCGGCGGTCCTCCCGCCGGTTGACGGCTCAGCCCTGACAAACTTGACAGGGGCCAACGTCGTCCACTCAGTCGTGCTGAAGGCGTTCGCGGATACCGGCTACGTCGCGCTTCCAGACCAGACCGTGCTGGTCGATGCAACAGGCGGCGCGACGTCGATCCTGTTTCCGGCGGTGGTAGTGGTGGGCGACTCCGTCACGGTGAAGAAGGTCGACGTCAGCGTGAATGGCGTCACAGTGGACGGGAACGGGGCTACTATTGACGGACTCGCGACACAACCGCTCCCGGCGCAGTGGAACGCGCTCACGGCTCAGTGGGGCGGCACGGCGTGGTTCGTCACGGCGGTGGTCTGACTATGACGCACTACGAACTACCTCCGCTTCCGCATGGGCCAAGAGGGCCAGAACCGGCCTGTGCGCTGTGCGGGGCTAAAGACCAAGACATGACCCGCGAGCGGATGAACGTCGACTGCGAGGACTGCCTGAGGACGCTGCGCGGCCTCGACCTGATTAAGTCTCCTCGCCTTCGCTCGGCTTGCGGCTTGGCCTGACATGGCAAACCAATACGCCAACGCCGCCGCCACGCAACCGAGACTCCCGCCTGACTTCGCCGAGTTTGCGCCGCGCGCGGGCTACAAAGTCGAGCCTGACGGCCGGGTCTACACCATCACGAACGGCGCGAAGTCCTACGTGCCGCCGTGGATCGTCTGGCAGAACTCCGCGACCGGGCGCACCGCAGACGGCATGGGCCTGACCGACGAAGGCCGCGCCTACCGCACGCCTGGAAGCGACCCCTCGAGCGCGTGGAACTTCATGTTCGAGAACAGCGGGCCGTTCCGCAAGCAGTCGCAGTGGGACAACGAGAAAGGCACCTACAAGGGCAGCGTGGACTGGGGCACGCTGCTCGGCACCATCGGCGCTGGTGGGCTCATCGGGGCCGGCGTAGCAGCGGCGGTCAGCAGCGGCGCAGCGGCGGGGAGTTCGGCGCCGGCGTTCGTCGGACCAGTCGAGGCGACCGCCGGCGGTGGCGCGGCGACGACAGGGGCCGTGGCTCCAGCCGCATTGGCTGGTGGTTCGGCGGCAGCAACAGGAGGCTCTGTGGCATCGTGGCTCACGCCAAGCACGGCAAATCTCATCACGACCGGTATCGGTGCGGCGGGCCAAATCTACGGAGCCAACAAGGCGGCCGATGCGTCCAGTGAAGCCGCCGCGATTCAGGCTGCTTCATTCGAGAAGGCACTGGCCCAAGAGAAGCAGGAGCAGGACTATCAACACTCGCAAGACCTCCTGAAGCAGAACCAGTATGCCGACTACTTGAGCAGGCTGAACCCCTACGCTCAGACCGGGCAAGCCGCGAACAACCGGCTGTCTCAGTTCATGGGCCAGCCCACGACGGCCCAGACGCCGCTGACGCCTGCCCCGGCGCCGAACCCGCTACCGGCGCAGCGCACGACGATCCCGGTCACGCCCGCGCAGCAGTCGAGCGCGAACTCGTTCGTGCCGACGGCGGTGAAGAACAACCCGACGGCGAGTCAGGTGCCACAAGTGCCTGGGCCATACGCGAACATGCCGATCTACGAGGCTCCGGACGGCTCTCGGCGGCGCGTGCCGCCGGACCAAGAAGCAGCAGCGCTGGCGGCTGGCGCGAAGAGGGTGGGCTAGATGGCTGATTGGTGGGACCAGAACGGACTTGGCTTCTTGGCTGGCGATCAGGTCGATCAGGGTCAGATATGGCCGGGAGGGAGCCAGTCGTTCGATGAGCAGGTGCAACTTCCTCCACTCGCGGGACCACGAACACTACCAGGGATGGATCCTCAACCACAACCGCAAGCGCTCCCGCAGCAGGAGAACCAAGGCGGCGGACAGAACTACCAGCAGATCGTTGAGCAGTTGATGGGCGGGTCGAACGACCCGAACAAGCTGAAGCAGATCGCCCCGGAACTCGCCAAGTACGGCATCACGCTCAGCAACGCGAACGACAAGGGCGAACTGAGCAAGATCATCCTTCCTGACGGCACGCCAGTTCGCGTAATCGGCTCCGGTGAGGGTCATCCTGTCTACTTGCCGCAGCCTGGTAATTGGGGTCCAGGCGGTGTTCCGCTCGGCGGTCAGACCAGCGGTGTCGGCGCTGGCGGCGTCAGCAACAGCGGCGGGAACCAATACAGCAGCCTCGGCGCGACACCTGACGAACTCCGCAGTTACGGCGTGCCTGGCAACCAGTATGCCTCGCAAGCCTACGGTGGTGGCTACACGCCGCCGCAATGGGGGCAGTCGTTCCAAGCGCCGACGTTAAGCGAGTCGAACGATCCAGGCTTGCAGGCGCGGTTCAACTTCGGGCATCAAGCCAACGAGCGCGCCGCCGCAGCCAAAGGCACCATCCTGAACGGCGGCACGCAGCAAGCGCTCAATATGTTCGGACAGGACTATGCGAGCAACGAATACGCCAACGTGTTCGATAGAGCCTTCAAGCAGTACCAGCAGAAGTATGGCGAGTTCCAAGACGCGGCCAACCTCGGGCTCCGTGCTGAGCAGAACCAGTATGGCGAGTATCTTGGCGAGCAGAACCGCACGCTGAGCGACTACCTGACGAACTACAACATCGGCCGAACCGGCGTACAGGACTTCCTCGGCCAGCAGAACAAGACGGCGGATCGCGGGCTGAACGCTACGCTGGGAGGTCGGCCGTGAGCGTTGAAGTGTTTCTGGATGGACTACTACGACACCTTGAGATAATGAGACGCACTATCATAAATCCATCTGGCCTGTGTCGAGCATGTGGCAAGGATATGGGCGTGACAGATCGACAGGTCTGCGAAAAATGTTATTGGGATCGGGCCTTGAAATGAGAGATTCGTAATGTCATCCATCTCCGACCTGCTCATCGCCCAAGGCAACGCGCAGGCGAACGCCCGCAGCCAGCGCGGGAACATCTACGCCGACCTGATTCGCAACCTGTCATCGCTGCCGGGACAGGTCATCCAGCAGCAACGCGCCACGCAGCAGGACGCGCTTCGCCAGCAGGCACTGAATCAGCAACTCGAACTCGGCAAGGGCGAGCAGAGTCTACAGCAGCAGCGGCTCACGATGGCCCAAGGAGAGGCGCAGGACAAGCAGAAGGCCACGGCTCGGCAGACGTCGATCGACGCAGTGCTCGGTGCTGACGTCTACAACGAAGACGGCGACGTGGACATTGAGAAGGTTCGCACACTGGCCGCGAAGCAAGACCCGTCGATCGTGCCGCATGCCGTGGCCGTGGCTCAACAACTGAACAAGCAGACGAACGAATATCGCAAGTCGCAAGCCGATTACGAGCAGGCGCAACTCGCGCTGGCCGGCCGACGCAACGACGCCATCGGCATGGCTGGCCTCGAACTCATGGCGCCTGGAGAGGTGGACGAGGGTTCCTACCAACTCGCGATCGGCCAGTTCGTCAAGCACAAGCTCGTGGACCCGCAGCAGGCCGAGGCGTGGCTGAACGCATCGACGCCGGCCGAGCGCAAGGCGAACGTCGCGTCGATGATTCGCGGCTCGAAAGAAGCGCGGGCCGCACTCGCAAAGCCTGAAGAGGTCATGGAGCATGACCCGTCCAAGGCGCTCGTGAAGAAGACGGGGGAGGTCGTCATCCCTGCCGTCGCGAAGCCGGAAGATTCGGCCGATGCCGCGTTGAAGACCGCGCGGCTCAACGAGATCAACGCGAGGCTGAACGGCACGGTGCCGCTCTCGGCGAAGGATAAGGCCGAACTCGGGATGCAGCGCGCACGGCTCGAATTCGAGATGAACAAGAAGACGTCAGGCCGCAACGTGCTGTCTGGAGACGCGAACCGGATCGCCGACATTGACACGTCGCTCAACGAGATCGCAGCGCTCAGAGACGAAGTCAAGAACACCGGGGCCGTCTCGAAAGTCGGCGCGATGTTGCCAAATGTGGTGTCTGAATTCACTGGCGTCGGTATCTCCGCGAAAGAGCGCCAGTCCCAGATTGACCGCGTCAAGCAGATGATCGGCAAGACGCTGGAAGGTGGCGTGCTCCGCAAGGAAGACGAAGTCAAATACACCAAAATCCTGCCAACCATCGGCGATCCGCCCGATGTGGCAGCGCGCAAACTCGATGGCCTCGAACGGATGCTGAAGCAGAAGCGAGAGACGACGCTCGAATCGCTCGATGACGCCGGGTTCAACGTCGATGCCATGAAGGCGAGAGGCGCACCACAGGCCAAGCCTGCCGCTGCTCCAGCCTCGACGCTCACGCCAGGTCTGCGCGGATTGGCAGGACGCTGATGGCTGATTCCTTTGTCGGCCCGCAAGAACCTGCGCTGAAAGACGAGGACTATCGCGCGCTCTACTCAATGCTGACGTCGTCGGATGAGGGCCAGCGGAAGCAGGCGCAAGGGCTGGCCGCCAAACTCACACCGACCGAAGAGCAGGAGTTTTTCAAGTTTCAACGCGGCACGAATAAGGCGAGCGCTGAGAACCGCACCGACCGCACCGTGCTCGGCATGGACCCGGAGATCGCCGTAGCCGGAGGGCTGAGCATCGGCCTGCCGATGGCCGCGAAGGGTCTGTCTGTCGCCGGGAGGGCCGGTGCTGGCGCGAAGGCGCTCGCCTCACTGGGTGTCGGGGTCGTGAAATACGACGTGGCTAAGAACGTGCTGGAGTCGGCTGGTCTGCCGTCGCCGCTGTCGGACATGGCCGCGATGGCGATCGCTGGTTACCGGCGGAAAGGCGGCGCGCCGACTGAGCCTCCTCAGGCAGAGGCGACCGTCCCGGAGACACCGCCACACCTCGACCTATCACGGCGGATGCAACCTGGCGGGATGACCCAGCAGCAGATAGCGGAACGGTTCGCGGCGGCAAAGGCGTCAGGACAGCCGATTCCTATGCCTGGACGGATGCGGAATCCGGTTGGGCCGACGCGCGTGCCGTTGCCAGATCAACCGGCTGCGCCTGTCGCTGCGTCACAACCGCCGCCTGTTCCTGCGCCTCGGCCCATGACTACTGGCACGAGTATGCAACCGGCGCCGATGCCTGTTCCGCGCGCTGTGCCGCCACCTGAGCCTATCGCTGCGCCTCCTGTTGCCGTAGAACCTCCAGCTCAGGCCGTCGCGCCTGGGCCGAAGCTTAGCCCACAGCGCGCCCTCAACGACCTAGCCCTAGCCGCCCGTCGTGCCAAGACCACGCTGTCTGCCGAGGACTACGACGCGCTCAAGCCACTGGTGCAGGACGGCACACCGGCCGCCGAGGCCATCTCGGCTTTAGTCAAGAAAAGAATTGAGCCGATTACGAATAGCTTCACGGACCACGTTCTAAAAATAGATCCAGACGCTGAAATACGAATCAGCTCCAACAAAGACGCGATTGTAATCCGATCTTCAAAAGGTGCCACTACTGAAACATTAGGGAAAGGAGACATAGAAAGAGCCATCGCTGGTGCCGGAAAGAAGCTGACCGATGAATACCCAAGCGTGACCGTTGATCCAACCGGACAGTGGCAGATTTACGCCAAGAGTATTGAGGCGAGGAACAGGGCTATCGATTCGTTGCCTGATGTAACTGTTGCCGATCCGGCAGCTCAGTTCGCAGCTCGGTTCAACCTGCCGTCTGATGCCGAGCGCACGTTCCCGCCGAACAAGAGCGGATTACCGACGAAGGCGCCGAGGGCTGATGAGGCCGCACGGCGCACGTCGAAGCGGTAGGACGACCTACAGTAAACCCCTCATAGAAACATGCGTGATCCCATCTGGAATCTCGATAGGATCTGTGAATTTGAACATCGGATGAGCGGTGGGTGTCCTCAGGAAGATCACGGCGATTTCTCTCTCTGAGCCGTGGCGCCCAAACGCTACGATGAATTCGCGCCCTGCCTCGTGCACGTAGGCGTCGACTTCCAGCAGCACTCTCTTGCCGTCTGTATTTATAGTCGAGGTAAATGTCGCTGGGCACCAAGGCCCGATCTGCACTACGCCTGTCTCCGCACGCCGCGTTCGCGAATCTGCTCGTTCACCCACGCTTGACTGACGGCATCCGCGCGCTCAGGCCGCCGCGACCACGCATAGAGCAGCGCACCGACGACGACGAATCCGCCGAGTAGCCAGCCGGTCATGTTGTCTCCTTCGTAAATAGTGGAATCTGTTCCTCGAATTGCGGCGGTTCGTTCTTGGACGCCCACGAGATGCGGCCCGCATTGCCGCACGCGCACCTCCAGTCGAAGTTGTGCGGGTCAGCCTTCACGACCTCGCAGAGTTCACCACAGCGAAAACAGCGATAGCGCGATGGTTGAAACGCCATGTCAAATACTTAGCGGCAGCACTTCTTGCGCCAGTCGCTTGGCGGCAATCTCGCAGTAGCGTTCTTCAATCTCGATACCGACAGCGATTCTCCCTAATTGCTTAGCGGCGGCCAGTGTAGTGCCACTACCAGCAAACGGGTCCAGTACGCATTCTCCCGGCTGGCTCACTAAATCCACTAACCATCTCATCCAGCGCATCGGCTTAGGGCATGGATGCCCACAGCGGTCAGCCACATCGAATGATTGGATTGACGATGGGCGCAATACGTTTGACGCTCTAGGGCCATAGAACAGAACCGGATGAAAACAAGTGAATCCAGCCGGTCCAATACCTGCACCGCTAGGACAGTAAACACAACCAATATCGACTGGTCGTGGATAGTCGAACAAGCCACGATTACCAGGGAAGACAGCGCCACGACCAACGGACGTCATCATCTCTCTCACGATTAGAGGGCCAACCGTGCCATCATCTCCAATAGTGTAGCCGCCGGAATCACCGATGGTATGCTTCGTGGCCTTACCCGAGAACTTCACACCGTACGGAGGATCTGTCACGAATAAATCGGCACGAACATCTGGCAAAACTTCCCGGCAATCGCCATGGTAGATCGTGATGCCAGCGTGCTCGTAGTACGGTGTCATCTCGGCTCCGGTGCGTGCTGCGCGTAGTCCATCAGCGCCATCAGGTGCCGCCGACACACGTAAATCTGTTGCCGCTGCGCCTGTGTGAGTTGCTTCGCGTTCGTGACCTCCAGCGCGCCGTTCCGCACGGACATCGTGTGGCCGTTGCTCTCCAGCGCGAGCGCCAGCAGTACGGCATCTTCACGGAGGAGGGGGCCGTCGCGCATCTGTAGCATGTTCACCATTGTTCCGGCTCTCCTCCCTGCCATTGCGGATCAACGGCTGGCGGAGCCCAGCCTGCGCGCTTCCTAGCGGCCCATCCTCGCGCCCTCATCGCGCTGCGTCGGTCGTAGCCAGCCTTCTGCTTCTCGCCTTTCGCGTCGTTCTGTTCAGCGAAGTAGTCGCTGCGCTTCGCAAGCAAGTCGAGCAGTTCGGGCGGGCACTCGCTCATCCTCGCGCCCTTCATGTCAGCGCCGGTCCAGTCTTTCGGCATCTTCGCTTTCAGCACCTCATCGCCATGCTCACTGTCGAGGTCAGCATCAGAGGCGATGTTCGACGGCGCTGCTGTGGCCGCGCGCTTCGACTTCGACAGCACGAGCAGTTCCTTCAGAGTGGCGTCGATGGAGCGCAGGAGCGTGGCGAACTCGATCGTTGGGTCTGGTTGTCGTGCGAGGTCTTCATGTGTCGGCATCACGCGCCCTCCATCTCTTCGGTGCTCATTGAACAACCCTCCTAGATTCAAGCTTGCCGCACCGTTCACAGCGCCGATGTTGCACGATGAAGAAACCAATCGGAACCGTGTCGCCAGGAATCAACTTCTCGTAGGCCGTGACGTCTTCCCACTTCGAGTAGGCGTGGAAGAACCAGAAGCACATCACGCACCCTCTATTTCTTCCGGCGCATAGAGCCCATGCACCACGTCAGGGTAAACAAGCCGAGCGAGCTTGGTAGACGCACGCGCCACCAACATGTCGGCGGGGTTCTTCCCCCAGCCTGAGCGCTTCCACGACACGTCATCCTTCGACCACGCCGTGCGCCCTTCCTCGATCGTGAACGACAGCGACATCTCAGGCTCGCCCTTGCGCTTCGTGACGAACGTCGCGCGTTCTGGTGTCCGCTCTGAGCACCGGAAGTATTCGGCCTTGCCACTGCTCAACACCATCGCGTGAATCGCGCCAGCGGACAGCGTCGGCTTGCCTTCGATGATGTGGAACGCGCGCAGCGCCGTCATGGCCTGCATCCCAATTTCGCGACCAGCGAGAATTGTTGACATGACGCCAGCCGGGTGGCCGTAGGCATTGAACAGCCGAGAGGCGAAGAGGACGCCGGCCAGTTCCTTCGCCTGGGCCATGTCGCGCGGTTCGAGTTCACGCTGCCATTCGACCGGCGCGGCGTCGACGTGGCGCACGAGGCCAACAAAGGGAGAGGCAGGAACCATTTCTACCTTCTCGGCCTGCTTGCTGTTCTCCGCGTTGTACATCTTCTGTATCTCGTTCTGCTCTTGGATGTTCTGCGGAACCTTCAGTGTCGGCATAGTCGCCTCGATGTCGTCTTCGATATCTGTCGCGTCCATCATCGGATCGCCTTCGCCGCTGAACACCGCCACGTCTGACGGCACGCGGTCGGCGAGAATCTCCTCGAACTGAATCGGCACGTCGGTGCGAAGCCGCAGCAGCGAGCGCACTAAATCCATGCGCGGCTTGAAGTCTTCCAGAGCCTTGCGCGTCGACGGCGTGAACTTCTCGTCGCCCTTCTCGACCGCCGCCATCAGGTCGTCCAGGTTGCCGAACTTCTGTAGCATCGCGGCGGCTTTCTTCTCGCCGATGCCGTCTGCGCCTTTGATGTTGTCGGACGCATCGCCGACCAGTGCGAGATAATCGAGCATCTGATGCGGTTGCACGCCGTAGCGCTCGACCACGGCGGCTACGTCGAAGGTCTTCGCGACGGTTGGGCCGTTGGCTGGGCGGAACTGCTCGACTGAGTAGGTTGTCACGAGCTGGAGAAGATCCTTGTCTGAACTGATAATGAGCACGTCTGGGATGTGTGGAATATTGACAAAACTAGCGCGATGTGCGGCCGTCGCAATGATGTCGTCCGCCTCGAACCCCTCAACAGCCCAGACCGGAAACCCATCACCGCGCAGTGTCTCGACAGCCAGCCCAAGCTCGTGCAAGTAGACGGCTGGCGTCTCCGCACGCTGCGCTTTATACGTCGGGTCTAGGTCGCGCCGGAACGACTTGCGCGAGTCGCACGCGATAGCAACATGGCGATGTGCGCTTGCCAGTGCGCGGACCTTGGCCACGATCTCGGTCGACGTCCGTTGCGGGTCAATCTGTGTTTCGTAAATCGGTCTTGAGATTGATGATAAATCAATCAAGACGAGTTTATCGGCGGTCATCGCGCCTCCAATCGGCGCAATACAGACTGCGCTTTTGCGGTTGCGTCGTTCAGTGTGGTGTGGTCGATTGGCTTTCCGTCGATACAGAGAGGTCGTCCGTATGAAAAAATCTCACGGTGAAACTTATCCAGAGAGCGACACGCTGCGACCATGTCTTGAATCATCACGACTAAATCTTGCTCGCTCATTCTTGCCCCCTCACGAGTGCCACGTGATACGCCGCGATGACGTCGCGCGTGATGCACGCCGCCGCCTCGGCCCAATCCGCATCAGCCAGCATCTCCTGCATCCGGTCTGAGCCAGACAGCAGCGCCTCGCACTCTTCAGCGGCAGCATCCTTCGCGAGTTGCGGCTTCTCCAGCATCCCGAGGGCTCGCTTCGTAGCCGTGTCCGCGCACGAGCCTGGGAACTCGCCGGTCATGCCGCGCAGGCATTCGGCGGCTTTGTACCACTCGCCGAGCAGGCTGATGGCGTCTGGGCTGAGCCGGTTGAATTCGAGTTGATGCGCGGCGCTCAGAATGTACTGTGCGAGGCGACGGAGGTCGCGCGCCGTGACTTTTGGTTGCGAAGGATGCTGAACTACTCCTCCTGGCATGTCCCAGATTCTCATCGCTCACCTCGATATTCTTCCCATGTGTCCGTGCCACTATCGGCCAACCCTTGCAGCCGCTCGGTGCGCGTCAACTTGCGGCGCGGCTCGTCGTCCTCTTCCGGCTCGGGCGGGAACGTGGCCTCGACCGTCGCCCGCAGCGCCTTCGCGATGCGCTTCTGCTCCAACGTGCTCGGGTCCAGGATGCCGTTCTCAATTCTCGAAATCGTGCTCTGGCCGATTCGCGCCCGCCGCGACACCACGGCCTGCGACAGGTTCCGCTCGGCCCTCAAGACGCGCATGCGATTCGTCATGCGAGAGACGATACACGGCCCCACACGACATGTCAACATAAATTATGCGCGTGCATAAAATATTCTTTAGTGGTAGGCTCTCGCGCATGAACATCGACGCCATCGAACTGAACGCTATTAGGCAATTCGCGTCTTCTCTTCACGATGGCGGGTGCCAGAGCCCACATGGCGGCATGTGTGGCTGTGGATGGAACCTCATCGAGGCGAGAATTGGAGAACTGCGCGGAGAATCAGCAGAACGTGTCGCATGGCTCAGGCAGGGCGTGAAAAAACTCGCTGCCGACGAACAGGAACTAGTAGATGAGATTATCGCTGCTATCGATAAGGCTGAGACGCCATGACCAACACCCGCGCCGAACACACCGCCGAACTCGTGGACGCATGGCTCGACCTCATCGCCGCCGAAGGCATGCGCGACACGTATCGCATGATGTGGCAGATCGAATCAGACAACGGCCGCGCGAAGGATGCGGAACTCGCACGCCTGCGCGCCACCAACGCGAGCCTCCGGGAAGAACTGCGCGCGACGTATGAGCGAGCGGTGTCATGAATATCGTCGGTTGTGTAGCGTGCGGCTGGCTGTATACCGATACGCCTGGGATGGGCATCCATCGCGCGCCAATCATATGCCCGCAATGTGGCGGCCGTGTTCGTGCCGCCCCTGAATCTGTGTGGATGGAGAACCAGAGCCTTAAGGCCCTCATCTCCCAGCACACACAGAAGCCGCGCCAGCGCACCGAGACCAATCTCGTCGGTCGGCTCATCAAAGCCGCCTCGAAGTACGGCGCGCGGCTCTGGCGGAATAATGTCGGCACGCTGCGCGATGCGCGCGGCGCCTACGTGACATATGGCCTCTGTCGCGGCTCGTCAGACCTGATCGGCTATCGCGTGATTGTGGTGACACCTGACATGGTGGGCTCTAAAGTCGCGGTGTTCTGTGCGATCGAGGCGAAGTCTGCCACCGGCCGTGCGAGCGACCGGCAGCAGGAGTTTATTCGTCAGGTGGCCTTCGATGGCGGGATTGCTCAGGTCGTGCGAAGCGAGCGAGAACTGGAACTCGTGCTACTTCAGGGCCGATAGGGAATACCGACTAGTGATACGTAGCATCTGTTTGAGCACACGACATAGTGTCCGTTTCCACAGACAATTGCTTCTTGTTCAGATATTTCCTTTCCGCACTCATGGCACTCAACAACGCCACTAAACGGCGTGTAAAGGCCGTGGCCTTGAGATGGAAATTGCATAGCCGATGGATCATAAATCGAGCCATCCTCGCGTGTCGTCCACCAGTGTGGCTCTTCTCGCCTCCATATGGGACAACTATAGAATCCACGTACCACCGTGAGCGATGGATCTTCCCTCGCTGCTTGCTGCGCGAGTTCTTGACACTTCCCACGAAACTTCAAATATCCTTCTTCGTATGTCATTGCCCATCGCTCCAGCGCCTCGGCAGCGGTTCGTTATTCTCAGCCTCTGCGCGCTCATCGCGCTCAACGTCGTCGGCTTGTAGCACGGTCTGGCAGTTCGGGCACGACGGCTCCAGCGAGTGTTTCTGCGAGGCGAGCGCATACTGTCCGCACACGGCTTTTTGTAGCTCGTGGTCGCGCGGATGCGACGCGGCCATCGCGGGGATGTAGTGCGTGTGGACGATGAGCCGGCCGCCAGTCTCAAAGCCGCCGAGGAGGTTGGCGATGTGGTTGGTCATGATGCTGATGCCTCTTCTGTCTTGTTGTAGGGCTTATAGGTTCCGTCCACGTTGAGGCCACGGTTGACCATTTCGCGCTTCGCCATCTCATTGAGGTCGAGTTGTCCAGCGACTACAGCGACGAGCACGCGCGAGTCGAACATTACGATGATATTGCTCGCCATCTGGATGAAGCGGAGTTCATCGAACGAGAATTCTGTTTTCATGATTATGATTGCCTCTCCGGTGCAGTTCTTGTCTCCACAGATGCATTTCATGATTGCCTCGCTTTCTGTGCGCGCTCGCGTTGTCCTTGGAGCCGCCTTCTCATTTCGTCTCCATCTGCTTCCAACTTCGACCACCAAGCGGCCCATCCGCTCGCTCGGGCCGTATAGGCGTTGTCTGCGTCTCCATACCAGTAGTAGCCTTCAGGGCCGTGAAACTCCCAACAGCCGTCAGTGAACCGATACACCCACGCTGCCTTACGTTCTTCCACTGATGTGACGCGCGAGATGTCGTTGAGGACACACTTGAGATGCGCTCGCCCGAACTCGACGTCGATATTCATGATTGCCTCGCGAGCGCCAGTCGCAGCGCACGGAAAATAAATTGACGAATCGTCATGCCTTTCTCTTCGGCCGCACACTTCACGACTCCCCAGAGCACAGGGTCGATGTCTCGCAACAAGTAGTTGATCTCCTTCTTGCCTTTCGACAGCGGCGTCATCCGTTGATGCGCTTCAACGTGATGCTGTCGGCACAGCCACACGACCTCAAGCGGTTTGCTGTAATCTATGTGGTGCCCATCCACGCGCGTCTCGCCGCACACGACGCATGGTGTTCGCTCAAGGCGTCCCTTCTTTACCGCGAAAGAAACCGCAGCACGTGCGCTCACTCTGTTCATATTGAGATTATCAGTGAGATTATCAACTCTGTCAAGCACAAATAATTTATGACCGCAAAATATTACTGGAACCACAAACTACTTGCGCTCTATAGAGGTTCTGTGATAGGCAAGGTCAAGCCGCTACCGAAAAGGCGTGCAACTGTCAAGAAAAAAGGCTAGACTCCTGTCGTTCTGACGAACAGCCGGGGCAACGGTTGGCCGCCGTCGCCTGGAGCGCAGCCTCCTGCTTGTCTCAGGGGTCTGGCCCCGGTCTCCTTTTCACCGAGACAAGAGGTGCTCTGATGGCAACATTTCAGCGATTCGCATTGTGAGTGCCGCGAACATCGCGGCGTCGCTCAGCGTCAACGGCAAGGGTGTGCCCTACCCCAACCACGCGAACTGCGTCTTTGTGCTTCAGCACGATCCGACGTTCGCGATGGACCGCATTTGGTACGACGAGTTCCAAGACCAAGTCTTCCTCGCGAACTCACCCACACGCGAGTGGCGCGACGATGACGACACGCGCATCACGGTCGACCTGCAAGACCGCTTCGGTATCAGACAACTCGGACGTGCCACGGTGGGCGACTGCGTGCGGTTCATCGCGCGCCAGCGCACACGTCACGTCGTGCGCGACTGGCTCAACACGCTGACGTGGGATGGCACCGAGCGCATCGCCACGGCGTTCGAGGACTATTGGGGCGCCGACGGCAGCGACTACACGCGCGCCGCGAGCGCCAACTTCTTCATCGGCCTCGCGGCTCGTGTCTACCAACCAGGATGCAAGTTGGACACGATGCCGGTCTTTGAGGGCAAGCAGGGCATCCGCAAGTCGTCCGCGCTGGAGGTACTCGGCGGCCAGTGGTACGGCGTGGCGCACGAGTCGGTCAGCGCGAAGGACTTCCTGCAAGGGCTGAGAGGGAAACTCGTTATCGAGATCGCCGAACTCCAGAGCTTCAGCCGCTCCGAGGTCAACGCGGTCAAGACCATGATGTCGACGCGCACGGACCACTACCGACCGCCCTACGGGCGTACCGTGGTCGCGTATCCCCGCTCCTGCGTGTTTGCCGGCACGACCAACGCCGACGACTGGGGCAGCGATGAAACCGGGCTTCGCAGGTTTTGGCCCATCGCGTGCGGCACTATCCAACTCGCCCTCCTAGCCGCTGTGCGAGAGCAGCTCTTCGCCGAAGCCGTGCACCAGTTCAAGGCCAGCGCGACGTGGTGGGAGATGCCAGCGACCACCGAAGCCATCCAAGCCACCCGCCAGCACCACGACGAATGGACCGACACCGTGCTCGGTTGGGTCGACCTTCAACTGACCGATGCGGTGCACATTATGGACGTCGCCACAAGCGCCCTGAAGCTCGATCCAGGCCGTGTCGATCGAGGGGTCCAAGGACGCATCGGACGCATCCTCAGACTGGGAGGCATGGAACATAAAAAGCGAAGGGAAGGCGCAAGGACGCGATGGGTTTGGGTCAAGCCGGAAGAATCAGATGGAACTTTCACCGTCTGATGGAACGCATGGAACACAGAATCACGCGCCATTGTGCCCTTGTTCCACTGTACCATCTGTTCCACTAGGTACAGGGTATATGCACATACGAGGGCACATGGTTTTATATAAAGGTACAGAACAGGGGTTGGAACATGGAACAGATGGAACACGCAGTTGGCATGGGACATGCCGAGGTGCGCGATGATGGCTGATTTGGACGCGGAAATCGGAGCCTATTGCATGGACATCTACCGCCAGCAGGTGCTTGACGCGCGGGCCAAGATCGAGAAGCTGCGAAGCGGCCTCGACGTGGCGATTGGGCTAGCTGAGCGCACGGTGGTCTGGACCTCTATGCCTGACCGTGAGCGCCTGCTCAACGTGCTGCGCGATGTGCGGACCGAGCTGCGGGAGATGATCGGCGCCGGCGCGCCGAGCGAGACGCTAGCTGACTTCGAGCGCGACACGCATGGAGACTGGCATGAGCGATGAACGTAAAGAAGCCGAGGAACGCGAGGCGGCGATCATCGCCGGGAACAAGGAAAGGCTCCGTCATGGCCGATGAACCCGTGAAGCTCGACTGGCAAGAACTCGGCATCCCGAAGCCGGCGAACAACCTGCCGACAAAAGCCCAGATGCGCGACGTCTACCGCACCTATTGGCTCTCCCGTATGATGCCGCTGCTAGAAGCGCAGGAGGCGCGTGCCATCGGCCTCGTCCACTTCATGCTGCGCGACCCAGAGACGGGCGAGTGGAAGCGGCTGACGGACCCTGACGACATCGCGCGCGCGATGAACGACCCGAGGGCTGAGCAAGGATCGACGTATCGCATCCACACGAAAGACCCTGACGGGAAGGACATCACCGATGTGCTCAACCGTATCATCGACAAGCCGAAGGAGCAGGAACAGGAAGTCATCGTGCACGACGCGGACAAGATGCTGGCGCGGTTGGACGCGTGGAAGTTGGCGCATCGCGGAGAGGAGCCATGACAGATTTCACAGACACGTTCACGATGGAGGCGCTGATCTGTTGCGAGGATCACGTGCGGATCGTCGGACCTGCGCTTGAACAGTTCATCGAGCAGAACGGCCTAGCACGCAGATATTTCGGGCTCTTCGGACCACTGAGCGATTACGCCCTAATCGCTTGGAATCTTGAGGGGCATCCGCAAGGCTTGCATTATGCGCTTGGGCGATCGTGGGAGGTTAGAAGCAGCCATGACGCAAGGCGCTAGCGCTGAGCGCGACGTAGAAACAGAACTCCACGACGCGATGGCGAGTTTCGCGCTCGACCCACTAGGCTTCGTGCAGTTCGCGTATCCGTGGCCGATCAACGGCGAACCTGGGCCTGACACCTGGCAGCGCGACTTCTTGACCGAGTTGCGCGACCGCGTCAGAGCGAATCGCTTCGACGGCGAGCACGCAGTCGCCCCTATCCGGATGGGTGCAAGCACCGGCCACGGCGTCGGGAAATCGGCTCTCTCGGCCTGGATTGTCGACTGGATTATGAGCACCCGGCGCGACTGCCGAGGCACGGTCACCGCCAACACGAACGACCAACTCGCGACGAAGACATGGGCAGCTGTGCGCGAGTGGACCGCGCGCTGCATCACGGCGCATTGGTTCGAGGTGAACTCGCAGATAATGTATCGCATCGGCCATCGGGCGAGCTGGTTCTGCTCGCCGGCGTCGTGCGCGGCTGAGAACAGCGAGGCGTTCGCTGGCCAGCACGCGAAGTCGAGCACGTCGTTCTACATCAACGACGAAGACTCGAATGTGCCCGACAAGATCCATGAGGTCGAGGAAGGCGGGCTCACGGACGGAGAGCCGATGATGTTCCTGTGGGGAAACCCGACGCGGAACAGCGGGAAGTTCCACGAGTATGCGTTCGGGAAGGGCCGCGACCGCTGGTCGATCCGCGTCATCGACTCACGGGAGTGCAAGTTTGCGAACAAGACGTTGATTCAGGAGTGGGCCAACGACTATGGCGAAGACAGCGACTTCTTCCGGGTCAGGGTCCGTGGCCTCCCGCCGAACGCAGACGAACTCCAGTTCATCGATGGGGCGCGCATCGCGAAAGCGGGCATCAACATCGTCCAGCCGGTCTACGGGGAACCGCTCATCGCGGGCGTGGACGTCAGCGGAGGTGGCTCGGCTTGGACGGTCTGTCGATTTCGTCGTGGCTTTGATGCGCGAAGCATTCGCCCGATTCGACTCACCGGAGAGCAAACTGTTGCGAATGACCGGCAACTCGTCATCGCCACACTCTCAGAAGCCATCCTGACGCACAAGCCTGACGCCATGTTCATCGACTCGGCGTTCGGAGCCGTAATCGTCTCGCGCCTGCGCCAGATGGGCTACACGCAGGTCTTCGAGGTCAACTTCGGCGGCGAGGCGCCAGATAAAGCGCACGACGCGAACATGCGGGCGTCGATGTGGCGGGCGATGAAGGAGTGGCTGCCGACCGGCGCGATCGACCAGCACGACATTCGGCTCGCGACCGACCTCTCGGCGCCGGGGTTTCACCTGAACAAGAAGAATCAGCTCGTGCTGGAGTCGAAAGAGTCGATGCAGAAGCGGAACATCGCGTCACCGGACGATGGCGATGCGCTGGCGCTGACGTGGGGCGGGCGCGTGCCGCTGCGGACGGCGGAACAGCAGGGCGGCTGGTTGCCGCAATCGACAGGATGGGCTGGATGACGAACACTGGGGTGACGTTCAACGTGCGGGCATTGCCGCCCGATAGATTTGGTTTCGTGGAATACGTGCATGACGACGCGAAATTGCCTACTTCTACGCCTGATGTGGTAGTATCCGCCGCGATGCCCCTCCATGTTGTGCTGACTGTCGGCCCGAACACGCTGGACGTGACGGGCGACATGCCGTTCACCGAGGTGATCGAGTTGGCTACGCGCTGGCTGAGCGCGGTCGCACCGGGTTCGGTGTCTGGCGACGAGCAGGCCAAGATCGACGCGCTCAACGCTCGCGTGAAAGCGCAGGTTGACGCGCTCTCCGTCGCAGTGACCGACGATTCAGTAGCCAAGGCGATTGAAGAGCACTGGCGCCGCAAAGTCACGCCCGTCAATGACTGACCGTGGACATTATTACGCTCCCTCATGGCCTCCCTCTGTCCGATCACGTAACCATCATCAAACCGGAGACTGAACCTATGGCACTCGACTTCAGCGAACTCGAAAAGACCATCACCGACCTGGAGGCTGGCGTCCCGTCAGCCGTCGCGCTCATGAACAAGTTGTTCGATGAGTTCGAGGCGAACAAGAACGCCCCGGCAAAGATTCAGGAGCTTGTGACGCGCGGCCGCGCCCAGGTCGACGCGCTCGCCGCCGCCGTCGTGGCCGATTCCGGCACGCCTGCGCCACCCGTCACGCCCGAGGTGTAGTCCCATGTGGCGAGCACTATCCGCCACGCTGTTGCTGTGGTCGTTCCTCGCCGGGACGGCCGCAGCCGATTCCTTCACCATCACCGACGTCACCGTCACCAGCGGTTCATACGTCTGGAACAGCGGCAACGTCGGCTGGCGGCTGCCGCTCTCGCTGAACCCAGGCGAGGACGTCGTCTTCACGCAAAACTGCGGCGGCTTCTGCTTCGACACCAGTGATGCGCTCGGCACGCTCACACGCATCGACGTCACGGTCAACGGTATCCTGACCTCATTCTTCGACACGGACGGCATCCTGAATCTCAGAGGCGTCGACCCGATTACGAACGAGGCCAACGAAGCGCAGGAGTATGGCCTGCCGCTGTATGGGCCTGGGTATCGCGTGTTCCTCGCGTATGCCGACAACACGCACACCGACGCCTGTGGTTCATATGCGTCCAGTATCGGCCTGGAAGGCGCGGCATCCTGTCTGCCGGCGCCGTTCTTCGATGCCGTCTACTTCATGGGCCTCGGCATTCGGATGCCAGACGGACTGACGCAGACGTATCCGTGGCACTGCAACGAGCACGGCAACTGCTTCGATGCGGGCGTGGTCCGGATCGTGGTCGATGGCGAGCGAGAGACGCGGGGCGGCAATCCTGTGCCTGAGGCGTCGTCGCTCGCGCTCATGGCGCTGGGTCTGTTCGGGCTGGTGCATGTCGTGCGAAAGAGGTCGTGATGGTTGCGATGCCGAACCGCCGCGCGCAGGTCTACGTGATCTGTGAGAAGAACCCAGAATCCTTCCCGCAGAACGAGCACAATGACGACGCGCGCCGCGAACTTCTACTGGGCACCATCATCCCGTCACTGAACCGGCAGGACGGCGGGAACTGGGGCTACATGACGAAGACTGACCAAGGCAACAAGGTGCCGTGCGACATCATGATGTGGCGCCCGACGAACGAGGTCGTCGACTGCATGACCGGCACGGGCGGGACGTGGATTCCGCACGATCCGCCGCCGCCAGAGTGGGTCTGGACCGCTGTCGGCTCGTCGCCGACGCCTGTGCCGCCGGAACCAGAGCCGCCGCCGGAGCAAATTCCCTACGACGAGGCGAAGTCCATCCAGTTCGGAGAGGCGTGCAACGCGGTGTATGCCGAAACGGGCGCATCGCCTGATGCCGGCATGATCGCGGTCCACTCGATGCGCTGCGCGTACGACTACTACGTCAACGGGATGGCGTGGGACGAGTGCTTCAACAAGCACGTCAACGAGTTCCGGGCGGAATACGGTTTGCCTCCGCTGAAGGCGTGATGGATAGTGCCGCATGGATCTCTCTCATCACGAGCATTTCCATCTTGGTCAAGATGTTCTGGGAGAGCAGGGAAGCCGAGAAGCGCGCTGTTCGGGAGCGTGAATGGCAGATCGCTGATCGGCAACAGGTGGCAGCGGCGCTCGCGGTCAGGGGAGACGCGAACGCGGCCGGTATTGCGTTGAATGCGGCGCAGGTGTCGACGCAGATTCAGGACGCACTGGCCGAGAACACCGCACTGACGAGCGCTGTTGGCGAAAAGGCCGATGCGGCGTATGAAGTAGCGAACGACGTCAACGCGAAGATCAAGAGCCTGGGCGAGCATCTGATGAAGGACAAGAAATGATTGCGCTGATCGTCACGCTCATGATTATCGGCGTGCTGCTCTACCTGATCGAGCAGTTGCCGATGGACCCTGTCATCCGCACCGTGATTCGGCTCATCGTGCTGCTCTGCGTCATCCTCTACCTGCTGTCCGTGTTCGGTATTTTCGATGTGCCGGTGCCGAGGGTGCGACGATGATGGGCCAATCAGGTGCATCCACGACGAACTGGAGCTGGCCGGTGACCACGCCAACCACAACATCTAATAGTCTGCCAATCGAGATAGAAAAGTCTGCCCGCCGGGTAGAACTTACCGGGCAACTCGCGGCGCTGGAGGCGTACCTCATCTTGAAAGCCAAGGCTGGCGATCGCAACGCGGTGATGCTCGCGGCCGCCGAACTCATAGCTATTGAGGCGCGCCTCGATGAATTGAGCCGGACGTGACGCCCAGTGGCCCTCTGCGGATCGATGCGGAGGAGCGGCTCTGGACAAGGCTGGAGAAATACGTAGACAACAAGCAGCAACAGACGAACGAACGCATTGAACATCTTGAACAGCGCATCGACGACCGATACGAGCCCTTCCGCACATCGCTCATCTGGTTTATTCGCATCGTCCTCGGCGCTTTCGTGGCTGCGCTGGCACAATACGTGTATCAGCACGGCAAATGATCAACATTGTTGGCGACTTGCCTCCGCGTTGGATTCTCATCGTTGTAGCCATCATGGGCGCGTTCTGCGCCTACTACTGGACGACCCAGTTGTTGAAATGAGGACCGCTTGAAAGCCATCCCGTTCGGGCCGGTGCGCGTGAAGTCGGAGGCCGAACTTCAGGCGTTCCTTGAAAGCCTTTCGGTTCCGCCCAAGATGTTGCGTGGCAAGGGCCTGACACTGCAACACATCACGCTGAACCTCACGCCAGTCCCGCAGAAGAAGTCGAAAAAACTCAAGGTCATGCTCTACTACCTGTTCGACTATTCCGGCATCTGCTTCTGGGGCTGACGATGAACACCGTCGTTCGTGTGTGATCCGTGCGGAGAGCAAAGACACATCACGATGGATACCGAGGCGAAATGAGCGAGACTGCGGTGCTTCAGGCCGTTCTTGACGCCATTGCTGGTACCATCGACACGAGCGCGCAGATTTCTGACCATCCCAACGTGAAATTCGCAATGATGAAACGGCTGGACGCTCAGAAAGAGGCGTTCTTTGCGGCGTATCACGCGCAATGGATTCGATCCGAGAATCGGTGGATGTTCGACCCGGCGATGACCCCTGGCGATCCGGATCACTGCTGGCAGGCGTGGCTGACAGAACAGGCGCTGCAATGAGCGAGCACAGCGTCAAGGAACGGATGCGCGCGGCACTCGGGCCAGAGGTAACGCAGCACATCGCGGCGCTGACGGCCATGGTGCAGGCCACCGTTCCGGCCGTGAACGAACTACTTGACCGTGTGAAGTTTCTGGAGGCGGAAGTCGCAGAGTTGAAGAAGCCGAGCGCTGATGTCTAAGGCTGAAGACGACTTCATTAAGCTCGCCCGCGACCGATTCGACCAATCCGAACTGGCCTCGAACGACCAGCGCCAGCGCGAGAAAGACGATCTCGCGTTCTACGCCGGCGAGCAGTGGGACGCCGAGCAGAAAGCCGCGCGCGCCGGCATGCTCGCGAACAACGGCCTGCCGCCGGTGCCGGCAAGGCCGACGCTCACCATCAACAAGGTCCGCGAGCCAGTGCGTCAGGTGCTCAACAGCGAGGAGCAGAGCGATTTCACCATCGAGATCATCGCGGCGGACGACTTCGGCACGCTCGTCGAGAACAGCGAAGACAACGAAACCGAGATCGAGTTGCGCGAAGGACTCCTGAGGCGCATTCAACGCGCTCCGGAAGCTGAAGACGCGCGCATGTGGGCCGGTTCGCGCGCGGCTATCGCTGGAACTGGTTGGTATCGCGTGATGACGCGGTTTGTCTCTGGAAAAACGTGGGACAAAGAGATCGCGCCAGAGCGGATCTACAACCAATCGAGCGTATCAGCCGATCCGGCGCACGAACAGCCGGACGGCAGCGATGCGGAGTGGATTCTCGACGGCGTGGACATGCCGATCGACCGCTACGAGGCCGAATTCGGCAAGATCGACGGCAAAAAGAACCGCGTCGTGCAGTGCAGCGATAACGAATGGCGCGCACTCGGTGAAGAAGCGCCGAAGTGGTTCACATCGGACGGAAAAACGCGCTCGATCCGCGTAATGAACTACTGGTACACAGAGCGCGAGACAAAAACGCTCTGTCTGCTCGAAGATGGCACGTCGGGCTGGCAGGATGAACTCCCGAAAGACGTGAAGTGCGTCGATAAGCGCGAGGTGACGGAAAAGCGCATCAAGTGGGCGAAGATCGACGGCGTGCAGATTCTTGACGAGACGGACTGGGAAGGTCCGGACATGCCGTATGTCAAGGTGCTTGGCGAAGAACTGCACCCCTACGACGACGACCGTCGCACCGAGGGTATGGTGCGCCCGATGCGCGACAGCGGCAAGGCGTTCAACTCGCTGGCGTCGAAGTTCATCGAAACCGTGGGACTCTCGCCGATTCCGACCGTGATGCTGGAAGAGGGCACGGACGGCCCCTACAAGGCGTGGTGGCAACTCGCGGCAACGCGCACGCTGCCGTACCTGCTCTACAAGTCGACGAATCTGGAAGGCGTGAAGGCCAATCCGCCGATGACCGTGCCGCGCGAGTCACAGATCCAAGAGATCGCGATGGGGCTTCAGGTCTTCGACGAGGCGATCAAGTCGACAACCGGCGTGCCCGAGTCGAACATGGGGCATCAAGACCCGACCGTGAAGTCGGGCAAGATGGTGCAGGCGCTCATCGCGCAGTCGCAGCTCGGCACGTCGCATTTCATGGAGAATCTGCGCCGCTCGATGCGCTACGAGGGCCAGATCATCAACAACCTGCTGTATCCGATCTACGGGAAGCGGCCGGGGCGGCTCGCGCGTATCGTGACGGGCGAGGGAGAGTCGATGACGGTGCCGATCGGTGCGCCGCAGCCGCAGCAGAACGGTATGCCGCCGGCGCCGCAGCAGAAGAACTGGAAACTGACGCCTGACGCGAACTTCAACGTCGTCGTGAACATTGTCAAGGACGCAGGCACGCTGCGCGAGCAGGAAACGGCCATCGTGGGGCACGTCATCGAGGCGCAGCCGGAACTCATGGGCGTCTTCGGAGACCTGTTCTTCAAGCATCAGGACGGCCCCGGCCACAAGGAAATGGCCGAGCGCATGGAGGTGATGCTGAACCCGAAGGTGCAGGCGTTCATCGAGCAGAAGAAGCAAGGCGGCCCGCAGATTCCACCGCAAGTCATGGCCGAGATGGCGCAGCAGAAGCAGCAACTGGACGACGCGCATCAGTTGCTCCAGAAAGCCGCCGGCGAGCTGCAATCGAAGCAGGCCGAGAACGACACGAAGATTCGCATCACGCAGATGGAACTAGAGTCGAAGGAACGCATCGCGCAGGCTGACCGGGAGACAAAGTTGGCCGTGGCTGAACTCGGCGCGAAGGTTGACCGGCTGACGCTGTTCCTTGAAGAGCGTGCCCGTCTCGGCGTGCAGGACCACGACGCGCATCAGGCGAACATCGACCGGGCCCACGACGTCGCGATGGCGGCGCAGGGGCATCAGCAGGCGATGCAGGCTGGCGAGGCGCAGGCTGGCATACAGGCCGGCCAGCAGGCCGCGCAGCAGTCGCACGAGATCGGCCAGCAAGCGACTCAGCAAGAGCACGAAGCCGAGCAGGCCAGAATGGCGCAGGAAGCCGCCCAACAAGCTTCTGTTGACAACGCGACCGCGTAAGCACAGACTAGGCCATCCTTGGACACTGAATACGTCGAAACCGAGCAACCCGCGCAGGCGATAGAGCCCGCGTCGTCGTTTGCCGACCACGAGGCGTCGTTCTCGAATCGGCCCAAGTTGGTCGATGCTCGCCAGCCTGCTGAGTCTCCTACCACTCCTGCTGTGCCAACTCCGGACGGTGGTGGGGAGGCGGCGGCTGGCGAGCGTGACCAAAAGGGCCGCTATCGGGCGCAGTCTCAGCGGGCCACGGTTGACGATGTGCCGACCATCTCGGCCCTGACGAAGGAATACCACGATGCGTTGACCGAGGCCGGGTTTACCGTCGAGAAGAAACCTGGCGAATCAGACCGCGTGCATGGCGTGCGCGTGCGGGCTGAACTCGCGAAGGCGCTGCGCGACCTGAAACGAACTCCTGCTGCCCCGGCTGTCTTGCCCAGTCCGAGCGGCCCTCTGCCGTCGTTCCGCCCGAACGGTGGAGATTCGGGCGCCAATGAACTACCGGGCGACTTCCCGGCGAAGCCGAAGCCGGAAGATTTCAACGACTACACCGATTACGTCGAAAACTTGGCCGAGTGGAAGGCGAACGCGGCCTACTACCGAAACGAGCGTCAACGCGAGCAGCGCACGCAGGCGCAAGCGTTCGCCACAAGCGTGCAGAGCCGCTACGCCGCCGCGAAAGACCGTTATCCAGACTTTGAAGCCGTTGTGTTGAACCCGCAGACGAACAGCCCGATACCGCGCGGCAGCGTCATCGAGCGGTTCACGTTCAAGCACGCCACCGGACCAGACGTGGTGTATCACTTCTTCAAACATCCGGACGAAGTGGCGGCGATCCACGCGTTGCCGGATGCGGACGACCAGATCGCCACCCTCTCGTTGCTTGGGCAACGCCTCACCTCGACCTCGAATACGCGCGAGCAAGCCGTCCCGACCAGATCGGCAGCCGCGCCCGTTACCACACCTATCGTCAAGCCGCCTAATCTGGTGCGGACTGGCGTTGTCAAGGCGGGCGACGAGCCGCCTGGTGACGACGCGAGTTTCGCCGAGCACGAAAAGTTCTTCGGCACCTCCAAGCGTCGACGCTAGGCCACGCTCGCCTCGCACGAGGCGTGTGTAATGGCGAATACGATCATCACCCCCTCTTGGGTGACGACCGATACAGCGGTGAACTTCAAGAACGCCATGAAGCTCATTGGGCTGTTCGATCGCACTTGGGACGAATCCTGGGAAAACAAACCGGGCGGCGCACAGATCGGTTATACGGTCCAGGCGCGCATTCAGCAGCGCTTCGAGACGGTCGAGGGACAGGGGCTTCAGGTTCAGGCCATCCTCAACCAGACCGTCCCGATCTCCATCAATCACTACCTTCAGACCGCGATGACGTGGTCGGTGCTCGAAGCCACGCTCGAAATCGAGAAGGTGCAAGAGCGCTACACCAAGCCAGCCGGAGTCTCCCACGCGAACAAATGGGACACCATCGCTGGCGAGGAAGTCTACCGTCAGGTCTACTACTCGATCGGGACACCTGGCGTGCCGCTGTCGAGTGATCAGGTGTGGAGCGACGGCGTAGCGAAACTGCACTCGGTTGCGGTGCCTGAGGAGCTCTACGCCGTGATCACTCCGCAGGCGCAGAGCGCGATCCTGAACACCAACCTCACGCTGTTCGGCGAGCGCTACCAGACCTACTTCAAGACGGGCCAGTTCTCAGGAAACGCGCTGGGTGTCGACGAGTGGTACTGGGATCCGAACCTGCCGATGCACACGACGGGCACGTTCACGTCGAGCACGCCGGCTATCGTCGGCGCCGGTCAGACCGGATCGACGCTCTCGATCGACGGCATGGGCACCTACGCGCTCAAGGCTGGCGACGTGTTCACCATCGATGGCGTCTACACGCTGAACCCTGTCAGTTACGTCGATACGGGCCTCTTGCAGCAGTTCTCGTTGCAGGCCGATGTCGCGGGCTCATCCACGGCCACGCTGACGTTCGCACCGGCCATCATCACCTCTGGGCCGCTCCGGAACGTCACGAACTCGCCAGCCAACGATGCCGGTCTATTGTTCATGGGCGCGACGGGTATGACCTCAGCCACGATGGCGGCGACCCGCTCAAAGCAGTCGTTCCTGTTCAATCCGGGCGCCTTCGCGTTCGTGATGGCCGACCTCGAGTCGCCGCTTCCTGGCGCGGATTCCAAGCGAGCGAACGACAGTCAAGCCAGGGTGTCAATGCGGTGGGTGTCGCAATACAACATCCAGACGAACCAAATCCCACGGCGCGTGGACAGTTGTGGCGGCGTGGCGTGTGTCCTGCCGTATTTCGCCATCCGGGCGTGGAGCTAAATCATGGCATTGACAAAAACCTCGCTCGCGGCGGCCTGCACGGCAACGGCAACACAGTTGTCGATCACCTCCACATCGAGTGGATTTCCGACCATCGGCACCTACGGGTCCAAGCAGCGGATGCTCGTCGACAGCGAATACATGCTGATCGACTACGTCATCGCGGCTGGGTCTGTGAAAGTGCTTCAGCGCGGTCTGGACGGTACAGCGGCCGTCGCGCACGGCATCCTCGCGTCGGTCATCACGTCGTCGCAAGCGGCCGATTTCCCGGTCATCCCACTCGGCCACGACGTCAACCGTTCGCCTGACCTCTACCTTCAGGAAGCGCTAGGGGCCGACAACACGGCGCTGGCAACGCCGACGAAGGACACGAACACGGTCATCACGAAGGGCTCGGCGTGCCTCTTCACCATCTCGGCTCCGAGTGCGGCGATCAACGGCCTGCGCTGGACGTTCACCAGTCAGACCGCGTTCGCGCACGTCATGACGGCGACGGCGCTGATCGAGAACGGCCTGACGGGCTCGCCGTTCACGACGGGCACGTTCGGCGCGTTCATTGGCGCCGGCTGCACGCTGATGGCGAACAACGGCGTGTGGAACGTCGTTGCGCTGCCGGTGGCGGCGTCGGTCGTCTTCACGTAAACGAAAGGGGAGTATGGCGATTCTGCACAGTCAAGACAGTGCCTACGCGCAAGAGCGCCGGAAACACGAAGCGCTGCACAGCGAGTATGGCGCGCCGGGGCGACCTTACGTGTTCTTCGAGTATCCGACCATGATGTACAAGGCCGGACTCGATGACCACGGCAAGGTCGCCGTGATCGACAAAGAGATCGCCGAGACGGAGGTCGACCGCGCGAAATACGAGCGCCTCGGCTACGTCTTCGGCGGTCAAGCGGCGGCGATCACGGCGTTCGAGAAGCAGCGGCAGGAACTCGCCGTGCTCGCGGCCCAACGGAACTACGAGGACCGCAACATGGGCGACAAAGCGAAGGCTGAGCGCGACGGCGTGGAGTCTCGCTCATCCGAGCATCTCGGCGCGATTCCTCCAGCGCATCCGAAAACAGGTAGACGAGACTAGCCTCTCGGGCGGCGGATGACGGTGTCCGTCGCCCTCACACAGGAGACATCATGGGGCAGCAGATCATCACGCAGCAGGGTGTGTTCGGTGGAGGCTCTGTTGCCGCCATCAATGCGAACTTCTCCGCGCTCTTCGCGACGTCCCTCACCGTGGGGAACGTGTTTTACCTCGACCCAGCGACCGGATCAGACAGTAGCGGCACCGGATCGGCTGGCGCTCCGTTCGCAACGCTCCAGACCGCCTACGACGCGTGCGCGTCGGGCAACAACGACACCGTGGTGCTCGTCGGCGACGGCACCACGGCGGCGACCGCACGCGTCAATTCAGCGTTCACATGGAGCAAGAATGCGACGAACCTGCTCGGCATCTGCTCGCCGACGTTGTATTCGCAACGCGCGCGTATTGCGCCGACTGCGGCAACGACTGCGTTCGCAAACTTCTTCACCGTCAGCGGTTCCGGCTGCACGTTCCAAAACATCCAGTGGTTTCACGGCTTCGATACCGGTGTGGCAGCAGAAATCTGCATGACCTTGACCGGATCGAGGAACGTGTTCAACTACTGCCACATCGCCGGCATCGGCGACACGACCGGATCGGCGTCGGCGGCCTCGCGCTGTCTCAAGATCGGGCTAGCCGGCAGCGGCGAGAACCTGTTCAACGACTGCGTCATCGGGATTGACACGGTGACGCGCTCTGCGGCGAACGCCTCGGTCGAGTTCGCCGCCGACACAGCGAGGAACACGTTCCGGCGCTGCCACTTCCCGATCATGACGTCGTCGGCCACGGCGCTCGGCATCTTGGGCACCGGGGCGGCGTGCTGTGACCGCTCTCAGGTGTTCGAGGACTGCACCTTCGAGAACGCCATCAAGTCGACGTCGACGGCGATGACGGTGCTCGGCTCGTTCACGTCGGCATCACCCGGCGGCATGGTGATTTTCCGCAACTGTGCGACGGTGGGCATGACCAAGCTCGGCGACACGAACTTCCTGGCGAATTCGTTCGTGGACATGGCGGCGGTGAGTGGTTCGGCTGGCGGCTTGATGGTCGCGCCGTCGTAAGGCGGCGATGGCAGGGACGGCACTCAGCTACATCGCGGACGCGTTCAATATCCTGAACGTGTTTCAGCAAGGCGCGCCCATCGGCAACGCTCAGGCTCAGCAGGCGTTCAGGTTCCTGAACAACATGATGAGCACCTGGGCGCAGTCGATGGACGCGCCGGTTATCGCCCGCGAGGTGTTCGACCTCACGCAAGGGCAGGCATCGTATTCCTGGGGTCCAGGCGGCGACTTCACGACGTCGCGTCCTCCAAATCAGAACAGCATTACTGGGGCGGATCTCATTCTCAACAACGCGCTACCGCTCGACCAGCGCGTCGAGGTTCCGCTGGCGGTCTACACCGACGACGGCTACCGGAACGTCCGGATTAAGTATCTGCCGAACACGCAAGTCACCGGCATCTACTACCAGCCGACATCACCGCTCGGCACGCTCATCGTCTGGCCGGTGCCGAACACGACGATCTACACGCTGGCGGTCTACCGCGAGCAGCAGTTCGGGCCGTTCGCAGACCTCGCGGTGACGAGCTATACGTTTCCGGACGGCTACGACGAGGCGATTCTCTACAACCTGACGAAGCGGCTTGCGGGCCCGCACGGTCGCACGATGACCGATTCGGACCTTGAAATCGCCCGCGAGTCGCTCGCGACGATTCAGCGCGCGAACAACCGACTGACGGACGTATCGAACGACCTCATCTTCGGGCGCCGCAACGGCTGGTACAACATCAATACGGGGCAATAAATGGCCTTGTCTGTAAAGAGCACGACCTCGCTGAATGCGGCCGGTGCAACGGGTGGGTGGGCAACCCTAGACGTGTCAGGATTCGCCTACGTCTCGTTCCAGCTCCAAGGGTCATTCAGCGGCACCATCACGTTCTACGGTTCGGTGGACGGGGTGAACTTCATTGCGATGGCGGTGATGCCGATCGCTGGCCTGATCGACGGCACCGCCGTGACGACATCTACCACGGAAGGCATCTGGACATCTGTCCGCGCGAACGCGCTGACGGCCGTGAGGGCCGGATACACCTCCTACAGCACCGGGCCCATCAACATCACCATCGCGGCGACAAGCTGACCTGTGGCGATTCAGGCCAAGCATACCGGCGTGCTCTCTGCGGTCGGCTACGCCGTCACGATGAACGTCGACGGGCTGGCCGGCATCGGCCTGCAACTGACCGGCGTCTGGGAAGGCACGGTCCAGTTCAATGGCTCAGTCGATGGCGTCGAGTTCCAAGCGCTGACGGTCACGCCGACGAACAGCACGACCGGCGTCACGAGCGCGACCTCTAACGGCATCTGGCAGGTTTCGGCCGCGCTGAAGCACGTTCAGGTGCTGTGCTCGGCCTACACATCAGGCTACATCGTCGTCACAATCTTAGCCGGCGAGTCGTCAGTAGGTGGAAGTGGTGGGGGCGGTGGCGGCGGCGGCGGCGATGCGACGGCCGCGAATCAGGTTCTTGAAATCTCAGCGCTCAACTCAATCAATACGAAGACGCCAGCGCTCGGTCAGGCGTTAGCGGCTGGTTCTGTTCCTGTTGTGCTCACGGCGGCACAGATCACAACGCTGACGCCTCTCTCGTCGGTGACGGTGACGCAGGCCACTGGAACGAACCTGCACGCAGTGGTCGATAGCGGCACGCTGACGGCGGTAACGGCGATTACGAATGCGCTGCCGGCCGGTTCGAACGTCATCGGGCATGTCATTACGGACACTGGTTCAACGACTGCTGTCACTGGGACCGTCACCGTGACGGGAGGACTGACCGACACGCAGTTGCGCGCGAGTGCTGTCCCGGTCACGGCCGTCCTGACGGCTGGATCGGCAGTCATTGGGCACGTCATCAACGATGCGAGTTCAGCCGTCATCGGACACGTCATCGCTGATTCTGGATCGACCACGGCCGTGACTCAGGCGACGGCTACGAACCTGAACGCGGCCGTCGTTGGGACAGGAACCGCAGGTACTGCTGCTGGTGGCGTGCTCACCGTGCAAGGCGTCACGAGCATGACCAAACTGCTCGTCACGCCTGATAGCGTGGCACTGCCAGCCAACCAAAGCGTCAATATGGCGCAGGTTGGTGGCACGAACACCGTGACAGCAGGCGTGGCCGGCACGCAAGCTGTCGGTGGCAACGTCGCGAATGGCGTGACAGCCACCACGAACCCAGTCCCGGTTGGTGGCGTGTTTACGACCTCGCCAACCACGCTCTCGACCGGGCAGACGGCCACCCTCCAATTCACGGCAGCGCAGAACATCAAGAACGACGTCACGACGATTGCCGGCACGGCGGCTGACACGAACAGCGGGGTCAAGAGCGCTGGAACGCTACGTGTGGTGCTCGCGACCGACCAGCCAGCGCTGACCAATAAACTCCTCGTCACGCCAGACGCCAACAGCGCCATCAATCTCGCGCAGGTCAACGGCACGACGACGGTCAACGGAGGATCAGCCGCAGGTATTCTCGCGGTCGGAGGACCGAACGCCACCAACGTCGCCATCACTGGAAACCCAGTCAATAACGGCGCACAGGCGGTCAGTAGCGAGAACGCAGCGGTCACGACGGCGAGACAGGTTCAACTCGTCGCCGACCTCGTGGGTAAACTGATCGTGCTGCCTTACGCGAACCCTGAGAACTTCGTGTCCGGAGCGATTACATCTGCGATGACCGGAACGACGACCACTTCATTGATCGCGGCGCCGGCATCGGGACTGAGGAACTACATCACCACCATCGTCTGCTCGAACGCGCACGCCACGGTAGGCACCGACATCGTGATTCAAGATGGCAGCGGCGGCACGACGCTCATGACGATTCCGGCCGCAGCGGTTTATGGCGGCGCAGTCATCAGTCTCCCGGTGCCGCTCCGTCAACCGACGACAGCAACCGCTATTTTCTGCGCGAATGTGACGACTGGCGCATCCACGAAGGTCAGCGCGGTCGGATACAAGGGGGCGTAGGTGGATCTAGTCCTTGGATTGAGCCTGATTCTCTTTGGAGGCACGCTGCTTCTGACCGGCGTCGGCACGGCATTCCGAGCGGCAGGCGGCACAAATAGACTGTTGCTGGAAAACAGCAATGGCCTGCTCTTGGAAGATAGCAGTGGCGATGTGGCGCTTGAATAATGGCTGATACCAAACTTACCGCGCTATCAGAGGTATCGGTTGCCGCTCTCTCGGACATCACGTATCTTGTGGCTGATCCAGGCGGCACGCCAGCCAGCGACAAGATTACGCTGTCGAGGCTTGGCGGCGTGCTGTCTCCGCTCTTTACTACTGGTAGGTTGACTGTTGTCAGTGGCAATGCGGCGTCGATTGTTGACCAAACCTCAAAGGGCACTCTCTATTACACGGCGATCACCAACAACGGCACCATCACGAGCAACAACTTCCAGATCGCGATCTACGACGGGACACGGTTGCGGCTGTATAGCAGCGCAGAGATCAGCCTTTCGCTGACTATCACGAGCGGCAAGAACTACGACGTGTTTATTTACGACAATGCTGGCACACTTACGCTGGAGTTGTCGGCCGCGTGGACAACAGATGTTATTAGGGCTGATGCGCTTGCGTCACAAAGCGGGACAGTCGTCAAGTCAGGCACGACGACTCGCAGATGGATCGGAACCATTCGCGCAAGTGGGTCAAATATTGTTGATGACAACTCTGGTGGCAGCACTGGTGGTTCTCGGTTCGTTTGGAATGCCTATAATCAGGTCCAACG
>Ga0097621_100000156_pt1 | contig 42622 bp, 71 predicted proteins | sample KBSMisM72_FD_73165 | JGI IMG/M metagenome (GOLD analysis project Ga0097621, IMG submission 73165) | Miscanthus rhizosphere microbial communities from Kellogg Biological Station, Michigan, USA - KBS Miscanthus M7-2 (version 2) (version 2) | ecosystem: Host-associated > Plants > Roots >... | reverse complement strand
TCCTAGGCCGTCTATCCCCCATGAACACTAACAACCCCATTAACCCTATCGCCACTACACCCAACGTTGTCATGTCAAACGACGGCAGACTAGGCATCTTAGGCCATATCGAGTTAGCATCATCAATCGCCTGTGCCTGCTCTAACTGCTTAGTGTATTCCGTCTGCCTCAGATATGCATCCCAATCACTAACAGCCTTGTCAACCATAGCAGGGTCGGCATGGCCCCCAAAGTTACCCCGCATAGCCGCTACCTGTTGCTCTTGTGTCATCACACCGCTGCCGCAACCAAGCAACATGTCCCAATAGCTACCATCCCCTTGGCACGTAGTCACACTATCCCACCAACTCATAGTGGCTCCCCGCTATTAGGTTTATAGTTCGCCTGAATAATCATCAACAGAACCTTAGCCTCAGTCGGAATGTCAACCCTGCCTATGTTCTCTGCTATAGCCTTATTAACATGCGGCTTTACTGCGTCCCACAATCCAGACAGTCCATTCTGCTGCTCTAGATGCTCCGCTAACTTCTGCATCCCACGATAGGCTAATACATCGAGTCTGCCACTAGGATTAACAGTCTCTAAGTCATCCATAGTTACCTCCGCGCTAGCAGAAAGAACCCCAACCCACCAATAGCTAATATCGGCCAGTTACTTCTAATCCAAGTCTGCGCTGGCGTAACAGCCATTGGAACTGGAGTCTCATAACCACTATCGCTGCCATAGTCCACCGGAGCATTCTTAAACACGTAGTCCCAAAGGTCTGCTATCTGCTGTTCAACATCAGGATAGCCACCAGCTTGTGATGGCTCATAGCCAGGACACCCCGGCGTACCTGGACATGGCGCACCAGTAGTTGCTAACTCACCAAACCCCCGCACACTATAAGGCTGTGGCAAGTTAGGTACATCCATGAAACTACCCAACCCCCACCGCTGATTCTTAACCGTGCCTTCTCCGCGAATCCAATTGTAAGGTCTAGGCATTACTATTCCATCCTGTCATCTTAGGACTGCTAGTCCACATACCCAACGCTACTAGACTAATAACCGCAATAACTAGTAGCTTCATCTTACGTGAACCTCTTCACATACATCTCTACGCCACTAGGTGCTATGTTGTCACCAAAGCTAAACCTGCCGCCCATAGGGTTCCGGTATGGATTAACTCTCGCTATCATACCCATCCCGCTAAACCCTGCCTTAGTCATAGCCGTCCAATACTCAGCAAACGTGTATGTTCGATTCCTGTCTACCCCTGGAAACAAACTCTCTGGCGACGGTGCATTACTAATCCCGCGCACATTAGAGTAAATCCAGTTCCAAGTATCCACGCTAGTAAGCAACGTATCAATGCTGCCGAGCTTATTAGCATTCATATACGATCTCATTGCAGATATCGTGGCATTCTCACTAGCACCAGTGTTAGTAGGCGTCTGCCCCGATGGACTAGCGGTAGTCGGGCCACCAGTGTTAACAGGCTGTCCTGGCCCACCTACACCAATCCCCGGCAGGTTATCTAATACCCCAAAATACTTCAATGCCAGATACCCACCAGCCGCTATTAGCCCATACTTAATCAAGTCATTAGCCATCTACCTACCTCCACGAGTCATGAAATACCCAACTCCCACCACCGCTGCCGCAATCAATGCCATCTCCATACCACTAATCCTATCGAGTGCAGGCACATACTCTGCCATAGTATTCTTCAAATCCGTAAATGGGTTACTGTCGATCTGTCCCGCGCTGCCAGTAGTCACGTTGTTACTAGTGTTCGTATTAGGTCCACTAGGTGGAGCTACTGGTGGCTTTGCAGGCTGTGTCACCACTTGCACTATCGGTGCGCGTACTTCAAAGTTCGCCTGACCTACTAACTGCCCCTGCACATACCACTGCTCGTTCCAGACACCAATATCATCCTTAGTAACAGCGCCACCAGTCTGCCAGTTACCACTACCATCTAATGCCCCTTGCACGCTGCCAGAATACGGCTGTCCCTTCATCGTGCCGCTAGTGCTAACAGGCAACCCCGGTTTGCCGCCAGTAATGTTAATACTCCATGTGTCACCGGGGTATAACACCGCGCCACGGCTAGTAGTGAACGTGAACCTAACCCCTTGTACTGGATTCTGTACTTGGCCTATCGGAGTAGTAACCCCTAGATCTGGCGTCTGAATAATAAACTGGTTATTACACCGTGCTACCACCTCTGCATACTGCGTTGGGCCACTAGCATTAGCCGCATTAGCCATGCACTGTGTGTAGTTGTTATTAGCTTGTGCTGCTTCCAACGCTAAGTTGTACGCTGTGTTCTTCGCCGCATTCCGCGCCACGCACTCTGGTTCAAATGGAGGTGGACACTCCTCATAGTTCGGTAACGCAACCAACGAACCTAACCCTACGCCTTCACTAGCTAACATATCAATCTCTCCCTAATGCCATCACTACTAACACTGCCGCACCTACCAGCAATAGTGGACTACCACCACTTAGGTTCAAGTTCGATAACACTCCGCTACCACCGCTACCACTATTAGCCTGCACACCATTAGGTACTAACAACGGATCATAATAACCCTTGAACCAATCCCAACAACTGCCGTCTGCGTCTTTCCATTTACATGCGCCACGCTGTCTATCCCCTACACAATCCTTCCCTGCCTGCCCCGGTATCGCGCCACAACTACTAACCACTGTCTGCCACACCTGATTGAAGTTACTCACCGCCTGCGTGCTATCAAATCCCCCCGACTTGTACACACTCACGTTGTCACGCAAGATAGGCTCTGCTTGATTAACAATGCTAGTAGCTTCCACGCATGTTGGGCCACAGCCTTCACCAATATGTAAAGCCCCGGCAATAGTCGAACCTAATGCTACTAGTCCACCGACTGCCATCATAACCGCACCAGCAGGTAGACCAATGATCGTACCACTAACCAACGCGCCAGCAGTAGCTATCTGACTACCGACTGCCACTCCTACTGCACTCCCGGCACTGCCTAGCCCACGGTTGTCAACGAGCATTAGCTAGCCTTCTTGTTTCCCATCATCATGAACAGCACGACGCCACCAACCAACAACAGTGGTAACATCCCGCCACCACTACCGCCCATACTGCTTAGACTAGGCATCTGCATGTTCCCTGCCGTGCCCTGATACATGAGACTCTGCCCATTAGGTCCAGTCTGAATCAACTGCCCTGGATTCAACTGAGGCACACTATACCTTGTACCTAGTATGCTGCCAGTACTCTTAATCCCTGTGTTCAATACATCTAGCCAACTCATAGTCTTAGTTGCGCTCCCACCGCTGCCATACGGATACTGCTCGCTCCATATAGGATTAGGATAGTTAGACCAATTAGGATCTACATAGTTTGGTGATCCCGGTTGCGTGCCCCATGCCGCATAGTCTTCGTTGTCAAACAATCCACTAATAGCTTTGCCACGCATACCTGCTCCTTAGTTAATCGGCCAGTCTATCCTACGGTATACATCCCGATCTGTCTCCCACCCAGGATACTTACCATGACTACAGTCCATTGTCATGTGCTGCCGCTCGTCTGCTAGCCACGTCCTGACAAACACATGACTAAACCGCCACGGTTGGTCTGCATCCACTGCTATCGTTACAAACCATGCTGGCATCCCGGCACGTATTAGCATTGCCGCTATCATCACGCTGAAGTCATCACAATCGCCTTGCGGCACAGGCATACTCATTAACACTTGTGGGGAGATTAGCAACTCTTGATTAGGGTCTAGGTGGTAGCCCAACTGCTCTGCCAGAATCTGTTCATCCTCCACATATCTAATGTGGCTCTTAGTCCACCACCAGATAGCTCTAGCCAAGTCTCGATGTGAATGCTGCCGAGGGAGGGATGCTACGAGGGAGTCTACGATGTTACCTATTAGCGGAGTAGTTGACGAGTCCTTGGCTAGCTCTACCATCCTGCCTATTGTCTCTGTGGTAGATCTGTCAGTGTCAGTGGGGTCTGTCGGTCGAATGTCAAGTTGAATTGGCGAACCCCAAAACTCCATCGACTAATACCTAACCCTTAGACTAATCTGTAGGCCCACCACCATCATATAAACAGGCGTCGAAGGGACGGCAATGACCTGTCACGAGCCTATATAAAGGATATGGTAGTGGACCTGACGGCCATCCTACTAGCCGAGTTTCTGCCAGTCAACTATCTTTGCAGAGTACTCATACTGTACAGGCCGAAAAGTTGCTGTTGACAAAGGCCGAAATTGGACATATGTTGAAAGCGTCTGGGCTGCAATAAAACATATGTTTTACGGTTTTTTTTGCAATAAAACATATGTCGAAAGCGTTTGGACATATGTCGAAAGCGTTTGAACATATGTCCAATTCAGGCGTTAAACTTTTGGAGGCTTCGCATGGGTCGCATCGGCCTGGAGAACGACAACGTTACCATCGTGGTTAACCTACCCCGCACTGTGCTAGCAGCATTAGATAACTTTGCCACTAAGATCAACACTAGCAGGCAGAGTCTAATACTAGTAGGTATACTCAGTAGGTTTGCTACTCACAGATTCAGTTGGTGGCATAAGACCGACAAAGATTGTGGAGGCAGAATTATGAGAGGTAGAGAAAGGGACAGAGCTATTAAGGAGATACTAGATAGATACGACTATGTACCACAAGACATACAAGACGAGATAGAGTTCGCCAAGATAAGGAGAGGTATTAGGTGAGACTAAAAGAAGCTCCGAGTAAGGTTACGACGGCAGAGTTGGATGAGATTGATGACTCACCAATTCTAGTGAAGACCAGTGAGGTAATAGCAGCAGCAGAAGAGATACGAGAGAAGAGAGCGTTGCCCCCGGTGCCGGGGAAGACGGTAAAGTTTCATGAGATGGCAGCGTGGCTCAAGTTACTTGGTGAAGAGGCAGCAGAGAGGGTTACGGTATGGGTCTATCGGCGCAATCCAGTCATTAACCGACAGCTAGTTAATCCAGACGCAGATAACAACATCGACACCTTGTTTGGTAGCTTCAATAACCTAACTGAAGACTACATGAAGGATGTACATGGTGGAGGCAACTATAAGTTTGTAATTAAAGACGAGGACAAACCTAAGACGCAGAAAGGTGGACTGTTTGAGGCAGTGTTGTCTATTGAGATGCAGGACTGTCCACCTAAGTTAGACTTGCGCGAGGTGGATTGGGACCACCCGTATAACAAAGGGTTTAAGAGTTGGTGCAAAGCTAAAAGGTGGATCAACGATCAATGTATGCCGATAATTGAACAGCAGAGTCCAGCAGGCGCACCAGTTACTAATGGTGTCGATGCTAACATGTTAAAGATGATGCTAGACTTTACCGCTAAGATGAGCGAAAAAGAACAGGCAGCATTAAAGACTAAGATTGGTGGCGAGGACGCAGTAAGCAAGAGTATGCATGAGTTGTTCTTGGAAAAGCTCAAGCAAGAGAATCCTAATAGCCAGATGCAGACGGTAGTACAGATGATATCGGCTATGAACGGCATGAATAAGCCTGATAACACTATGGCTACCGTGTTGCCGCTTATCATCAAGATGATGGATGATAGTCGCGCAGCAGCAGATAGGCAAATGACTATCATGTTGGAGATGTTCAAGAGCCAACAGCAGGCACCGCAGAAAGAAGAAGTAGACGAGGTAGATAGGTTACATAAGCTATTAGCAATCGCCAAAGAGATCAAGGGAGGTAGCGCGGCACCTGAGAAGACAGTGACAGAGAGTGTATTAGAAGTAGTGGGGAATGTTCTGCCGGGGGTTTTGAATGTTGTAGGTCAGATGATGCAACAGAATGCAGCAGCAAAGGGAATGACTGGCGCACCGCAACAGGCAGCACCACCGCAGGCTAATAAACCTAATAACATGGCAATGGTAGAGGAAAGGAATCGACAGATACCTGCACCACAACAGCAGGTTAGTGAAGCTACTATGACTGACAGAGACAAGGCAGTACAGATGATACAGGCGTTTACGCCGCAGATTATGACTCATCTAGCAGGCGAGGGATATGAGTTCGGACTGTGGATAGCGCAGGGATATGGTGACATGATTGCCAGTGGCATTGGCCGATTAGGTGTGGACAAGCTAATAGATGCTAGTAAGAGTGTGCCTGAGTTCTGGCAGCAGATAGAAGCGAGTTATGGAGAGGCGCATTATCGTAAGTGGTTAGATAGCGTGTGTCGGTATAAGGAGATAGTCGCGGAGTTGGATAAGGAAGATGAAAGGGAGGCAGTGAACTAAGATGGCTATGAGGCTAATGTGTAAGAAGTGTGGCAAGGCATTTGAGAGCCTAATCATAGATCAAGAGCTAGCATACAAAGAAGTATTCAACGCTAGCGTCAAACATGTTCAACAGCATCACCGGGTTATGTTCATGGACATGCAGCAGAGTGTAGCTATTGGTGTTAATGCACTAACAACGTTCATGCATTTTAATGAGTTCTGCCTGATTAGTGAAGATCAGACTAGGTTGACGGCAGGGTTAGAGCAGGCGCAAGAGTTGGTTATGGCCTGCTTGGGATATGATCCTGATGGGGATGAGGATGATGATGGGGATGAGGACAGCGGCGACGATGAGGGGGCCGAGAGCGATGAGGAGTTAGAGCCATCTGATCCCGCCGAAATGGAGCCATTGGACGTAGTGGAAGTACCTTCTGCACCTTCTGATACATCGACCGTTAAACTAGCCTAGCAATCGTTAGACTTTCATAACAGGCTGGGGGGTATCCTGAGTACCCCCCGGCGATTTTCCCCCCGGCTTATCTTTAATCCACCCACTAGCCCTTCTTCTATATTTATCTTATCTATATATTATTTCTTTCTCTAACACCTAAAGAATAGAAGTAACAGAGAGAGGGGAACTCAGAGCAAAATATTTGAAAATGGAGCAGTGAGTTGGGAAAATGGCGTTACAGATCGTCAAGGTCGCCCCCCCGCTGTCTTTGCCATTTTAGTGTTTGATCTAGTAGTGCCTTTTGGTCTTCAAACTTAATTAGCCTAATACCCCAATAACTACGTGCAGGTTTTTCGCCACTCCAATACCTGACTGTCTTACCGTGAATCATATTAGGGAATGCCGCCTTTAGATAGGCTATTAGCTTAACCTTGTCGAAACCATTACCATCATCTGGAGTTGGGCAGTTAGTGACGTAGTAGTTCCAAAATGCGGTAACTGGCATGGCCGCGCTTTCAGCCTCACAGATGTTATTCTTCAACCATATTAGAATATTAGGTGGTATAGGTATGAAGTTCTCCACCAACTGCGCTACCTGCTCTGTTATCGTGAATCCGTTCTCTATTAGGTTAGGCAGTAATAGCCTTACCCTATTAAACACACCAGACAACTCATCAGGATCTTTCAACCCCTCTTCCAATGCCTCTCCCTTCTTGGGGTCAGAGTCAAACACTCTGGTAAATGGTATCTCAAGAAACCTACGCAGGAATCCAGACGAGGCATCGTCTTTAGCCTCTACTCGTTTGTTAGTAGAGAAGATATAGCGGCAGAATGGCCGATACCTAAACCCCTGCTTACCTTTGTACTCTACGGTTATAGAGTCTTCACCAGTTAGAGCCTTGAACACACTAGTCTCTTCTAATGCTCTCATAGGCAGATCACCAAACACATTGATTAACTTGCCTACTAACATGCTAGTGCTAAACCTATCATGCAGCTTTGTTATTGGCACGTTGCTAACATTGTCAGTTCCAATCGCCGCCTCCAACCCACGCAAGAATACTCCCTTACCATTATTCCCGGTTCCTAACAGCACGATACACTTCTGTATCTTAGTAAACGGGATCATGCACATTCCAACAATCTCATACAGTAACTCTACTCCCTCTGGAAACACTTCCCACAAGAACCTATCCCACCGGGGGCAGGTTGCCTCTGGATCGAATCTAATAGGTATCTGCACGGTAGTTAGGTAGTCAGGCGAGCTAGGCCCGAATGCCAACTCTGGCGGTTTGTAGATATCGTAGATGCCATTTAATAGGTTAATACGGTTGAACTCTGGTCGGTCCAACAAGTGTTTGGCATCTCTAGTGATGTAGGCAATTATCTTAGTCTCCAAGTGCATACTCCACTTATGTTCCCAGTTCATAGCTCTTAGGTACTTCAAGTACATCTCACCTACTGCATCATCTCCATGACTAACATACACACCATCCTTATAAAAGTGCAGCACGCCTGCTTCATCCTTTGCTACATGTAGGTCATGTAGTATGATGTTGCCCATGATAGTAGGGTTACTCTCACAATTGCGTAGGTCGTTCTTATCACACCAATCAATACTAACGTTAATGCCGTCTGTATAAAGCATATGCTGTCTACCTCCGCGAAGCACAGTACGTTAGTAACCTATTACAAGTCAAGAGCTTTCTTTTACGCCTGCGTGGTGGCTACTAGGTGGCACGACTGGTATAGGGGGCACCTCCGAGCCACAAGAGGGTGCAACTTTTGCCTTGACACCGGGGTTGCGTCTGCTCATACTCAGGGGCACTAGATATAAATCGTTTGTTAGCAGATGGTTTGTTACAAACGACTTACATAAGAATTAATACAAATACGCTCGAAAGGTCGAAGTGTGTCTATTGTTAGAGTTAGTCTAATAGGTCCAGTAGCTAGCCGGGAAAGCCGGGGGAAGTTATGGTTACTGGCCGAGGAGTTGCGGATTCCGTTGAAGGATCTTAATAAGATAGCGACCCAGTTAATGGGAAGGCAGGTGGAGTGTAGCAGGCTTAGTGAAAGCAATAATCTAAAACTTAGAAAGTACATGCGCGACAACAGGCGTGCATTGTCGGAGAAGGTTTATGGTAAAGAAGATGACATTGCGGTTAAACGATGAGGTGGTGACTAAGTTAGAGGCACTGATAGAGACTAAGTACAAAGGTCGAGGTAGCTTGACAGATGCTATTAGATGGTTGATTGAGGATGTGTGGGACATAGAGTGTAAGCCGAAGGAAGTAGAGGAGGTGAGTTAGTGTTTACTAGTAGGAGTGCAGTAGAGAGCTATCAAGACTGCCCGAGATATAGGTATAATCAGTTCTTTTTGATGGGTAAGGGAGTAGTGGCGAAGGCGAAGTCTATACCGTTGGTGACAGGCAGTGCGATACATCGGGGGGTCGAGCATTTGATGTGTCGGATTAGGTTAGTAGATGGGATTAATGAGGCAGACGTGACCGCTGCCGTGCATCTGGCAGTGAAAGAGTATGTGCAGGTATGTGAAGCAGAGGGGTTTAGATTTAGTGGCAAAGGGACAGAGACAGACAAACAGCAGTGGTTTACGTTTGGGGAACAGAAAGCACTGATAGAGGCACTGATTAGAGTGTGGGCATTAGTCGAGGCACCTATTATCATCGAACGGTACAAGGTGGTACATGTCGAGCGGGATATAGAGCCGCTTGAGATAGCACCAGATATCTGGTTCCAGGCGAAGGTAGATGCAGAGATGGTAGAGAAGTCCACTGGCGCAGTACATAACTACAGTCTCAAGAGCATGAAGCAGTGGGATGATAGGAGTGAGAATAGCTATCGGAGTGACCTACAGGGGGTGACTGAGATATGGGCAGTAGATAGTGATGCCGTGCGTAGGCAGGGGTTGGTTAATAAGGCACTGCATGAATTAGATGAGTTATCCAAGGCATTCCCGGCGCAGCAGGCGAACTTTGGTAAGGTGCATGACTATCTCAAGATGTTCAAGCCTAGTGGCAAGCAGGTTAGTGCAGTTAGGTTCTGTGTGTTGATTAAAGGCGCGAGGTATGCAGAGAACAGAGATGATCCTAATGCGTTGCTGGTGACGCATAACAGCCTGATACGTGGGTATAAGAACGTCACTCCTAGCGGCATAGCCTATGCACACTCTATGTACTTTCCTAATCCAACTAATAAGAGTGGTAAGGGACGGTTGGGTGTTGGGTGGGTGCCATTTAATGTATGGGAAGAGATGGGAGTGGATGAGTGGATTAGAATGCTGGCGGCAGGTAGCATACAGCCTGAGTGTGGGGATGTGTTGCCTAAGTATGTGTTTAGCCCGTTGGAGTATTATAGGTCGGATGCAGAGATAGACTTGGCTATGGAAGAGATCATATGGCAAGAGGAGAGGATACAGGCTAGTGTATTAGCAATTAAGAATGAGCCAGAGTTTGCCGCGCAGGAGTTAGCATCGACGTTTCCGCATGTTAGGAAGCATTGCGAGTTTCATTTCGGTGGGCCGTGTGAGTATAAAGAGTTGTGTTGGAATCCAGCAGTAGCAAACGACCCAATAGGTAGTGAGTTGTATCAGATTAGGATGCCGCATCATGAAGCGGAGAGGAGATAGTATGTTAGATTTTGAATTAAAAGCGAAGCAGGCAGGGTTTAATCCCGGCCAGATAGAATTTCTAGTAGCAATGAGCCATCATACCCACGAGGCAGATGATGTCTTGGACTTGGAACAGTTTGTTGACGAGGCAGTTGATGCCAAGTTAGCAGAGGTTGAGGATGATGACGATGAGTAGGCTATTAGAACCTTATACGTCAGAACTTAGTCAGGTAGTCGAGACTATGTGGGGGATAGCACCTAATGATCCTGAAGAGTTTATGGATTTCATATCGAACTTAGGTAAGGATGGTTGGTTTATTGCAGACAAGAATACTGGTAATGGCTTTGTGACGTTTATCTTTCAGCGGGTAGTTAGAACGACGATGCAGGGAGTAATGGAAGACTACGAACCCCCGACGCAGTAAAAGGAGATTAATGATAAAGCCGCGCAGTGTGATGATGTACGGAGCCAGCGGCAGCACTAAGACTAGCCAACTGTACTTACTAGTCAAATGGTTGCTGGCAAAGCCTGAGAACAAAGGTAAGCGGTTTAGGTTAATACACTCTGATGGTGGTGGTTGGGCACCATTTGAAGATAGCGGGATGATAGCGAGAGGTGAGGTAGAGGTGTATGACCTAAGCAGTAGTCAAAAGCCGTTGAATGACTATCGGGCGCTGTCTGATGGTTACTGGCCTAGGCGCACAGAAGACGGTGGGACTTTCCTAGCCAAGCAGGATGTGTGTAAGACTAGGCCAGATGAGTTTGACAAAATAATAGGTTATGGGATCGAAGGCATGGCTAGTACTGGGGAGGCTATTAAGAGTTACTGTAGCAGGCAGAAAGAGGGTGTCGGATTTAAAGAGGCATGGAGTATTGTTACTGAAGACGGCGAGACAATACTAGGTTTGCAGCAGGGACATTATGGGATAGTCCAACGTGAGATATACGAACGGCATAGCTTGGGGTTTAACTGTCTGCCTGTGCCGTGGTTGGTTTATACGAGTCTATTAGGAAAGGGGGAAGATAAGAACAGCGGCAAAGAGACAGTGCATGGACCGCAGGTAGTAGGGAATGCTAGTACGCCTAGTGTGCCGGGGTGGTTCATGGACTGTTTGCATTTGTGTGAAGAACGGTATATGTTGAGGCAGAAAGATGTACTTGGTAATATCATCGAGAAGGAAACAGTAGGACAGGTAGCATGGTTTAGACGGCACAATGACTCACTAACTGGTACGCCTTGTCTGGCGAAGGCAAGGGTAATGCCGCATTTGTACCCGAAGCTATTAGAATATTTCCCTTATGGCTTTGTGCCGTTGAGCTATGACAAAGGGATACAGAAGTATTTTTGGGTGTTAGACAAAATAAGAGAGGAAGGTTAATAGTATGCCGAAAGCAGAATACGTAGAGCCTAAGACACTGGCGAGTTTGGAAGAGTTATTGAAAGCGCCAGACGGTGAAGCACAGCAGATTGATTACACGGAGGATGCGTGGAGTTATGGCGCACCTCCCCCCGGCGGTAAGGTGTATGTGGTGAAGTTGTTCGTTGACAAAGAGGGGATTAAAGAGGGGCTGGAAGACCCTAAGAACCCCAAGAGTGCGTACTATCAGTTCAATTTGATAGCTAAGATCAATGAGGGAGAGTATGAGGGAGTTCCAATCTACTCTAAGGTTAATACTAGAGTGTACCGGGGCAAGAGCATTTCAACGATGGCTGGACTGTTGGCTAAGATGCTGAATGACCCTAGTAAGATCCCTAATCCGATCACGCCGAAGGCACTAGCTAGTTTGTTTGGCCGCGCCATGTTGAAAGAGCCGATTGTTAAGGCAGAGGTAGACTGGCGCGGATCATATAGCTATAAGGATAAGGACGGCAACGATCAGTGGGAGAACGTGATGAAGCATTACACTGATTTTCCGGTAGACCCTGACGATACTAGTATGAGGTTGCATATTAAGGAGGTGCCGAATAAGTTCAACGGTGGGACGGCAGAAGTTAGGGCGCAGGCGTTTATTAGTCGGTATTATGGCAAGAATGAGTCACTGCCTACGCCGAAGGTGCATGGTGCTAATGGCACGGCAGCGGTGCCTAAGTTGGTAGAGGATAGTCCGACGTTGGTTAGTGTTAACAACATCGAAGCGGCTAGCGTGGGGGTGTTGCCTGATCTGGATATGATGATGGACTAATAGAGTAGTTATTAGTCGCGCGAATTAAGTATCGGACTAAAAGGGAGAGGTAACAGTTGGTATCTTTCGGCCACCGACGCGACTAACTTTTTTGGAGGCATAGATGACGGCTATAGACGAAGTTAAAGAAGAACTGTTTAAGGCAAGAGCTAAGTTTGCCAATCAGCGGTCATACCATGAGGGATATGCCGTGATACTTGAGGAGGTTGATGAATTATGGGATGAGGTCAAGACTAGTACGAGGGGATTTACTAATACTGAACTCATAGCTAGAAAGCAACGTATTCGCATGGAGGCTATACAGGTTGCGGCAATGGCTATTAGGTTTGTTGAGGACTTGTGTGATAACTGAGAGGTGAAGATGGCATTTCAAGAGTTCCTACCATTTAAAGACCCGATAGAAGACGCCACGCCGATTACTAAGAATCAGTTCCACTACATAATGGTGTTGGCTAGTTGGTTAGGGTACAAGAAAGAGAGAGTGCATATTAAAGTGGCAGAGGTATTAGGGAAGTCGGTGTGTAATCTGTGGGAGTTACGGAGTAGTGAAGCTAGTAAGGTGATCTACTGTTGGAAGAGACTGAAAAGGGAGATACAAGAGGACTAATGTTAAAGCCTGCTAGTTGCGCTGGGTGTCCACTGGAAAATCTGAGCGAGGGGTTTATTAGAAGTGAGGGAAGCGGCAGTAATGGCGTTGTGATCGTAGGTGAGGCAGGGGGCTATAACGAGTACCTAGATGCCCTGCCGTTCAGACCGCATGGGCAAGCAGGCAGCAAGCTAGACGAGGCTCTTAAAGAGGTCGCCTACGACACTGGCAGGCCATGCACAAGGGATCAGTTCCTAATCTACAACGTTGTCAACTGCCATCCCCCCGGCGACAGGCTAGCAGGCATGACCTATGAGTCAGGCGCAATCGCACACTGTAGCAGCAATGTAGACGAGGTTGTAGGTGGCTTTAATACACCACTTAATAAGACGATACTAGCATTAGGTAATGTGGCACTAAAGAGTCTGACTGGTGTTAGTGGCGTGGCAGAAGAGAAGCAGTCTATCTCGCATCTGAGAGGGTTTGTGTTTCAGAGCAAGTATGGACTGGTAGTTCCCTCTTATCATCCTTCATTTATACGTAGAGGGAATGGCAACCTGACGCCGATGTTAGTAGAGGATATTAAAAGAGCGTTAGCGTTGGCGAAGGGGCTGTATAGGAATCATCAATATCATAAAGACTATATAGCCCCTAAGTATCAGGTAGCGCCGGGATTGGATGAGGCAGAGAGCTATTATCTGAAGGTGAAGGACGCTACTAGGTTAGTGCTGGCGTATGATATCGAGACACAAGATAGCGCAGTGACCGATGAGGATGAACGGGATGAGTTGGACAATACCGACATAGTAATGATGCAGTTTAGCCTAGGCATGGGCCAAGGTATCGCTATGCCGTACAAAGATCGGTATGTGGATGTTATTAGAAAGCTAATGGCACTGCCTAACGTGAAGGCTAACCATAACTGCTGGAACTTCGATAACCCGATACTAAGGTCTAAGGGAGTGGTGATTAATGGCAAGGTACATGATACTATGTGGATGTTTAAACACTGGCACCCCAAGTTACCTAGGGGATTACAAAGTGTCGCCAGTCTACTTGGCTTTCCATTCCCCTGGAAACACTTATACAGTTCTAATCTCGAATGGTACGGGTGTGCGGATGTTGATGCTGTTCAATGGATCGTTCATCTACTCCCTAAGCTAATGGCGGCACGCGGAGTGTGGGATGGGTATAGGGATCATGTATTAGGGTTGCATCCGATATTAGATAGGGCGAGTCAAGTAGGGATTCCAGTTAGTGAGGACAAGCGGCAGGCATTAGAACTAGACTTTAAGGCACGACGTAAGGTTATTCACAAAGAGTTGCAGGCAGAGATACCAGAGGAGATTAGGAACATTCGGCCCCGCAGGAAGAATAAGATAACAGGCGAGGTGGACTATGGATATATCAGAGAACCAAAGGCAGTTAGTGCTGAGTTTGATAACTACCAGAGACTGTGTGAGGAAGTTAGGCGAAGAGGTAGAGATGCTATTACCTTTGAAGAGTTCTTATGGAGAAAGCATAAACTTGCACACTCAGAGTTTGAGAGTGTGGATGAGACACTTGGAACTAGACTTAGATTTACTCGATGGTGTGTGATTGAGGAGTTTAAGGCTAGTAGCACCCAACTGATTAGGTATCTGAAGTGGAAGCAGGCAGAGTGTAAGGCGACAGCGGAGAGGTTAATAGAGGAAAGGCTAATACTCTATAACGGCAGAGATCCAGACTTGACCGCGCAGATTAAAGAGATGGAAGATCTGGCGAAAGACTATGAGGTGCCGCAGAATCTAAAGACTAAGAAGGACACTACTAGTAAGGCAGAGTTGGAAGAGATGTACTTAGCTACTGGTGATCCGGTGCTAGAGAAGGTGGTGAGACTTAGAAGTTATGACACAAACATTAACAATTACATACCGAATTGGAAACCGAGCAGTAGAGATGGTCGAGTACACACTACGTGGGGCTTTACAGCCCCGTCAGGTCAATTTGATGCTAGACGCCCAAATATTCTCAACTGTAGCAAACATACAGAGTTCGGGAATGAGTTTAGAGGGATTATCGAGGCACGCACAGGTAGAACGTTCGTAGAGTTTGATAAGAAGAGTTTCCATGTTGGGACGTTGGGGTACTGTGCTAATGATAAAGGGTATATTAGGTTTAGTCAGATTGACCCGCACAGTATCTTGGGTAGCTACATTGACCCTACTGTCATTGGGCAGTCTATTAGTCTTAAATGGAGTGATGCTGATATTAAGTTGGCAGCGGAGGAGTTTAAGAGTAGGTGTAAGGCGCATAAGGCGAAAGATCCGTTACATAATGTTGATGTGCGTCAGGCTCTGGCGAAACCTACGGTATTAGGTAATCAGTTAGAGGTGGGGCCGAAGAAGTTGCAGAGGCAGAATAGGCGTTTCATCGAGTATGTGTACAAGCGGCAGCGGCAGGCACATAAGGGGCAGGGTTATAGCGCGGAAGAGTTGCAGGAGATTATATCGGACTTATTCCCGGTAGTGACTAAGTATAAAGAGTTAGTGAAAGAACAAGGGTTCTTGAAGAAGTTTCTTGTTAATGAGTTCGGCAGGATTCAGTATTTCTATGATGTGTTCACGTTCAGTTATAGTAAGAAGATGTTGAAGTGGATTAGGAAAGATGGCGACGGGGCAAGAGAGCCGATTGCGTTCAAGGTACAAGGTACGGCATTCGGGATGTTAGATGACGAGCTATTAGAAATGGAGAGGCAGGGTTACTGTGAGGAGTATCAGTTTGTTAATAGCATTCATGACTCAGTGGTGTTTCTGCCAGAGACTAGCAAGCTAGACAAGTGTATTAGTGATGTGTATGAGATCATGAATCGGCCATGTCCTAAGCTGGTTAATGAGGCGACGGGGCCAGCGGGGTTGAGGATAGGGGTAGAGGTAGCGGTTGGGAAGAACTGGAAAGCGTTTGACAAAGAGACTAATAGGGACGGCATGAAGGAGATTAAGTTATGACGGTGCTAATAGAGTACGTGGCGAAGCTAACTTGGACTGACCCTGTTACTGGCAAGTTCAACGATGCTAAGTTGTGCCATGTTAATCACACGATAGAGACTGATAACCTGGAGACTATTAAGTTTGAATGGCACGCGGTAGAGAAAGTGTTAAGGCATGACTGATATTATCATCGGCAGCATTGCGTTAGTGTGGGGTATTAGTACGTTAATCTATTACATTAGGAGAAACAAGTGACGCCGAATATAGAGAACCAAAAGCAAGGTGCGTGGGCAAAGATAGTAGAGCTAGAGAACCTGATATTAGAAAAGAACATAGCGATAGCAGACTTAGAGCGTAGAGTAGCAGAGCAGGCAGAGTACAAGACGGCTATTAGAGAGTATTTTGCCGGGATGCATGATAAGACCCACTTTCTGCTAGGCGCAGGCGCAGGGACGTGCTTTGGAGTGTTGGCTAGTATTCTAGTGAGGTACATATGGCACCAATGAATAACTTAGAAGCTGATGTGATTATGCGGATGCTTAGTTGCATAGAGCGGTTGACAGAAGAGGTAGGCTCGCTGCGGCAGAGACTAACAGCGTTAGAGTGTGAGCATGAGTTAGCTAAGACGGCAGGCAGGAGAGTACACGATGAACTTTGAAGGTAGATGGCGCGTGACTAAGGGATTAGTGTTTATAGTACATCCTAATCCAGCGGCAATGAATGGCGAAGTAGAGAAACGGTATCGGGGGCACTCTACTAACTATGACAATCTTAATAGGGGGATCATGTTTGAGTTGGTCGCAGTATGGAATAGTAATGGTGAGTGTGTGAGTGTGCAAGGGGTAGCGGACAACGTGAGCAATTATGACCTACAAGAGAGATTGGATAACAAAGCTAGTGACGGTCCTTACATTGGTGTGGTTGGTTGTAGGCAATGCCGGGAGTGACATGGGTATGGGCAATATGAGAGTAGACCCTAGCAGGAAAGTCTATGCAATTTGTGGTGGGACGGTTAGGCGCAATATTAATCTAATACGGCAGTACGCAACGGATAAACAGATAACCATATCTGCAATGGTTGGCGAGATTATATCGGAGTGGGCAGAGGGGAAAGAACTAGCAGGGGATGAGGATAGCAGGCAGTACATGCTGTATGGCAGAGAAAAGCAGAATCACTAGCAATTGGATAGCCAAAGTTTAGCAGGTAGTAGGGGATGGCAGAACATGGTTGCAAACAAAGGGATGTACTAAGGAATTAGCAGATAGGCCATTCCGAGCGTTTAGAGGCTCTACATTACATGTTTTGGGGTAGGGGTAGCCAGAGTATCGGCCTACCCCTATCGTGCGTTTTGTACACTTTGTTTACAGTCCGTAAAGTATAGATTCCAAAGGGAAATCTGGTGATGTTATAGCGTTAACGCTAAATATCCAATAGTTAACGTTTACTGGAATGGATAAAGGTAGCAGAATCAACAGGTTAGCATTCCGCGGAATCACTTTAGCGGGATTCCACGCATACAAGAGGATAGCGCCACATGGCGCACTAGCCTATGGACTAGGGGTAACGTCTGGTGGCTGGTGGCTGGTGCCGGGGATGGTAGCAGGTAGTTTTGGACGGCAGAAAATATTTTTGATTTATTTTTGGAAAACAGTAGACAGCAGAAAAAGTTCCATGCTAGTATTGTTCTTGTAAGGTAGTTGGGTGGTTGCGGAAGTCGGGCGAGTTTTCGATGCTTTCCCCCGCGACTGAACGGGTTGCTAAAGATTCCCTAATAAGGCGTCAACCCCTAAACTCAGCTAGCGAATGAAACTCAAGTGAGCATTCGCTATAAGGCTAACGCGACGTTAGCTGAAAGAATCTTATGTAGTGGCAACCCGAGAAGTTGCCAGATTCATTAGGTAGGCTAATAGGTTGGGTAACGCCAATTAGCCTATCCAATGTTTTGAAAATCTCAGGAAAACTCAACGGAGAGAAAACCTCATGAAGACTAGACGCGAACTATCGAACAAAGGCACATTCCGCATTAGCAAATTCCCCGGTAACTGCCAGCATTGCGGCGAAGGTTATGTTGCTGGTGACAAGGTTAACTGGAATCCGCGTGTGAAAGGTACTTGCTGCCACGCTGGATGCTATGAGTATTACGGCAGTCCGAAAGGCGCACAGTATGTGCCTACACCAGTCGGTACTACTGGCGTGAAAGTAGAACCCACGGTAGTACGGCGCGAAGTAGAAGAGGTGGAAGTAAAGACGGCAACCGTAAGCGATAGCGGGTTAGCTGAAACGCTGGCAATCGCGGTTAAACCGTACTTGGATAAACGGTTGGACGCGAATAACGCTGAGTTGGCAAAATCGCTGGTTGATGGCGGTTACATGTTGAAGACGGTACACACGGTGGAAGTCTTCAATCAGGAAAAAGGGACGTATACCGATATGGGTATACAGCATAAAGACTTCCCTTTGCTGTTGCAGACGTTGCAGGCTGTAACGGATGACGGTTATCGGTTGAATGTTTGGCTAGTGGGTTCTGCTGGTACTGGCAAGACAACAGCCGCGAAAAAGTGCGCTGAGGCATTAGGAGTGCCGTACTACTTTACGGGTTCCATCGACACCGAGTATAAGCTACTAGGGTTTGTGGACGCGCAAGGGAAGGTTATTAACACGGCATTCCGCAAGGCATACATTCACGGTGGTGTGTTCTTGTTCGATGAATGCGATAGCAGTCTGCCTGCTGCACTGCTGGCGTTTAACGCTGCGCTGGCGAATGGCGAATGTGCTTTCCCTGATGGAGTCTTCCCCCGGCATAAAGATTTTATCTGCATTGCTGCTGCTAACACTTGGGGGTTGGGCGCTACCATCGAGTACGTAGGGCGGTTGAAGTTGGACGCTGCTTTTCTTGATCGGTTTGTACAAATCGACTGGCGGTTAGACGAGAGCTTAGAGTTGGCAATTTGCTCTAACGCGACTTGGGTTAAACAAGTTCAGACGTGGCGCAACCGTGCTAAGGCGAAGGGGTTGAAGGTTATGATCTCCCCCCGCGCTAGTGTGTTTGGTACTAGCCTGCTAAAGACTGGCATGGCTCAGGACATGGTAGAGAAGTTAACTGTACGCAAGGCAATGACTGAAGCACAATGGGAGAGCATACAACGTGATTAAACGCTATGAAAGCACTGAAGACTTCGCTACTGCCGTTAGGGGTTGTTCTAACCCCTACGGCACTGGTAGCTTTGTTGGACACATGGAGTTTGAAACGGCGCGGTTGAAGACGTTGCAGGGGGATGATAGCTATGTAGCAGAGGCAGAAAAGCTATTAGACCTACTAGATGCAAGCGTAGAGACACCGCATGCTGAATGGGTAGGTAGCGTATACGGTGCTTACCCTATCGTGCCTGAGTTCTTAGCTGGTAGCCCTACTCCGATGCGACATAGGCAGAATGTGGAAGGGGATAACAGCCCGATTACGATATACGTAAGCACCACATGTTCTGCTGGTATCTCAACGGAGACTATGCTAAAACGTGGCGTGGCGATACTGGCGCTAGTCCTAAAGATGCAACAGATTAGACCAATTGAACTCTGCCTATTAGCCGAGACACACGGCAGAACAGACGGTGAGTATCTGCAAGTGATTCCGATTATCACTAAGCCTGTAGACATATCGGTAGCGGCATTCACGCTATGCCATGTGGCATTCGCTAGGCAGTTAACCTACGGCGCAGCTATTAGGGATGACAAGTTCAACGGTAGCTGGCCTAATACGTATAACGGTGGTGGGGCACCGTGGGAGGCGCATGTAAGAGAAGCGTTAGGGATGGCAGAACAGGACTTATATATCGGTTCCGCGAGAATGTGGGACGATATGATTACAAAGCCTGTCGAGTGGGTTAACGCGCAAGTGAAACGGTTTACGGAAGTAAGGGAAGGGGAGTAATTCCCTTCCCCTTCATAGCAGGCTAGCGTAGTCTACTAGGCTAATCTGTTAGGGGGCAGTATGGACATGGACAACGTGTTAGAAGCTATGGTGATGGTTGATCGGGCAATGCAGCTATTGCAGGGGGATGGGTACTCAGAAGAGTACACCGCGCTAGTGGTCGAATATGAGCGATTAGAGAGGCTGTACGCAATCGAAACGGTAGATGGGGGGTTCTAGACTCCCCTCTTCTTGCAGGTTGCCTAGGGACTGCCTAGGCACTCTGTTGGAGGTAGTATAGATATGGACAACGAGATGCTAGAGTTTCACATTGACAACATCAAGCTGGTGTTGAATGGGTCACGTAATCCCGCGAATGTGGCGAACGCGCAGATATCGCTACAGCAGATAGTGAAGTTAGCACGCAAGGCATTAGAAGGGGGGAAGTAGAATGAAGCAGACGTTATGCGTTAAGGTACGCAGCCGCTACAGCGTAGCGCACGGTAGCGCACGGTGGAAGGTGATCTATGACGCACCGATGCCCGATGGGGGCACGGTAGAGAAGGTATTAGAAGCGTACCAGAAGGTTGGTAACTATCCGACTGATAGGTTTGACTACCAGTACACGGTGACGATGGAAGGGGGAAGGTAATGAAGGTTATTCAGATGGCCGAATTGGTCTACAGTGAGCCTAGGCCGAAAACACCAGAGGAACGGCAGGCGAAGTATGACGGCATTCTAGCTAGCCTAGAGTGCCCGATGTACTTGGGACGTGTGACAACGGTAGGGTACGACGTGAAGTCAGATCGGTATGCACTGACGTTCATCCCGGCGCAGGACAAGAAGTTAGTATTAAAAGCTAGTAACGAAGTGGCGCAGTTTGTTGGTGAGTTGGTATCGGAGTCTGGTTACTGGCAAGGCAGAATGGAGAGCGGGGTTCTAGTAGAGGTTAATCTAATCAAGGCAGGGTAGGAGGTAGTATGGCAATCGACATGGAAGCGATGGCAGACAAGGCAGCGGAGCAATTGGGTGTCAAGGGTAACGCGGCATTGCAAGCGTTGTTTGAACTAGACGCTATTAGGACTAAGACGATGAACCTAGTAGCATTAGAGCCGTTGATGCTGCTGGCAATGACAAGTGTTGACGGCATGGCTACGTTGCAGTACATCGTTGCATGGTACTGGCAGATGGGCAGGCTGTATGGACAACAGGAAACAATGGATAAGGTAGTGGGGGGTATGGAAGGGGTTTAATCCCCTTCCCTTCTTGCAGGCTAGACTATCGCGGCACACGGTGATAGTCTACTCTGTTGGAGGCAGGCATGAATGGAGTATCGGATGCGTAAGTATCAAATCTACTGTTTCGATCAGAACGGCCATAGGCACGATTACGAGTTTGCCGGGGATCTACGGACATTAGATTCGGCATTAGTCGAGTTGCAACGGTTGAACGATCCTGAGCCGATGGAGAATTACGCGACAACGGGGATGTGGACTATAGAGTCAGTGGAGGTTAAAGCTAATGAGCATGGTTAATATGAAGATGGCAGAGATTCACTGCCTGAAGGTTGTGCAGAAAGAGATGGTGGTAGCAGGGGTTGATAGCGCCACTATTAAGCGTGTGATGAACTGCGCTATCGTGCGGTTGGGCGCGAACTACCAGCATGAAGTGAGAAACGATATCGTGTTTGAAATGATGATGGAGGTATTAGGCTAATGAAGCTATGTAATTGCGGCAGTGGTAAGCCGAGCTACTGGTTGAATGACGCAAGGGGTATACCTTGTGGCAAAGTGTGTGCGGCGTGTGTGAAGAAGGTTAAAGCGAAATTTCGGCCTGAGATATTCACCGATGCGAACTACTCGCACGATGAGCCGATAGAAGAGGAGGACTAATGGTTACATTCGAGTTGGGTAGTGTGGTAGCTACGCCGGGGGCAATGAAGGCATTGCAGCAGGTAGACGTTAATCCGATGGACTATCTGATTAGACATAGGTTGGGTGACTGGGGGGAGATGGACGCGGAGGATAGCAGAGCTAATGACCTGTCGGTATTAGATGGCACTAGGATCATGAGTGCCTACACTCTGCCTAGCGGGGTGAAGATCTGGATTATAACAGAAGGCGACAGGAGTGCTACTACGTTCCTGCTGCCAGAGGAGTATTAGAGTGGAGTGGCGCTGTAGCAGATGTAAATGCGTGATAGATCGGGTCACGTATTTCTGGAGTGGGTTGTGTGACAAGTGCTGGTTAGAGATTTAGGAGAGCTAATGGCAAAGTTGATTAAGGCTAATGGCATGGTGTCGGAAGTGGCACCGAAAGACGGCAGCAAGTTTACCCTAACGGAGTTGCAGTGGTTCGTTGGTGGTTACATTGAGTACGTGCGGGTTCCCGGTGGTGGTTGGGATATGCTGGCGAATGAAGATGGGCTAATGAAGGAACTGCCTATTAACATCACGGCTAGTGGATTGGCAGGCGTGAAGATTGTTGGCGACGTGTTGTTATTAACTAGGGGGGAATGGGAATGACAAGAACAGAACGGAAACGAACGGTACGCAATATCCTGGTTGATGCCAGACGGCTATCAGAGTATCGGGATGAGTTGATAGTAGACGATGAGCGACGGCAGGACGCGATAGACAGCGACTTGCAGATTATCGCAGAGAGGTTGCGCGAGATTAACATGCATACGGGGGTAGATGCGGCTGCAATGAATGCAGAGTAGTCTGCTATGGGTTGGATTAGCATAGGGAGGTTGACAATGGAAGATGCTGATTGGATTCTAGTAGAAGAGTGGAGATCGGATTATGGGGTAGTTAGGAAAGAGGAAGACGGTAGTTGGACGGCAAGAGTTTATGTGAAAGCGGGAAAGGCTTTCACTCTAGTAAAGGTCAAGGGAGAGTATGAATCGGCGGCAGTAGCCAAGGGAGTAGTAGAGAGAGTGTGGAAGAGAGAACAGGAGAGAAGGAAAAGCTAATGAACTTGCATGAGAAGGCGAAGCACTACGAAAGCGAAACGCATTGCTGGCATAAATTAGCCACGGCCATACTGTCTGGCAACGTGCGGTGGACAGAGTGGGAATCGTGCCGTGCGTTCAATCCTAATAGGCCAGACTATTACACGCGGTTCGCGTTGCTGGATGGCCGAACGCTAGTACGGCATTCGCGGTATGTAGATCCAGAGCAGGCAGGAGGTACGCGAGTAGTTGGGGAAGACGGGTTGTATCACAATCTCAGTAGGGTATACCGCGATATAGATATCGCAGAGATTAAGCGTAAGTATTTCGATGGGGTGAAAGCTAATGGCTAGTGAGATGAAATACGCACTGGCGATAAAGAGCTTCAGTGGTAACGTGTTGTTCGTTGGCGCAGATGATGTACGCGACGATGAACTTAGCGATAGGGTTCTAATGACTAGGGACCAAATGCTAGTGCAGATGATTAGATTCACGGCAGAAGGGAATATGTGGCAGCACTGGGACGTGTTGCTAGTACGGGTTGACAAGAAGTAGAAACACTCTAGGAATCGGAGCAACCATAGGGGGAGGTTGCTCCTGACGGCAAACCGTATTAACAGTTAGTGCAGTGGAGAGTGGAAGATGAGTATTCCATTTGAACAGTGGAGCCACAGACGATTATCGGAGGTATTCAAATTGCCCACGTCCGACGATTGGATGAGATCTGAACTTTGGAGTTGCAACAAAGGCTATGTGCAGTTCATGGGCGAAGGCTACTGGGCTTGTATCATAGCGGAGGTAGACGGCGAAGATAGGTACAGATTAAAACCGATAGTTAATAAGCAACGCGATAAGGTAGTGTTCTACACCTACACCGATGCGATGCTGGCAGTAGAAGCACTATACGAAAGGGAGAAGAAGAAAAGACATGAAGCTAAACAAGGCGCAGTTGAAAGAATTGACCGAGCGGTCTAATAGCATTAGTAGCGCATGGCAGGATTTGGAAGAGGCAGTAGAGAAGTATAACGAGGCAACAGGAGAGAAGGATAAGAAACCTGTCGAAGACGCTATTAGCATTTATAACGATGCGTTGGATTCGGCGCAGGGGTTTTGCGAAACCATCGTCGGTGACATCGAGGAGTTCATGGAAGAGAAGTCGGAGAAGTGGCAGGAGTCCGACAAGGGAGAGGCACACGCGAACTGGAAAGACTCTTGGGACATCACACTAGACCCTATTACGTGGGACATGCTAATAACGCAGGACGGTGACCCGCTGGACCTGTCGAGCATCGAGCCTGCCAATGAGACACTAGACGCACTGGCGACTGAGCCTGAGTAGCGGCAGGCAAGTGTTTAACGGTTGCTAGTAGAAAGAGGTTGACATAGATGCCGAACGTCTGTAGTATCGCAGGTAGAGGTAGAGGGGGTAACATGGCACGGCTAACGAATCAGGTAATCTATAGTAATGGGCGGTATAGGATTCTGCCGCTTGTAACGTTACTTGTGCTGGTTGATGCCGGGGGTAAGCGGGTTGCCACGTTCGACCCGCACGACGTGGAGTCTGCTGTGTACGAAGTAGACCGTCTAGCTGAGATGGACGGTGTACTAGCGCACTGTAGCTGATTAGATGGCGGCAGGGATTGGGCGCTCTGGTCCCTGCCCCTAATCAGTAGGGCATCTAATAGCAGATGGCTATTAGGTGTTCCACTGTTTGGAAAGACGGTAGCAGAAAATAAAATTAGAGGATCGAAAGGACATAAGATGGCTAATACGATTACGTTTGTAAAGCGCAGTGAACTCCCCGCGCCGATTAAGGGGAAGGTTGGAGTCAGTCAGGTGACGGTAGCTGGTAATGGGCAGGTGATTATCAGCAGTGTTGCCATGAAGAATCTGGCAGGAGTTGATAAGCTGGTGATGGCGTTCGCTGGAATGAAGGCGTACTTGTTTCTGCCTGACGCGCCTGTTGTTATTAAGCAGAAGGTTGAAGCGAAAGACATGATCGAACTGAAGTTCCCGAAGAAAGGCGGCATTGGTACTTTCAGCGGCACCGTGATCTTCAAGAGCATGTTGAAATACGGCGCAAGCGAACAGTACGACTACACTGCTAGTGGTAATCAGTCGTTCCCGGCAGAGTACGACGAGAAGCAGAAAGCGTTGACATTCGAGTTGGAGACTGGTTTGACGCCTAAGCCTGTTGTAGCACGCAAGAAGAAGACGGCACCAGCACCCACGGTTGTTAAGGCGGCAGAGAAGACGGTGGATGCTGGCACGCTGGATCTCGATGAGTTGGATGTTGCATAGCAGACGCGCAACGAATAGCTTGTGATGCTATTAGGTACTCGCGTCATCTAATAGCTTAAGCAAGTTTCCCCCGTAGCTGGTGACCGAAAATGGTTGCTGGCTACGGGGCTTTTTTTGGTCTGTCTACGTTAACGCTAACGTAAAGTGGGGGGATGGCAGGATCAACGTTAACGCTAAATTTGCCCCCTGCCAGATGGTGGGAGGTAGTTAGAGGTCAATTAGGGCTGGCATTGGCCTTGTAGGGGCTGTAAACGCCGGGAATCGGCTAGTGGGGGTTGGATGGGGGATGGCAGATGGTAGCAGGGGATGGGGGGATGGGGGATGGAGTTGGCCCGAAATTGGCCCGAAGGCAGAACTGGCCCGAGCTAAAGTATTGATCCTATTAGGTTTAGTAGTGTAGTGGCCAATATGTTGCTCAACAGTTCTGGCCCAAAGCTAAACCCCTGTTAAACACCCACTTTAGCGTTTGCTTTCATGGGGTTACAGGGGTTTAGTCAATTGCCTAACGATGCCTAATTTTGCCTAATATCGCGTCCGAGTTGGCCCGAAATTGGCCCGAAATTCGGATAATTGTGTGCGATTAGCTCATCCATGCCAGCGTCCATATCATGCTGCTTCATGTGGATGTACTTCTGTATGCTCTTTAGGTTCGCGTGGCCGAGTATCGCCGCTAGCTTGGGAAGCTTAATAACATTCGCTGCCCTAGTAGCAAACGTATGCCGCATATCATACAGCACCACTCGTTCCTCAACTGGTATGCCGTGCTTGACCTGAATCTCCTTAACTATCTTATCAATGGCTCTCAACGACAACCCATTAGTGCCATTCCCGCGAAAGCCGGGAAACACCAACTGACTACCTAGCCGTCTGGCAAATACCACTTTGCTATCTGGCATTAACCGCAGTGTTCTAATACCTGCTTTGGTCTTGCTCTTGACTATCGAGAACTTGTCTCCGAACATGTCAACGTTAGTGCTGTCCAATTCTAGTAGCTCACTAGGTCTGCAACCTTGCGCTAGCATAACCTTGCTAACGTCTGTAATCGCCATCAATGAATGTACCTTGTCCGAACGACATGTACGCATCTCGCTATCAAGTATCTCAAACCACCGCTTCTCTTCTTCTGCCGTCAGTACGTGCATACGTTGTGAGTCTGCGCCACTAGGTAGCTTAATCTCCGCTGTTGCATTAACCTTGCACCAACGTTGCTTAATAGAAAAGTCCAAGTACATACCTAATGCAATGATATCCGACTGTAGCGTAGCCTCTACTACCTGATCGGTAACCCGTCTATGGGTCATGAAGTTCTCTATCTTGCCACCATGTATTGACGATATAGGCTCACTCTTGAAAAAGGCCGACAGGACAGACATACTAGTCCTGCGCCTCTTGTATGATCCAGTCTCGCCTTTGTACTTTCCCTTGCACCACTCCAAGAACTCACCCACACCGTTACTGAACGGTTGAGATATTATCTTTACCTCCTGCCCCCTTCCTTCTAATACTAGATCCCTTGCCTTCTGTTCCAGTGCTGCTGCCTTGATTCTGTTTAGCTTTGTATCCTCCAAACCTGTTGCGCTTCTGTACGGTATCTTGTCCACTACGAACCTGTATTCCAGTTTGCCGTGCTTCTCTCTTATCGCCATCTTCTGATTTATCCTTTGCCGTCTTAATCCAGTTATCTAATCCACTAGCAGGGTACAGCACACGTCGTGCTGGCTTATACCAAGGTGGCCCCTTACCATTCATACGCCACTGAGCTAACGTGTTCTTAGCTACGCCGATTATCTTTGCTACCTCTTCTTCTTGTAAATATGATTCCATTTGCCGTCACCACCTTTTTGCCCCTCCCCCGGCAGTATGCGCCAAAGAGAGGGGCAATGTCAAAAAACGTGGCCCTAGGAAGCGTTAGACTCGATTGCGACGGGGCACCCGATGCTGGGGCACCCCCCGTTCGCGCCTGCGCCTGCGTTCGTTCTCGATGAAAAGCGGTCTGCCGCTATTAACCCTTTCTCTAACTCCACTCTGACACATCTCCCACACCGACAACCCAAAGTCAGTAATCACTGCATTAACATCTTTGTCGAACTTAAACCACCCACGGTGATAACACGCGCCTAGTGTCCGTTGGTCCCAAGTGTAGAGTACTTCCGATGGAACGCTATGCTCTGACAGTATGCGTAACAGGTTGTGCATACCAACCGACATAGACATGCTCAACGTCATATCGAAGTTCATCGTGCTGTTCCCCATCTCGCCTCATACTTATCCACTGCGCTATTAGCTATTAACATAGCAAAGTTGGTTACCCTACACGCTGCCATGAATGCTGCCTCACCCTCTGGCACCTGCCCCTGCTCGTAGGCATTAGCTACTAGCCCAGTGAGTATGTCCGAGAAGATCTCCAACCACAACTCTTCTGCGTCTGCTACCTCCTTCTTAAGCCCCCGCATCGTCTTACGCAAGTTAGCCTGCATAATCTGCTCTGGTGTCTTAACCTTAGTAGCTGGTGCTGCGTTAATCGTTGCTGTCTTTTTCTTCATACCTCTCCATCCCTAATAGCCTTCATTCTGTTCTTGAACTCCCCGACTGTCTCTCCCTTCTTACGGCGAAATCTCCCACGAGGATAAGATGGCCGCTTCTCCATCACCACCGTAGGCTCACCACTGCTGCCGCTATTAGAATCCGCATTAGCTCTAAGCTGTCTCGCATTCTTTGCCGACTCTACCTTAACTGCATATAGGTATCTCTTGTAAGCCTTCTTAAACTCCTCAGTGTGCATGAACGCTTGCACGTCCAACACGCCACTGCAATGTGGGCACTGAAACACACTAATAGTCTCAAATCTAATCAAGTTCTTGCCGTCTGTTTTCATGTTCGTTACCTTTCAAAAGTCTAAAGATTGTAGTCGGACTAACCTTCTGTGCTTGTGCTATCTCTCTAATACTCTTGCCGTCACTACGAAGTTGTAATACCGTTTCTACCTTCAGTGGCTTTGGTCTACCTTTCCCTTTCTCCGTTATCAGCTTCCTGCCCATCTTAACGCCTCTAGCTATCGCCGTGGCCTGCCCTGCTTTGGTACGGTCTATTAACCTTAATCTCTCTTGCTTCGCCAGAGTAGCCATGATGCCGATGATAGCTTCTTTAAATAGCCCACACGAGTCAAAGTACTGTTCTGTGTAGCTACGGTAGTTAACCCCATACGAGTCTAGCTGCCGAAGGTATGTTAGTGTCTCGTAGGTTCCTTCCCTGCTCAGTCTATCTAATGCCCAGAACAATAGTAGGTCGAACTTCTTCTGGCTAGCATCTAACATCATTCGATAGAACTGTGGTTTGTCTGCCCCCTTTCTCGCGCCACTAACATGTATGTCAATATAGATGGCTACGATCTCCCATCCCATCCGATTAGCAAACTCGCGCAACTCGCGCTCTTGGTTCTCAGTGTCTGCCTTATTAGGGTTGGGCGATAGCCTAGTGTAGATTGCTACTCTCATAATTTACCGTCTAACGCCTCCCGAAATCGTTCTAACTGCTCTGTGTGCCACTTGTCTATCCACTGCTCCTGCTCTGCATATGGTAGATCTTTAAACGCCACGTTCTCACTGCCAACCCTCACATAGATATCCGCGCCATTAGCCTTACATGTTTCCCTAATTGCGTTCTTGTGTCTCACCTCATCAATCTTCACTTACCCACCTCCTGTTACTCCCGTCAACCTTAACTGCGCCTTCTCATCGTTCACTAACGTTAATGCCTCCTCATACCTTAGCTTCATGTAAATGTTGCTGCCACACTCAGGACAGTACGTCGGCAGTCGCGGATTAACCCAACACAACTGCATGTGGCAACACGGCATATTGAACACTCGAAACTTGATGAACTCAGTAATCACACCGCTATCCTTTTTATCATCTCCTTAAACAACATCTTAATCTCCTTCATCTCTCTATCATGCTCCGCTCTAGTCTTCTGTAGTGACTCGCGCCACTCAACAGCGAATCTATCTAGCTGCTTCGCATTCTCTGCCGTCTGAGTAGCCGTCATTAACAGCAACTCTTCTATTCGATCTAATCTGTCTTGTGCCATTGGATTTCCTAACCTATCAAACGCCATGCACCATCCTTTGATCGGGGGTTGCCCGAAAGAAGACGGTAACACGGTGTTACGAAATTGTCCAGAAAAGAAACACGCGCCAGCAGGCATCAGACGGCCCGTAACGCTATGAGAATCGGAGAGGGGGTCTAGGGGGGAGAAAAGAAACAGGATGGCCTAGGGGTAGCCTATGGACCTAGGCAGGGGCACTGTGGCCCCTACCTCTTACTGCATCACAACCGACCGATGCCGGGACACATTAGCAGGACTCCCCACATAAGACACTATCAACCCCGCAATCGAGTTCCTAGCATCTACCGTAGTCTTACTAAACCCACATGTATGTGTACCTGCTGCCACGTTCTTATACAAACTTGCACTAGCATACCCATCTGTCACAAGAAAGCTAGTAGTAGCACCAACTGGCGTAGCCGATGTCCACGGATTTGTACTAGTGTTAGTTGCTGGCCCACATACCAACAGCCCATCATTGTCTGTGATAACCATATTGCCAGTAACAGTTGGATTGCCAAAGTCGTTAACTCCATTACTAGCAGTAAACGTAACACTCCCAACACCAACCGTTATCTCAAACACCCACATAGCTGCTGGAAAGTTACTATCAGCTTTCGTAAATGTTATTGTATCTGCCCCACTGGAACCTAATGTAGTTGTGAATATGCATGATATCGACTGTCCACCACTGACGTTCTGGCCTGCTGACCTAATAGTAAAAGTAGATGTTCTAGTATTCGCAAACACCCCTGCCGCGCCACCGCTACAGTTATTACCCCCACCATGTTGCAGTAGCAGCACATACATATTCCCACTAACCACATTACTTGTCATCACACAAGTAATCGTTGGCCCTGCTGCCGACGAGCATTGCTTGCTCTGCACCACCGACACCAGACCCCAACAGGGCAACGTCAACACTAATCCTAATAGTAATCTCATTGCATCACCACCGATCTATGCCTGGGCACTCCTGCCACAGCATTCAGGAAACTAGCTAACGAGCATCCATCACGTCCTTGAGTTGCGTTACCAGTCCATGTAATTGGCGTAGCCGCACTAGTCAATCTATATGCCAACCCACCACCATAGTTCGCGCCGCTATTAAACCTAAACTCATCCGTAATAATAAAGCTGTTATTCACAAACAACGGAGCAAAATTAATGTCTTTCTGATAGCCACTAACTACTAACTGATTCGTCTGTGTAGGTGTAACCGAGCCAGTGGTACAGGTAGTCGCTCCTATCCCACCTACTCCACCTGTCGCCTGAGTACCCACGGCACCACTCCCACTAAACGCCGCTACAAAGATCGAACCTAATAGACTAGCCCCACTGAATGTAAACGTATGCCCCGTACCAACCGTACACGGCGAACAATACCAAAGTGTCGAGAAACCAAACGTAGCATTACCGACTGGTGTCAACGTATTCCACGTATTGCCTTTGCTATCGCTAACTGTGTACCCCGTATTAGCCGCCACATTCATTACAACTAACGTAGCACCAGTTGTGTTTATCGCAGGCGTAGTAGCCCCCGCATTACCCGATGCCATCGTATGCCCAACTAACGGTGCGTTGTTTTCTGTGTAAACCAACAAATTCCCAGCCGAACATACTCTAGTGCCAGTCCCACTAAGTGTAAACCCACAGCTATATGTTCCTGGCCCAACAAACTGATACACCATTGCACCTGTTGTATCTGCCGCTACTGGCCCAACAAAACTCTTTGTCGCGCCTGCTGGTGTAGCGGCAGTAAACACCGCTGTATTGTTATTAGACCCAGCGCATATCAACAAAGCAGTAGGCCGTGCAGTGGTCATGTTAGGCACAGCAAACGTAGTCACGCTATCAAACGGCTGTCCTGCTGTAACCTCTGCCGTCATGAATCCAACACCAGTAACCTCTAATACCCACATAATCCCTGGCTCACCAGTTGATGGCTTTGTTATCGTGTCTGCTCCCGATGCCAGCAAGTTAGCTTTCGAGATGCAGTTAGTAGACTGGAAACCATTAACATTAATCTGCACGTTGATGCTGTAGAAGGCCGAGCCTAGTGTGTCGGTGAATGTGCCGAATGTATCGGTAGACGAACAACTAGCCCCACCAGTCTTATTCACCACAACCACCAACGTATTCCCTTGCGTCACATTGCTAGGCATAACACACGTATATGCCACGTTGCTCATACAGTTAGTTGACTGTACAACGCTGCCAACTGCCCACGCGCTGCCACACAATACTAATCCTAATAGCAACCTCATTATCTTGTACCTGTCACAACCCACGTTACTTGCTTACTTGCACCATCACTAACAAACGTAAACTTAATACCATCGTTCGCAGCAATCGTAGTGGTGCCACTCTGCGTACCAGCATTGCCGGGGAAAGTAGCATTACACGTAATCGCACCAGTAAGCAATGCCGTGCCTGCACCATTAGTCACATTCAACGTACTAGTCCCGGCGTTATCTGTAAAGCACCTAATGCCAGTAATGGTATACGTCGCGCCATACATGTTAAAGCAACCACTCTGCAAGTATGTGCCTGCCGCCATAGCATTCAATCCATCACCTAATCCCGGTTGGCAACTGAACGTAGTAGGCAGAGTTGTTAGTGTAGCTATTCCACCACTCACCGTAGCTTTGATATACCCCGTCGCCAGTGCTCCAAGATTCACGCTATTAGATAGCTGAGTATTAGCACTGGTAATCACATACGTCCCTAGTGGGTCTGCACCTTTCTGTACGATAGTGCGGTTATCTGTTCCACCACTAACATCCCACACGCCTGCTGTGCTAGACCAATTCCACAGCGGAAAGCTACTAGCCGGGAATGCACTAATCCCTGTCACTGCCGTACACCCCGCACATGTCACAACCTGACTAGTGGTGCCAACAGTTAATACCTGACTACCACTAACATATATGTACGCCACATCCGTAGTCGCGGCTATCGTTGCCGTTGCTGGCGCAGTCAAACTATATATCGTGCTGCCAAACGCTATCTTACAAGGGAAAGCTACCGTGCAGTTACTACCTATTGTCAACCTAGTAGGCGTAGTTCGCACTACCCAAAAGTCACCATTACCCTGACTAGCCGGGGGTGGACTAACAGTGGTTGTACCTGCTAACTGAAAGCTAGTAGGTGACAACCCACTATCACCAATAGTCGTTGTCCCTGTCGCTATCGGGAAGTTACCATTAACAAGCGCACCACCACCTATTACACCTGCTGGTCCCGGTGGTCCTGTTGCTCCTGCTGGCCCAGTTGGACCTATTGGCCCCTGTGCGCCACCTCCACTACCCAAGCTCTGCCACGCATTACCATTAGACCAACACAGAGCCGGGGTATTAGTCCCACCTCCTGCCGTACACGTCCCACTAGTCGAGCTATCAGTTACCAGATATGTCAACCCAACTGCTGCTGTCGCCAGCGGCAACTGTGCAAACAGCGTGCTATTAGTTGGTCGATTGGTTAGAAACCGCGGAACTATATAGCCGCTATTATCTAACGCTATCACTCCTGTTGCACCAGATACCGGAGCCTGCGTATAGCTAGTTAGTGTGCCACCAACATCTGTGTACGTCGCCGCTGTTAGTCCACTAGCAAGCAAGCACGTACATGGATTAGGCAACGTGCTAGTAGTAGTCTTCAACACGGCATACGTTGTCGCATTAGCTACCGTGTTCCATGTCAAGACAATGTTGTTACTTGCCGTAGGTGTAGGCGCGTTCCTCACCACCACTGCTGGACTAGGACTAGTATCCCCTATCGGCATCGTTGCTACTACCCAATAGTTGAAAACGTTAGTCCCATTATTTCCTACCACTCTTGCACTAACCCCTGTCACGCCTGCCGGGGGATTCTGCTGCAATGTCAACTGACTCTGCTGCCCACACGCTACTACCGCAATTAATCCTATTAGTATTTTCATAACCATATCCCGCTAGGTAAGCTCCATGCATGATTCGGCAGACTCCCACTAACAATCTGCGCCAAATAACAACACTGACTCTGACATATCGACCCATTAACACTAGGCCCACTAGTTGGCCCACCTCCACCACCGGGAGTTCCACCACCACCACTCCCACCACCTCCACCACTAGGTGGACTGCCCCAAAACGCCGATGTTGTTAACGCGCCGAAACACCCATTAACATCAGTAGCAGTAATAGTGAATGTAAACGTGCCTACTGCGACAGTCGTTCCAACCAAGCAACCAGTAGTAGGATTCAGTGTTATCCCTGCTGGCAGCGCACCACCAGTTAATGTATAAGTATATGGTGCTGTCCCACCACTAGCTTGTATGCACGACATACTAAACCCATCCTAGTATGATAGTCGGACATGACGAGAAGTCGAAACTCTCTGCCATTAGATTCAACCCACCGGGGGGATCTGGCAACACAGTGCCTACAAATCCTACCCAACCAGCTAATCCAATTGTGCTGCTATTATATAACGTCACTTCTGATGCTGCCCATAGATTTGCTGGAGCCGATGGCGTACTAATCAACGGCACCGCAGCACTCCAACCATTCAGATTACTAGTAAGTGTGCTGCTATTCATGACAACACCTTGTCCATCTTGCCATCGCCACGTACTAGCTACACCACTTCTAGTCCATGCTGCCTGCAACCTACCTGCTAGATATCCCAGTGCAAACGGCAGCACTTCAGACACATTAGGTTTCTCCACAACTGGACTAGTAGAAGGAATCACATGACTATCCCACACTGATCCTAGAGTGCCGCTGTTAGCGTGCCACATAACTATCGTGTCACCAAAATTCGCGCTAGTTAGAAATCCTATCGACCCAGGATAGAACACGAGTCTACTAGTATAGTTACTAGGTCCAGTCCCGGCAACCACCAACTGCCCCGCTCCAAACGTCCCAAGTGAAGTCATGCCAAAGTGAAACAAACCACCTATACTGCTACTAGCAATAACCTGTAGCACTCCGCTATCATCCACCCCTGCTGCCGTCTGCTTATAGCTTTGTAATGGCAATTGCCCCGGCATCTCTGTCCCACCACCAACCATCCCTGCGCCATTAAATCCCACTACCCCTATCTTGGCGTAGATACCACCACTATCTACTGGCGCACTAGAATACACTAGCAGCATATCTGCCGTGCCACGTCGCACCAAGTTTATATTAGCCCTGAATCCTGCATTAGTCTTGTAAACCTGAAAACCCATGTTCTGCTCTATGCCTAGTGACTCAGTAGTCAAATCAAACACGCGCATGAACAACGGCCCAGCCTGATTAGCTACACCAGTGCCAGTACAGTCTACATACATTAGATAAGCTTTGTTACCATCCTGACACACCGTATAGCTAGGATTCGCGCCGGGATTCGGCGGTACTGGCGTGGGCGAGAAGTGAGTTACCTCTGTCCACGTTGTGCCTGCATTGATACTCTTGTAAATGTAGATGTTAACATTCGATGGTGATGCTTCACTAAGCAGAAATTGGTAGTTGGTCCCACTAAACTCCAAACCAATAACGGCAAACGGAGATAGCCCGAGGCTGTAACCAAATGGGGGATTCGGAAATATACCTGCCATCACTAACCCTTATTAGGATAGAAGTACCCACTAAGCCCAGTAATGATGTCACCAACCAGCAAACCATTTGCTACATGGTTGACTACCATGCATATCTTCTGTCCACCATACACTCTCAGTGGGTTAATAGGCCGAGGTGCTAATATGCATCCCTTCTCTACTAACATATTGTCATAGTTCCTGACGGGCGCACCATTGCGGATAATCTGCGCCTGCAAATCCCCACTCCCCTGCTGGAATGTCACGGCTGTTGTGGGGGCAAAGTTCCAATTGAATCCATTAATAACCCCATCGTAGCCATCAGGCACTATTAGACATGTGCCCGTAACGCTCGTACCGACCCCTGTAAGCGTGTCTACCTGTTGGGGGTCGAACCCTACGCTTCCCTCTGGTTGATCCAGCCACGGCCTTCTAACCACCGTTGTGGGGTGTTTCTCACTGACATCCCCACCAGTCCCGGTGACTATCGTATTCCCCACGGCCAGCACAGTATCATGCAAGTTCGCCAACTCCTGCAAACCTAATGCAGTTTGGTTCTTAACCCTGCCGCCAAATGAGAATGGCACATACTGGCTAACAGGCAGTGCCGGGGGAAAGGCATCAGGATCATATGGCAGCGGAACATCCATGCCAATCTGGTTATCATAAATCGTGTATCGCATTAGCTATTAGCCTCTATTAATAACCTTCACGCCAGCACTCTCTACCGTTATCGGCACCGCACAACTCAACATCACCTGACAAGTGTTGTCAACTATGCTCTTGTTAGTGAGTTCCCAACCCAACACTCCCGGCTTAGTAATCACAAACGGACTAATCAACAGATTCGGGCCGAACGGTTTATCCTCATTACTCCCCACACAGCTAGGCACGGTCTGGTAAATCCCCGTAGTCAACATGTCGCTACCGATCACTGGCGCTAACTGGAAATCCCCATAGAAGATACTAGCCTTAGTACCCTTGTCGAAGATCTTTAGATTAAACCCCTCTGGCTGTGCTGTGTAGTAGGTGATACCAGTAATATACGTCCCTATCGGAACCTGCATACTGCCATTAAATGTCTCCTGCGCTCCGATCTCAGTGTGGCTACTATCTGGCAACGCTAGTCCCTGCCAGTAGTAATCCCCACTAGCTTGTATCTCGCGCATCAAGTCCAACATCTCATCGTTGCATATCCAAGTGTTGTAAGCCTGCAACTGATTCAACGTCTGCAACTCGTCATAGCGAACGCCAGTAATACTAAACGGATCAAACATGCCGCCCCCTATGCATTAACCGGAATCAAATAGCTGCCCCGGAAGTTGAAGTAAATCGTATATGCACTCAGGCTAATATCCTGAATGTTCATTCTAATAGACGCCGACGCGCCGTAGTAGATATATGGGTTAATGACAAACGGAAACTGGCCGCTACCAAAACACAACGTGTCAACCACTAAGTCAGTGGTCCCGCCAGTCCCAGCACTCTGATACCATGTGCTGCCGTCGCTGTTACCCAACCGAAACTTAAACCGTTTGGCCGAGCTTGCCCCTGCTACAATCGTTTCTCTAGTAAGTGTTTTCAACCAGAAGTCTGCCGTTCCCGGCAACTGCAACGTCTGATTAACTATCAACCCACTAGTCATAGCTACTTCTAATGGAAAGCTCTGTTCACGTTCGATGAACGTCCTTCCACCTATCTCTACCGTTCCATAAGGCATTAGATTAGTCCTCTATGATTCCTAAACTCACTGCTACATGGCTCTGCTAAGTGAACATACTCATACACCGCATTCGGCCACGGCACACTCTGCATAGTCGTACTGTCACCCTTCAACCCACACCATGCACAGAAGTGTGATCCCATTTCCTGCTCTGGCGTGGCTAATGGCTCCACCACTATGAACTCTTCCGACTCATCCACCGACGCTGCTTGTTTCTTTTTCATCCGATTCCACCAATGCATAGCGCCTTCTAAACAAAGCTAGGGAAGCAAGGATGGGACTTAGACATTACCCCCACTTACTTCCCCCTTACTTCTAATACGTTCCCTAGCTGATACTAGCTTCTACTGCACGCCACGCGACAAGATACCATGCAAGCGCACGCTAACAGTCAAACCAATACCAGTAATAGGAACAGCGGCAGTCAATGCCATAGTGGTTCCACCACCATCAGCCTTTAACTGTACGTTAAACGTCTGGCTCTGAAGGATTGTGATACCCAACATACCATCCGCTACCAGATCTCCACCAAGACCCAATCCAGCAGGCAGGCGAACATCATACATGTTGTGGATACTGGGCCACCCATTAACCGTGCTGGCGACAAAGTTAGTAATCGCCGCTGTCATGGTGCCGAGCGTAGAGGTGTTCATCAAACCACCGCTAGACGGGAAGCAGTCCAACGGCCCCTCAAGATACACCTTCTGACTAACCCAAAACTCCATGTACTCAGTGTTGAGGAAGTTCACAATATCAACAGGCGCAGCATTAGGGTTGAAGTAAACACTAACACCAGTGCAATTGAACCACTGAGGAGCAGGCAACGAGCTAACCTGTTCCAAGTTAGTATCAACCTTAGTCTTGCCACTGCCGCCAATCGGGATTACAAACAGCCGCGACAACTGAGGTACAACCGCTGCCTGCGCGAAGCTAAGACGGTCATACAGAACCCAATTGACATAATCAGCCTGATTAGGGCTAATAGGATTCTGCTTCCGACTACGCCGATGCCATGCGGCTTTCATGAAATCCATCATGCCAGCCTTGGCTACCTTACCCCGACCCTTAACATTATCTTGGGTAAGGCCCATGCCACCAGTAGGGACGTACAACTCTTCCCCACTCTTGACTGCCTTAAGAATACTATCCATCGAGTTATTCATATCGTCCTCTTATACTCCTTTTGATCTTGGCTACTACATCAACCGCCCAGTACGCCGCAAGCTACCTACGCCTTTAGCAACAGGCATACTAGCATTAACATAGCCACTAACAGCCGCTGGGACAACAAACCTGCCCATGTTGCCGTTAATGTTAACCTGCGGGTTATAGAACGAGCTAGAACCAATAATGCCCATTCCACTAATACCAGTGTACGCGCCAAACGCCGGGAAGAAGTCATTAAGAACCTTCGCAGCAAGGTAAGCCAGACCACCAATCATCATGTCATTACCTAGTGCGGGATTCTTACTAACCTTCGATACCACCTTGCCTTGCAGCACCGCTACCGCTGCCGTTGACAAGTACCCAAGCACTCCGCTGCCCAACTGTGCAGGCAAGAACCCACAGAGAAACTTAGTTACAGCCACGCCACCAACTACACCTAGTACGCGACCAGCAGTACCAGTTAAGATACCGGGGTTACGCCGATGGTGCCGCCGATGCATAACACGACGGCGACGGCTATAAGTCCCTGGATTACGTCTACGTCTATAACTTGCCACTCTGCGCCTCCCTGGATTACCCTTACGTCCTGTCTTACGCTTCTTCGCGGTCTTAGCACGCTTCTTAGCCTGACTAGTGCCGCTACTAGACCTACTCCAACTACGGCCAAACACCGTGCCATAGTTACGACGCCGACGCCTTCTTGTTGCCATTGTTGCTCCTTTGTTAACTATGATTACCCTCTTACTACCCCTATTAACTCTCCGCTTAGGCCATGCACTCTTCACATAACCACTCTTTGTATACCCACCACTAGGAACTATCCGACGCTTCCGCTTCGCTGGATTCCGCTTAGGAAACACCGTTATGATAGATCCGACGTTGCGCTGTCTATCTTCTCTGGCATACCGCCGTCTAGCAGACATCTTAATCTTATGCGCCAACTTCACATGACTAGCATGACTGCGAGTCTTGTGGAACACCGTTCGCGCTCGACTAGTGCTGCCGCTATTCCGCTTCTTGAAATACACCCTACTAGTCGCACTAATCCTTCTAGTAGGTTTCGGCGTACTACCCCGATACCCCATAGCGGCATTGCGCTTCACCGCTGCCCGTTGCCTCTTACTCCCAAAAAACAACTTCTGTAAGGGGCTAAGTCTGCGCTTGCCTGGATTAACCAACCTTCTAACCTTACTAATTGTTGCCATTCATCCTACCTCCCCTATGTCTTCTGCTTCACTCCCCTTACATTCTAATAGCAAGACCACCTCCCTCAAATCTTGTACTGCACTTCCCGCTTCAACTGCTCAACGGCATCTTGCTTGCCAGTCGCCCGAAGGAACCCGCTAATATCGCCTGTCTCATAATCCTGATAGAAGTACAACGGCAGACCTACACCAAAGTATTTACCACCATAAGCCCCACGTCCCATGACGTAACCACCAGAGTCTAGCCTAACCTTTTTCAATGTGAACTTGACTCCACTAACAGACGGGTTAGTCTTCAACGCCAGCTTCTGAGCTTGTGCCTTAGTGTATCCAAGCTTCATTAGATACTTAACCCGCTCCGCTCTAGTAGGACCATATGGCACACCATATGTTCCCCACGGTGCTAATGCCGATACCCGTTTGCGCTTAGTAGGGTTACACCGCTTGCGCCTACTAGGATTCTTCTTGGCTACACTAACATTATCCCCCATGCCATAATCCCGCGCCTTGCGCCTAGCCTGCGTAGCATCAGCGGCCATTACCTCTGCTACTCGCCCATTAGCAGACTTAATAACGTATGTTGGGTTGCGCTTACGCTTGGATGGATTAAGTTTCTGGCCTTTAATCTTGCCACCTTCCATCTTATACCGCTCTACAATCTTGTCATTTTCATCATGAACCGCTGCCGTCCTACCACTTGTAGGATGAGCTTTAACCCACTTAATAGCCAGCGCACGCGCTCTGACTATGCTTTTAGATCGTTGGCCTGTCGGACTAACTTCATACATGGTATTAATCCTTAATCCCCAAGTCTGTTACTTCGTACTCGCCACCAGCAATCAGAATCTTCCGATCAGTCACGTTGTAAACCGCCATAGGCAACTTACCACTCTCCCTAGCCTCATGCGGCACCTCTAGCTTGAACAACTCCGCGAACCACTCCATCGTGTCTTCGTAGTCATCCACCGGGATAGACTCTTTGTAGAAGTCCTCCGCGAAGTAATGCTCATAGGACTCAGGATACCCATTAGACCCCTCTAAGTGGTGTTTGTCTGTCTCGTAGACAATCTTGTAGATATAACCTAATGGTATTAGCACCTTGCCATTATGCTCTATGCCACTGTCGCCTAAGTCTAGTTCCTGATCCCCACCTATTACCTCTAGGTTATGCCCGTTGCCATCACACGCCAGAACTGGTCTGTCTTTCTTGAACGCTATTAGAAAGAAAGAGTCATCGCTGCCCCATATACCTAGCTCCTCTAACTCGCCCAAGTCTACTAGGTCATGCTCATAGCTCTCTGTCTCTTCTACTTCTGAGAAATCCTTATTAGCTCTGCCGTGCCACTCTTTAGATAAGTCTTCTACCTCTGGCGAGACTGGTTCACTGGGATTACCTTTCCTACCCCTTGCCGTCTGTAGTCTAAAGTCTCCCCAACCCTCTTTACTCTTGATATAAGCCAGTGCTTCCTTCTTATCATCAGTAGCTAGTATTAACTGGTCTGGCTGCGCGATCTTACGCAGCACTACATAGTACTTCGCGGCAGGGTTACCAATCTTCGCCTTGATTAGCTTCAACTCTTCGTTATTAGCATATCCATTATCTACAACCGTACCACCAGCCTCTACTAATGCATCCATGAACTGGTTTAATGGCCCAACCTTATTAAACAGTCGTACTTGCTGCCGTCCACTGTCCTCAGACTTGAACACGATATAATACTTACCACCCTGTGGGTTCTTCAACGCCTTCGCCAGCTTACTCTTCTTCCCCTTGCGCCACTCACCTTTCAAATGCTGCACAACCTCACCTATTGCGATACTAGCCGCGACACCGACGTTCTTGTATGTCTTTCGCACTGGCTTAGTTTCCCTTGCGTAGCTTTTGACACCAGATTTACTGTACATGCCGTCACCTATCCAACAACACCAGTCCACCAACCACCACCACCGCTGCCACGCCTGCCCACATTAACCAATCCTGTGTATCAAATCCTAATGACTCAGCTAATGGCGCAGGGTCTTCACTGAACCACTCACCACTAGCACTGCCGCTGCCCCCGCTGCCTACCTGAGTCAGAACCCGACTAATATACTGCTGTGTCTCGCTAAACGGAGGCACGCCACCATACTTATCCACGTTCCCCGGTCCAGCATTATAAGCTGCTAGCGCCAGACTCACATCACCACCGTACCTAGCCAACATCTGACTAAGATACCTAATGCCACCATCTATGTTCTCAATCGGGTTATATGGATCTACCCCTAACCCTGCCGCTGTTCCCGGCATTAACTGAAACAACCCAATAGCCCCCGCGCCACTCTTGGCATTAGGATTCATGCCACTCTCAGACCTAGCAACAGCCAGAGCTAACGTAGGATCTACACCATACTTAGTCGCGGTAGATGTAATCTGCCCTGAATAGTCCATTAGATCAACTCTTGAGAATAACCGACAGCAACCACAAGAACATCCCCAACCATCCCCAACTAGGTCCATGTGGCGCAGGCTCTGGTACTTTCAAAGCCGCGATCAACAAGAACACTAACGCTAACACTAATATGAACAAGTTAATAGTCATTAGAAAATCCCCGTTGTTTGTTCTTCCAACTGTTTAGCTTTCGCACGTAGACTAGCTGCGCGAGTCTTGCGCCTTCTGCCAGCACCAATCTCCATACGATACTTAGTCTGCTTTGCTTGGAATATCATGGAGTAAACCGCATATACCCCTATCGCCCCAAACAATGCTTCTTCCCATCCCCATGTTGTCCAATCCCCACTAAACAACCCCGTACCAAATAACCCGCTGCCGTCAAAGTTAATCCCCTGCAATCCCCTGCCCCACCATCGTTTCTCTTCCATTAACAATGGATTAGAGTCAAAGCCTGGATTAGGAATAGTCATGTTATTCCTTAGCCCCAAGCTATGCGTAATCGGTGATATCCCAAACCTGTTATCTGCTGGCACTATCATTTCTTTTTCCTGCCTGTCGCCTTCGCCCATATCGTAGTTGCTGCCGTCGCAACCACTAACCACACTATTGGGTTAGTCAGTATCGGAACCACTTGTGCTGGACTTCCACCGCAACATTGCATAAGATCACCTCAAGACTAATAAGTTAGTACCGTTACTAAACTGCGCCGAGCCATTAGATGCTAGCAAATGACATCCAATAGTAAAGAAGTCTGCCAGCACCACCCCCGGCGTAGTAACTTCCCACAACTGGTAATTCAGCGCGAAGTCTTCTTCTTGCACTACAAACCTAGCCGCTGGCCCCATTAGCAGAAACTGCAAGGTAGTATCCACACCATCAAACGTCAACCGATCAACCGCTAGTGCTGTAGCAAGTGCCTGATTAGCATTGTTCCATCTCAACTTACCTTTACCGGGGTCACTCATGCCAACCGCAGTAGTATCTGCCTTATAGAAGAACCTAGTAGTGAACGCCAGACTGCCAGTGCCAACATTCGTCACTGCCGCATACTTGCCATTGATGCATGTGAACAACTGCCCTGTCTCACTATCAAGAAAATCTGGACTAATACCACTACTACATGAATCTGGCACCGGACTACCAGTCAACCAACCATTAGTTAATAGCGAGTGTGACATTACCGTCCATACCTCCTAGGC
>Ga0097621_100000154_pt1 | contig 42684 bp, 50 predicted proteins | sample KBSMisM72_FD_73165 | JGI IMG/M metagenome (GOLD analysis project Ga0097621, IMG submission 73165) | Miscanthus rhizosphere microbial communities from Kellogg Biological Station, Michigan, USA - KBS Miscanthus M7-2 (version 2) (version 2) | ecosystem: Host-associated > Plants > Roots >... | reverse complement strand
AATATCGGCCGGAAGCATGGACCCGACCAGGTTGCCCAGATGCTTGACCCCGGCAACATAGGGGATGGCGGAGGTGATGAGGACGCGCTTCATGTTCTGCTATATAAAGAAGTGAAGGAAAGACCAGTCCTCATACAAGGGGACGGCTTGAGACGCAAAAAGCGCGACTAATGGGGTGGATGGTGCAGGAAAACCGGTTCGACAAAGCCTGGAATTATGTCGTTGTGGCAATAGGTTCTGCCGCGATCTTCACAACTGGGATGATGATGGCTTCGGCCCAGGACAGCCCCGCCCCGCCCCCCGCCGCGACGGTCAAATCCGCCGCTGCGCTGGACAGCCTGCCCCATCACGACATCTCCAACGGCATTGTCTCGGCCAAAGTCTATCTGCCGGGCCCGAACGGCCTGTACCAGGGTACCCGCTTTGACCGCACCGGGGTGGTGACCAAGGCCACCTATAAGGGCCAGAATTATGGCCAATACTGGTTCTCCAGCACTTCGCCCGCCGTGCATGACTTTGTCTGGCAGAACGGCCAGGTCACCGTCTCCACCGCCAGCGGCGCGGCCGGTCCGGTCGAGGAATTCACCACCGTCGGTTATGACGACGCCAAAGCGGGCGGCAAGTTTCTCAAGATCGGCGTCGGCATCCTCACGCGCGATGCCGCCGCTTACGACTTTGTCCATACCTATCCGGTGGTGAATGAAGGCAAGCGCAGCGCCAGCGCCACCAAGACCCAAGTGCGGCTGACCCATGATCTGTCTGACGAAGACACCGGCTATGGCTATAGCTATGTCAAGACCGTGCGGCTGGTGCCCGACAAGGCGCAGATGGTGATCGAGCACGAGCTCAAGAATACCGGCACCAAGACCATCGACACCTCCGTCTACTGCCACAACTTCCTCACCCTCGGCACCGGAAACGAGAATGTCGCCATCACCGCGCCGTTCAACATCACCGCCGCCAAGCCGTTCGCGCCGGATGCGGCGCAAGTCAGCGGCAAGACGCTCCGGTACCTGCGCGCGGTCAAGGAAGGCGAAAGCGTCACCTCTCCGATCAGCGGTTTCGGTACCGGTGTGGGCGATTATGACTTCCGGATCGTCAATACAGAGTCGGGCTTCGGCCAGCGCATCCGCGCCGACCAGCCGCTGTCGCGGATCAATTTCTGGTCGATCCGCACCAATGTGAGCTGGGAGCCCTATATCGCCATTTCGCTCAAGCCGGGCGAAAGCAAGAAATGGACTTATACCTACGATTATTTTGGTCCCGCGAAGGAGACATCGCAATGAGACATGCAAAGCTTGCCGCAATCCTGCTGGCTTCCACCACGCTTGCTTCCGTGACCCTGGCTTGGGCCCAAGGCAATGCGCCTTTCCTGCCGGTCAATCCCAATGACACCGCGCCGGCCAGCGCGCTGGACGATATGCCCAACAAAGTCATCAGCAACGGCATCGTCTCGGCCAAGGTCTATTTGCCGGATGAGTTCGGCTTCTACCGCTCCACCCGCTTCGACCATGCCGGCATGATCACCCACATCACCTATAAGGGCCATGATTATGGCCGCTACTGGTTCGTCAAGACGTCCCCGGACGTGAAGAACTTCACCTATGACAAGGACGGGCTGGTGGCACACCCATCCGATGTCGCAGCGGGCCCGGTGGAAGAATTCGGCGAGAACGGGTTTGACGCAGCGGGACGGGACGGCCATTTCCTCAAGATCGGCGTCGGCATCCTGAAACGCGACAATGACAAGTATGACCGCTTCCACACCTACCCGATTTTGGATCGCGGCAAGCGCACCACCACCGCGACCAAGACCAGCATCCGTTTCGACCAGGTGATCTCCGGCGATCCTTCCGGCTATGGCTACAGCTTCACCAAGACCGTGCGCCTGCTGCCGGGCAAGGCGACCATGGTGATCGAGGACCGGCTGAAAAACACCGGCAAGAAGCCCATCGACACCACGGTCTACAACCACCACTTTATGACCTTAAGTCCCGGCGAAGATGGCGTGGAGCTGCAAGCGCCCTTCGCCCTGGCCCATTCCCGCCCGATGCCGGAAGACGTCGTCAAGTTCGATGGCGCGCGCATGCATTACCTGCGCGGGCTGACCGGCCAGGAACAGGTCGCCACCGACCTTACCGGTTTCACCAATGCGGTCAGCGATAATGACTTCCGTATCACCGCCACCAAGACCGGTTATGGCGTGCGGTTGCGCGCCGACATGCCGGTAACGCGGCTGGTCTGGTGGTCGGTGCCTTCCACCATGGGCATCGAGCCTTATATGGATGTGAAGCTGAAGCCCGGCGAGGAGAAGCACTGGAGCCACACGCTCGACTATTACGGGCCCGGCGACGGCAAGTGAACTAGCTCCTCGGCTGAGGCCGGAAATGCCGGAGATTGATCGCCGTGGTCGGCGTCGCACGGAAATATGGATGGGCTTCGCCAACATGATCGTATCGATCCGAGAACAGCCGCAAATCCGTTAGCCGTTCTTCTTCGAGCACCGCCGGGAACCACGGATTGTCCCGCCAGTTCGCCTCCACCACCACCGCATCCTTGGGCTTCTTGGCCCGCAGGAAATCGTCGATTGCATCTGCCTTGCGTCTGGGATTCCACGACGCCCAGATTTGCGAACCCTTGGCCCGGATGGTGGGCCGCAGCAGCGCCAAGCTGCGATGCGATAGGGCCTGCGCTTCTTCCACCCACGCCCGCTTGAAGCCTTCCAGCGATTTGATCCTCTCCGCCGTGGAATCATGCAGGCCGGTGAAAATGATCAACCCGTCGCCCGGCGTCTGGATCTGCTTCTCGAATATCTTGAAGCCGTCCGCCTCGCCCAGCCCCAGCTGCCGCAGCTTGACCTCGATCAGCCGCTTGGAGGAATCCTTGAGACTCTTCTGAATCTCGCGCACACAAACCGCCAACATTCCCGGCTGGCTCAAACACTCCTCAATCAGCAGCTCGGCAAAAAAATGCGACTTGCCCGATCCGCGGCCACCATAAGCCCCTTTATACCTTGCAGAAGACGCCAGCAGCGGCAGGAAAACACGGGGGGTTGGAATTTTAAGTATGCGCCCGGTTTGCCTCGCCGCTGCCAGGTTTTTTATCGTTGTTCTCTTGCGGATCAACGATGACTCTTTCTATGCGCGCTATCACCGCCAGCCCGCCCTCCTCGCCGGCAACTGGTTGCACCGCTTTTCCCCAGCCGCGGTCCAGCAGCGCCTGCGCTGCCGACACCCGCGCCGTCGCCGGTCCGTCACTTTGATTCATGATCGCGGACAGAACCTTGATCGCCGCCCGCGTATGCCGTCGCGCCAGGGCCCTGATCTGCGCCGCCTTGGACTTGGCTGCCACAAGCAACTCCGGAAATGAAAAAGCCCCGCTTTCGCGAGGCCGTCGGCGGGAGCACCTTCAGGCGCATCTCTTCACCGTGCAAAAATGATAGACCGCTTTTTATAACCGCGTCAATCGCCCGAAACGGGTCTCACGCAAATTTAAAGACATCTTGATTTCGGGTTATCGAAAAAATTCGAAAGATTCTCCGTCAAGAAAAGCCTTGGGAGGTGGCCCTTTTTCGTCAAATACGATCGTCTTCGCGATTTTCCATTCTAAGACCTTGTAGTCCTTGTAAGGAAACACCACGGTATTTCCCTCAATATGAGGATGCCCGCCCTTGGTGACATAGGAGCCAAGATATCTCAGGTCCTTCCCGTTTCGCTCAAAAACCAGCAAGCGATATTGCGCATGAGGAAAATCAGCGCGCATGTTTTTGGGGGACTCTTCCCAGGCGAAGTCCATCAGGTAATAACGCTTGCCTGCCACGAGCTCGCCAACCGGCCTTAAGCGGGCATCTTCGTTCATCGCGCCGCTGAACTTCCCCTCTCGCAATATCTTCCAGATGCCCGCGCGATGATCGGCAGCGTTTGCAGACCAGGACAGCGTACAAAGCAAAATCGTGGTGAAAATTATCTTCGCTCGACTACTTTTGCCAATCGCCATAGCTGGCCCAAGCCCGGTTCAGTATGTCGTTAGCATAGCGGACTCGGAACGGGATGCCATCAACTTGCTGCTTGTTGCCATTATAATTTATTAGGGCCTCATAAGCTCCATAATGGGCCTGCCGCGCAAGCGGACTGGAGAACTCTAGGCCTGGCCAAGTGCTTTTGTACCGAGCCCATTTCAAAGCTGCCTCCGCACTGGTCTGCGGTGACATTGCCTGCCCGTTGGTCAAGCTTGCAATCCTACCCTTCTCAGCCACCCAATCGCCTGGCGTGTTGACTTGAAAGGGGTCGGTCTCGAAAGCATTGGAGCTCCCACCGCTCTCTCGCATCATCCAGACCTTCATCAGTTGGGGCGTCATAAATTCCGTATCGCCCGGCAGATAGCCGAATTGGGTATTGTATCTGTTGACCGCTTTCACAATCACATCGTCATTGCCCGCCCGCCAGGAATTCCTTCCGGTTTCAGGATACCCCACCACCGGCCCGATAGGATTTTTCGGCCCCGGCACGGAAAGATAATTGCCCTTCGGCCGCCCCAGCGCGCCCGGATCAACCTGACCAATTGTCAGCGCTCCGCCCTGCTCACCGTTTCCGCCCAGCAGAAAATCAAGGCCGCTCGTGCGAACCGGAGGCGGAAGTCCATCAAGCAGCCCGCCACCGGCATTGCTGACCTCATCCGGCCAGCGCGGCAGTTTCAAATTTTCCATGACTTCCTTCCATCAAGGCACAAAAAAACCCCGCTCGCGCGAGGCGTTATAACACCTTCCGTCTCGACTTCCCGTCAACCCAGGAACAACGCACTCGCCGCCAGATAAACGATCATGCTCGGCACCAGCCACCAGGCAATGCTGATCTTGGGACCGCGACGAGTATTTTCGGGATTGAACCGGTTGCCGCCGCCGTGCTTCCAGCCCCGCGTCTCTTTAGCGATGGGAGCCAGGAAAACCCGATCATAAATACAACTGCTCATAACCGCTCTCCTTCCGACTAGAATTCCTACGTGCGACTCGCGGGATGGTTCCGCTCTAATGCAGGTATTAGCCTGCCCATCTTTTGCCGCAATCGCTGCGCGACCAGTGACAACACTGGGTTCGGCGCAGCGACGCACCGTAGTGAAAAATTGCGCGCATTTTATAAAGGGGTCAACTGCTCAGCGCCTTCTCTGCACAAATTACTAGACGTCTTGATTCACATTTCGTGACTCAAGCGGCCTGTAACATGTTCGGCGAAATGGGGTATCGCTCTCAGGCGGCCTGCGCGAATTCCGCCGCCATGCCGCGTGAGAAATCCTGGAAGATGGTGATCAGCTCATCGGCATAGGCGGAGCGCGGCGCCCCGGCCGGAAAGCGATAGTTCCAGAAGCTGGTGATATGGGAAATCGCCCCCATGCGGTCGCCGATATCCAGAAACAATTTTGGCGCCCCCAGCAGGAACTCGCGGAACAGTTTGGGATCCTGGCGTTCGATCAGGCCGGCATAGGCATCGTCATAAATCGCGATGATCCGGCGAATCTCCATGCTGTTGGCCTTGGCGCCGCGCAGAATGACATTCTTGCTGGCTTCCAGCAGGCTGCGTTCGTCGCCCGTGATCTTGCCGATCGGCGTAATGGACTTGATGCCGCGCAGCGCCCGGATCAAATTGGGCCAGGATTCGTCCAGGCACCATTTGTAATAGATAAAGCCCCGCCAGCTGAACACGCCTTCGCTGAATTCCGCGGGCCCCAGATTCAAGGTGGCGCGTAGCGGCTCCAGCTTCTCGTCGACATCGCTGGAAAGCAGCGCTTCGACCATGCGGCTGGTGGCGCCATTGGGTCGCGCGCTGCCGCCGCTCGCCATCGAAGTCAGGCGGCTGACTTCTTGGGCGGCATAGTAATGCATCCGGTTCTGGTCGGCTTCGGAAATCGCGAAATAGCTTGGGTCGGGCCTGATATCGTTGACGCGAAGATGCTCGCGCAGCAGGAACGGGTCCAGCGACGGCACACTGTCGATCAGCCGCAGCACATCCAGGTCGCGCCGCATATCCTTCTTCTCTTTATAGTTCACCGCTTCCTGCAGCAGGTCCTCGAACCCGCGCTGGCCGATGAACAATGAGCGTCCGCCGAACTTCAGGTCGCTGCGTTCGAACGGAATGATGATCTTGGTCGCCAGCGCCCGGCGCGTTGAAAAGAAATCCACTTCATCGGCCCGTAACCGGTGCTTGAGGATCAGCGAACTGTTCAGGATGTTGGACAGGAACAACGGCGCGTTGCGATGGCCGTCGTGCTCGGCATTGGCCTCGGCGATGGCAAGCAGGTTCAGCACCCGGTTGGACGATGCGGCGCCCAACCCGCTAAGACTACGCACGGAACGGTCAGAGCTCATTGACCTTGCTACCCTTCAAAGTTTTGTTGGAATTGCACGCCGATGCCTTCGTCATGATGACGCACCACCCAGCCCCGCGTCTGGCCGAGCTGGACGATCTCGCCGATGGCGGGACGGGCCTTGGTTTTCAGCAGCGCGCCCTGCAGCGAGATGTCCATCAACTTGCACGGCGCCTCGCAGCCATCGCCCATGGTGAAATACTCGATCTGGACCGGAGCGGCGTCGCGGCGATGGCGGCGCAGCCTTGTAACGCCGGTCATGCCGTCCGAGATATAAGCCGCCAGGTCCTGCTCCAGCCTCTGGCGCTTGGCCTCCTTGCAGACGAATTTCAATCCCAGTTCGCCCTCGATATAGCGCGTGGTGACGCCCTCAAAGCGGCCGAACTTGTCGATATACAGCACCACAAAGCAATCCAGCGGCGGCGGCTCGGAACAATGGATGCCGGCGCCACCCACGGACAGATTGATGATTGTGCAATCCAGCGTGATCTCTTCGGCCGGGACAAACAGCTTGCCCGCCAGCCTGACCAGCACCCGCTCACTGCCGCGTTGCTCGGCCTGCTGCGCCAACTGCGCCTTGCTTCCCATGGACCCCTCGCTCCGCGGCCGTTTGGTCGCGTACCGCCCACGATAGGCCGGGAAGTTTTAAAAAAGTGGATGCACGGAACCCTTGGCGTAAGGTTGATGATGACGGCACAATCGCGGCCGCGCCCCAAATCCATGGTTAGGAAAGTGTTGCAGACCGTAGGGATTAACTGACATCACGTCAGTCGGAGCCCCTGCCGGCCTCGGCGCCAGGCCGCCCGATTGCCCAAAGGCCTTTCGGCCCAAGCCAAAGCCATTGATCGAAATCAACTTGTGGGGGCCCATCTCCGCCCTATAGTTCACGCGCTCATATATAAGGAGTCGGCTATGGCCCAGGCGAACCCAGGCTACGGTATTATCGCCAAGCTGCTGCATTGGCTGATCTTTGTCCTGCTGGCGGTGCAATATGCCATCGGTTCCATCATGCCCCATATCGGCCGCAAAACCTTGAACGAAGGCTGGGTCAATTGGCATTTCTCGGTGGGCGCCGCGATCCTGTTTTTTATTGTCCTGCGGCTGGCTTGGCGGCTGCTGCACCCTGTACCGCAACTCATCTCCCTCTCGCCAGGTGAGAGGCTGCTCTCCGGCCTGGTTCATTGGGCGCTCTATCTGCTTGTTTTGGCCATGACATTGCTGGGCTGGGCGGCAACCAATTCGCGCGGCTGGGACGTCAATCTGTTCGGCCTTGTCACCCTGCCGAAAATCTCCCCTACTGGTTCAGCGTGGGGCCATGAATGCGGCGACATCCACAATATCCTGGTCTATGTCCTTCTGGGCTTTATCGTCCTGCATGTCGCGGGGGCGGCTTGGCATTATTTCGTCAAGCGCGATCAAACCGTCGCCCGCATGCTGTTCTCGAAAGCCGCCTAAGACCCTGGACCGGCTCGCATCTGGCCCGGGTCTTGTGAAGCGGGCCATGCGCGCCTAGGCTTTGGGCCATGGCGACCAAGCCCACCACCTTCTCCGCCTCCGACCAGCGCAGCCGCATGGTGCTGGATCAGGTCGAGAAGGAGCGTGCCGCCGCCGATGCCAAAACCGCGCGGCTCAAGGCGCTCCGCCTTGCCAAGGAAGCGGAAGAAAAAGCCAGCGCCGCCCAGAATCCCGTTCCGGCCAAGCCGCGCCGCAAGCGTATTACCTGACGCCGCTCAGCCCTTTGCAATGCTGACATTCGCCGCCAACCTGTCCTGGATGTTCAAGGAGCATGACTTCCTGGACCGTTTCGCGGCGGCGGCCGATGCAGGCTTTCAATGGGTCGAATATCTTTTCCCCTACGACCATGACCCGGAGGACATCGCCACCCGGCTGTCGCGCAGCGGGCTCAAGCTGGCACTGTTCAACGCCCCGCCCGGCGATCTCTCCAGCAATGAACGCGGTTTCGCCTGCCTTCCGAACCGCCGCGCCGATTTCCGCAGCGCCCTGGCCATCGCGCTGGTCTATGCCCGCGCCACCAACGCACCGCGCCTGCATGTCATGGCCGGCATGGTGGACGGAAGCCGTGATGCGGCGCTGGCCGCCTACAAGGAGTCCCTGAATTATGCCTGCGATGCCGCCGCCACGCTGGGCCTGGACATATTGATCGAGCCGCTGAACGCCATCGACACGCCCGGCTACCTGCTGGACGATTTCGATCTCGCCCAAAGCATCATCGCCGAACTGGACCGCCCCAATCTCAAGCTTCAGTTCGACATTTATCACCGCCAGATGATTCACGGCGAAGTGCAGCACGGGCTGGAAACACTGCTGCCCATCACCGGCCATATCCAGATCTCCTCGCTTCCTGGCCGGCACGAACCCACCACCGGCCAGGTCGACGATGTTCAAGTGCTGCGCACGGTGGATAAACTGGGTTATCGCGGCATTATCGGCTGCGAATACAATCCCCGCGCCGGCACCCTGGACGGGCTTCAGTGGATGAACGGGCTCAGATAGGTCTGGCACGCCATCTGACCGGCAGGGTCATGGCGACCGGTTGCACAAGATCGCGCCGGACATGCAATCGACGGAAAACTCCATAACCCCCGTCAGGATTTCGCCATCCGCTACCAGGTCGAAAGGCGCCGCCGCCCGCACCCGCGCGCTCTGCCCGGTCCGCCTGGGCATGGAGGGATAAATTCCAGCCAGCATGGAGATATTGCGGCGGATCTGGCGCAGCCGCGGCGCATCGAATTCCATCGCATGGAACCGGCCGTCATCCAGCCTGGCATCGGGGAATGCGTGATACTGCGCGGCATAGCTGATATTGCTGATCGCCAGTCCGGTGAGCGATCGGTTGCGCGGCGGCTCGCCGTCAAAGGATATCTCGATCTGGGAAAATTCCGGCTTGGTCAGCAAGCCGGCAAACGTATAGGAATGACGCCCGGCATCGGCGAATCTTCCCGCCCGCGCGACCACCGATGCGGCATAGCCCATGGCGACACCGCCGGCACAGAGTGCTTTGGTCGTTCTTCCGTCGGCATGTTTTGCCTGCAACAGCAACAGATCCATCGGTTGCTCCACACCGCGCTTCAGGCCGGCCAGCGCCTGGGGCATGGAGGAAAATCCCAAGGCCCGCGCCAGGCTGTTGCCGCGCCCCGCCGGAAATACCGTCAGGCATTGCCGGCCTGCATCCAGCGCTGGGAGAATATCGAACACCGTGCCATCGCCGCCCACCGCGGCAATGCCGTCGAAATCATGCTCTTCGGCGACGATGTTGGCCGCGTCGCCCGGCCGCTCGCAGATCACCACTTTGGTGGCGCTATAGCGCAACCGGCGCAGCCAGGTCTCGCGAAAGGCGCGACGGCGCATGCCGCCGCTCGCCGGATTGACAATCGCCAGCCATCGCCGCCGCATCCCACTCATCCCAATAGTCCGGTCGCGCGTCCGCTTATAACTGACTCGCCCGCGCCGCCCTACTTGGCTTTAACTTGGGCCTCAACTGGGGCCTTGGTGGCCGTCAGCGGCTCGACTTTGCCGACCAGGAAAAGGTAGGACAGTGCCCCCACCAGGCACAGCCCGCCCGCCGTTACCAGTGGAATCAGGAACGAACCATTTGTGTGCGCTAGCATGCGGCCGGTAAAGACGCTGATCAGGATACCCGCCAGATTTCCCGCAAAATTCTGGATACCCCCGATGGAGGCGACATGGCCGGGGGTGGGGGCGATCTCGCTGGCCACCACCCAGATATTGGCGCCGGTAAAGGACAGGCTGGCATAGGCCAGAGTCATTAAGCCCAGACACGCCCAGTTGCTGTCGACAAAGGGCGACAGCGCGATGCTGGAGGCCAACGCCATGCCCGTCACCAGGCAGGTTTTGCGCGCGGCGGTATGGCTCCATCCCATTTTGAGCAACCGGTCGGAGGTATAGCCGCCCAGCCAGTTGCCGATCACGGCCATCACCGCCGGCAAGGCGCCGATGGTGCCCAGCGCGGTGAGCGAGAAACCCCGGGCCTGCAACAGATAGGAGGGAAACCAGGTGATGTAGAAATAGATCGCGAAGTTCAGACAGAACAATCCCAGCATCAGCCCCCAGACCGAACGGTAGCGGAACAGGTCCAGCCAGGAGATCTTTACGGTGCTGGTCAAGGGCGCGCTGCGCTGGGCCAGCAAGGCATCGACCTCGCGCGGCGCGATTGCGCGATATTGCTCCGGATCGCGATAGATGAACCACCAGGCGATGGCCCAGGCGATGCCGATGGCGCCCGTAACCACAAAAGCCCCGCGCCATCCCACCAATACGATCAGTCCCGTGACCAGGGGCAGCGACAGCGCCGACCCGGCGGTCGATCCGCTGTTGAAGATGCCGCAAGCCATGCCGCGCTCGCTGCGGGGAAACCAGTTGAAGGCGGTGCGGGTAAAGGAGGGCTGGCAAGCGGACTCTCCTACCCCCAGCATCAGGCGCACAAAGACAAACTGCCAGACCCCGCGCGCCACGCCCGTGGCCGCCGTGAACAGCGACCACCACACCACCGCGAAAGTCAGGCTGATCCGCACGCCGATGCGGTCGACCAGCCATCCGGCGGGAAGCTGCATCACCGCATAGGTCCAGAAGAAGGTACTCATGATCCAGCCGATGGTCTCGGCGTCGATCCCCATCTCGCTCCGGATCATCGGCGCGGCGATGGACAGATTGGCGCGGTCGATATAGCCGATGGCATTGGCCAGGAAACACAGCCATATCATCAGCCAGCGTATCTTCGGCATTCTTCCCCCAAAACACCCGGCTGACGCCTTATGCTGCGCCTTGCTGCCTGACCCGCCTCAAGCCGGCGGTGAAAACTTCATCGCTTCCCACAATCCGTTCAGATACACCGCGCCCAGCGCCCGGTCATACAGGCCATAGCCCGGCCTGCCGGTCTCTCCCCAGATCATGCGGCCATGATCGGGCCGGGCATAACCGTCAAAACCGACATCATGATAGGCCTTGACGATGGCAGCCATGTCGAGCGAACCGCATTCGCTTTTGTGCGCGGTCTCCTCGAAATCGCCCGCCGCATTGACCTTGACGTTGCGCAGATGCGCGAAATGAATCCGCCCGCGCCCGCCGAACTCGCGCACCAGCGCCTCGACATTGTTCTTGGGGCCCGCGCCCAGCGATCCCGAGCACAGCGTCAAGCCGTTGGCCGGACTGTCGACAATGGCAAGCAGCCGCGCCAGGTCGTCGCGATTCTTGACGATGCGCGGCAAGCCAAAGATCGGGCGCGGCGGATCGTCGGGATGGCAGGCCATCTTGATGCCGCTTTCCTCCGCCACCGGCACAATGGCTTTGAGGAAATAGGAAAGATGCTCCCACAATTTCTCCTCCCCGACCTGGGCATATTCCGCCAGCAGACCCTTGAGCTCATCGGGCTTGTAGCTGGTGTCCCAGCCGGGCAGCGAAATGCCCTTGGAGATATCGATCTCCTCCACGTCCTTGGTGGAAAAAGTCAGGGTGGTGGAACCATCCGGCAGCACCTTGGCCAGCGAGGTGCGGGTCCAGTCGAACACCGGCATGAAATTGTAGCAGATCACTTTGATCCCGGCCCGGCCCAGGTTGCGGATGGTCTGCTGATAGTTGGCGATCAGCCCATCGCGGCTGGGCTTGCCCAGCTTGATATCCTCATGCACCGGCACGGACTCGATCACTTCCAGCACCATGTCCTGGGCTTCGATCTTGGCTTTCAGCTCCAGGATGCGGTCCATCGGCCAGACCTCGCCCACCGGCACGTCATAGACCGCCGAAACGATGCCATGCATGCCGGGAATCTGGCGGATATATTGAAGAGAGACGGGGTCGCTGTCGCCATACCAGCGGAAGGACATTTTCACGGCGCAAAACCTTGATTTGAAACGTTTCCGGCTGTTTTTGTAGCGCTTTATCGCCGGAACCGATAGGCCCGCCCGGCCCCTATACTATGGCCCTTATAATATGAGGGGGCCTGTCGATCCGGCCGCGCCCCATTCGTCGTCTGAATGAGGAGCCGGGCATGGTGCCCCTCCACTGCAGGAGTTTTGCAAATGCGCGTCATGTACCTGGTGAAATCCAACCATCCCGGCCCCCCGACCCCGGAACTGGGCGAGGCGATGGGCAAGCTGGCCGACCGTGAGATCAAGGCGGGCCGCATGCTGGAAAATGGCGGCCTGATGCCGCTGTCGACCGGGGCGCAAGTGCGCATCGAGGACGGCAAGCTCAGCCTGATTGACGGACCCTTTGTGGAAGCCAAGGAAGTGGTGGGCGGCTTTGCCATCTTCGAGCTGCGTGACAAGGACGAAGCCATCGCCATGGCAACGGAGTTCATGCAATTGCACAAGGACCTGATGCCGGGCTGGTACGGCACCTGCGAGATCCGCTTCTTCGCCACGCCGCCCCATACCAGGTGAGCCCAACCCATCGCGCCATCCTCGCCGTTTGGCGGATCGAGCAACCCCGGCTGATCACCAGCCTGGCGAGGATGCTGCGCGATGTGCCGTTGGCCGAAGACCTCAGCCAGGAATCCTTGATTGCCGCCCTGGAACATTGGCCGCGTGACGGTGTGCCGGAAAAACCCGGCGCCTGGCTGATGGCCACCGCCAAGCGGCGGGCGCTGGATCATTTGCGGCGCGGCATCATGCTGGCGCGCAAGCACACGCAAGTTGCGTTGGAACTCGAGCAGCAGGAACAGGCCATGCCCGATTTCGACAGCGCCTTGGACGACGATATCGGCGACGAGTTGTTGCGGCTGATCTTCACCGCCTGCCATCCGCTGCTCTCGCGCGAGGCCCGCGCCGCCTTGGCGCTGCGCATGATCTGCGGCTTGACCACGGCCGAAATTGCGCGCGCCTTCCTGCTTTCCGAATCCGCTATTGCCCAGCGCATTGTCCGCGCCAAGCGCACGCTCTCGGACTCCGGCCTGGGCTACGAGACCCCGCGCGGGGCCGAACTCTCGGCGCGCCTCTCCTCGGTGCTGGAGGTGGTCTATCTGATCTTCAACGAAGGCTATACCGCGGCGCGCGGCGACGACTGGATGCGGCCGCAGCTTTGCGCCGAGGCGCTGCGCATGGGCCGCGCGCTCGCCGCCATTGCGCCAGGCGAGCCTGAGGTTCACGGCCTGGTGTCGCTGATGGAATTGAATGCCTCGCGGCAGGCGGCCCGCACCGACGCGGCGGGCGATCCGGTGCTGATGGCCGACCAGAACCGCGCTTTGTGGGACCAGCTCCAGATCCGGCGCGGTTTGCAGGCCCTGACGCGGGCCCAGGAATTGGGCGGCGGCGATGGCTTTTATGGCTTGCAGGCAGCGATCATCGCCTGTCACGCCCGCGCTGCCACGGCAGAGGCCACCGATTGGGCCCGCATCGCCTCGCTTTACGCCCATCTGGCGGCGCTGGCGCCCTCGCCCGTCATCGCGCTCAACCGCGCCGTCGCGGTCGGCATGGCGCATGGCCCGCAGGCCGGTCTTGTCCTGGTGGACAGCTTGATGGAGGAGCCGGCCCTGAAGGCCTATCACCTGCTGCCCAGTGTGCGCGGCGATCTGCTCTTCAAACTGGGCCGCCATGCGGAAGCCCGCGCCGCCTTCGAGTGTGCCGCCGCGCTGACCGGCAACCGCCGCGAACAGGAATTCCTCCGCCGCCGCGCCGCCGCCTGTTCCAACATCTGAGGGCCATATCGCCCGCCCCGCAATTGCGCTACCGTTGCGCCCAGAGAAAAAAACAACACCAAAAAAACAAAGAGGGATGACATGCGCATATTCCGTTTTGCGGCCCTGCTGCTCTGCACCGTTTCCGGCACAGCTTTGGCCCAGCCCGCCGCCAAATCCGATGCGCCGGTGATCCGTTACAGCAAGGTGCCGGAATGGCCCAAGCCCCTGTTGGGCGACAAAAACCTTCCCGCCGGGCCGTGGAATTTCGGCCAAGTCGCCGGCATCGCGGTGAAGAAGGACGGCAATATCCTGGTGCTGCACCGCGGCGACGACCCCATCCTGGAATTCAAGCCCGACGGCACATCCGTCGGCGCGTTCGGGGATGTCAAATTCAACCACGGCAAAGTGATGCCCATGCTCAAAGCGGTGGAGGAAAAAAGCCGCACACCGCAGATGTCGGGCTATCAGGCGGTCTATGGCCTGGCGGGCTGCAGCAATTGCGGCGCGCATGAAATCCGCGTCGATCCGGAGGGTAACGTCTGGGTGGTGGATTCGCCCAGCCAGACCATCATCAAGATGAGCCCGCAGGGAAAAACCCTGATGCGTTTGGGCACGCGCGACAAGCCCGGCCAGAGCCAGGCCTCCTTTTACCTGCCCACCGACATCGCCTTCGCGCCCAATGGCGAGCTGATCGTCACCGACGGCTATGGCAATGCGCGGGTGGTGCGCTTCACCAAGGACGGAAAATATCTCGGCGAATTCGGCAGCCGCGGCACCGGCCCGGGCCAGTTTCAGCTTCCCCATAATGTGGTGGTCGACGCCAAGGGGCTGATCTATGTCGCCGACCGCGAAACCCAGCGGATCGAAATCTTCGACCCGACCGGAAAATTCCTGCGCCAATGGGAGCATGTCGGGGCGCTGTCATCCCTGATCATGACAGCGGACCAGCATATCTGGGCGGGTGGCGTGCTGCGCGACCTGGACGGCAAGGCGATCGAAAGCGCGCCGGGCGAAGGCGCCAATGCCCAGTCCCATGGCGGGGCAGCGGCGCCCAACGGCGATCTCTATCTGGCTATTCTCAACGGCACGACGGAGAAATTCGTCCGCCAATAAGAGTCAGTCTGCGGTTTCGCGAAAGCTTGTGTCGACATGCCCGCGCGGGGATGCATCGATCCATGCCAATGCGAAGGCAAAACCGAGAATGCCCAACGCAGCCACTGACAGAATGCTCAACTCCAGATAGCCCATGACGTGTTCCCAGCCCTATTGGAATCCTTGGCTTTTTCAGCTCTTTGTCGCAGGCTGTCGCAAAGTTCCACGTCTGTCAACACGTAGTATCCCGGAGCCCCAAAAGGAGCCCGAGGGTTTTATCCGTCTACGTCCTATTTTCCGGCGCCGCCCGGCCGGTTCTTGAAGATCACCGCCAGGGCGATCAGGCTGAACGCCAGCAGGCGTGGCAGATAGAAAAGCGGCTCATATTCGCTGGCGGCCCGCTCAAAGGCCAGGCCGACGCGGCTCACCGCCTCGATCAAGAAGGCCGCCGCGAAAAATAGGAAGAAGCTGTCACGGGTCCGCACCCAAAAACGCAGGAAGAACAGCGACGCCACCAGCGATCCCATCGCCACGGCGCCCAGCATCAGGGTCTCGAGCATCTGTGTCATTCGGTATCCCATACCAGGCCGTACAGCAGCACCATGATCGACAGCAAAGCGACCCCCGCACGCCACAAGCTCAGGTCGACACCGTCGGGATAGACCACCTTGTCCAGCACCAGCAGGGCATTGTTGAGTGTGAAACCGGCAAAGCAGAGCCCGCTCCACAACAACAGCCGATGACCATGCCGGCGCCAGGCCGTCAGCAGCAGAAAGGCGCAAAGCAAGGCCACCAGGGCGCAAAGGCTGTAGGTGATGGAAGCCATGCTAAGGATCCTTCCGGATTTTGAAGGCGTCGGCGAATTTTCGAATGGCGATGTCGCGCTCGTGGATCACCCTGGTCACCGGCACCAGCGATCTTGCATAGGTTTCCGCCAGCCGGTCCACCAGGTCCAGCATCTCGCAATCGCGCGGCTGATAACGATAGGCCTGGCCATCGGTCACCGCCAATTCGCTGCCGACCAGCCCGCCCAGCAGCTGCGCCGCTTCTCTTTCCTCGACATAGAGCCGGCGTGCCACCTCCGGCACATTCCACATCTGCTGCGGCGTGGTGCGCAGCAGAAGCAGAGCTTCCAGCTGCGCCACCGACTCGATGCAACGAACCAGGAAGCTGCGTATCTCTGCGGGAATTGGATCGTCGGCCATTCCTGTCTCATAAAGGCGCACGCCGGCGTCGGCGCGCCGCAACATATCGCGCCTGTCAGGACAGGGCGTGATTACAGTCAGGCTTTTAGATATTTATCGAACCATGCCAGCGTGTGGGTCCAGGCTTCCTTGGCGGCGGCCTCGTCGTAACGCGGCGTGGTGTCGTTGTGAAAACCGTGATTGGCGCCCGGATAGATGTGCCCCTCATGCGGCACGCCCGCCTTGGTCAAGGCCGCATCGAAAGCCGGCCAGCCGCCGGTGATACGGGTGTCCAGTTCGCCATATTGCGCATTGATCGGGGCCTTGATCTTCGCGGCATCCTCGGCGCTGGGCTGGGCGCCGTAAAAAGGCACACCCGCGGCCAGGTCCGCGCCCATCCGCACCGCCAGATAATTGACGATGCCGCCGCCGAAACAGAATCCGACGGCGCCGATCTTGCCGGTGCAATCCGCGCGGTTTTTCAGAGTGACCGCCGCCGCCGCCAGATCCTCACGCATCTTGTCCCGGTCGACCTGCCCGAAAAGCTTGGCGCCATTCTCGTCGTCCCCCGTATAGCCGCCCACCGAGGTCAATCCGTCCGGCGCCAGCGCCATATAGCCCGCCACTGCCAGCCGCCGCGCCACATCCTTGACATAGGGATTGAGGCCGCGATTTTCGTGGATCACCAACACACCCGGCAGCTTGCCCCGCGCAGCTGCGGGCCGTGCCAGATAGCAATCGATATGGCCGGTGCCGGCGGGCGATTGCACCGTCAGTTTTTCGGTCTTCAGCCGCTTGTCGTCTTCGGGGACCTGAATCGCCCAGGCATAATTGGGCCGCAGCATCTCCACCAGCGCGGCGGCGCTCACCGTGGCGGTAGCGAACTTTCCCGCCCCGGCAACGAATTCGCGCCGGCCGATCCGGCCATGGACATAGGAATCCAGCAGATCGAGAAGCTCCCGCGGAAAATCCGATGCCCGTTTGCGTTCAAGCTTTGCTTTATCTTGTGCGTCCATCCCACTCTCCTGCCTGGATTTTTGCAGGATGGGACACCCCCTTGGCGCCGGCGTCAATATGCATGACGCCCCGCCTCGCCGCGCCCGCCCAGGAAATGCCGGGCCAGGCAGGCGATAGGCACGCCGACAAAGAAGCCGTGCGCCATGGCTCCGCTGAGGTTGGGCCAGAAGCCTTGCGGCGTCTTCCAGCGCGGCGCGGCGGACAAATAGGGCACGATGACATAGAACATCGCCCCGTAAAGCAGCGCGCCATAGACAAAGCCCGCCAGCCAGGGATTGCGCCACAGCACCGCCCAGCGCCTTGCCGCCAGCACAAACAGGGCCGCCATGATGGTGGTCAGGCCGAAATGCACCGCCAGACCGGCCGCCCCGGTGAGCCAACCGCCGTTAGAGGCCGGCATTCCGATCAGACCGCTGGCGATATATTGCAGGACCAAGAGCGCTTTGCCGCCCTTGCCGCCTATGGCGGAAATAATGTCGGCGGCGCCCGCGGCGAATCCCCCCAGCAAAATGGCCTGCAAAGCTGCTCTGCTATCGGCTTTCATCTGTTCCCTCCGCTCCAATTCCGCCATCCCGACCGCAAATGCGGCGCAAAGACCCGATTAGGCGCGAAGGAAAAGCTGATTTTTTTCTGATGTCTGGATTGTGCAAAGCAATACAGCGGCTTGACGCTTGATGCGGGGCTTTGCTTGAGCGACAAACTTTGTCTCCCAGCGAAAGATGCAGCACCAGCATGGCTCCCAGAACAGAATCGCCCATTCCTTTCCTGTTGCGGGACCGGCTGGTTACGCCGCAGCGCAACAGCATCGCCGGTCCGGACGGCGAGACATCGGTGGAACCCAAGATCATGGCGGTGCTCTGCGTGCTGGCGGGCGAGCCGGGCCGGGTTTTCAGCCGCGCCGAATTGATCGACCAAGTATGGGGCACCGAGTTTGGCGCCGATGAAAGCCTGACCCGCGCCATTTCCCATCTGCGCAAGGCGCTGGGCGACACCCGCGCCGAACCCGCGGTGATCGAAACCATTTCCAAGCGCGGCTACCGGCTGCTGCCCTCGGCGGCGCAGTCCGGGGCGCAACAGGCTTTACCGGCCGCGCCCCCGCGCAGTCGCCGCGCTTTCTTCATCACTGCGGGCGTCACCGCGCTATCCGGTGTGGCTGCGGCGATGTTGTTCCAACACTTTTATCCCCGCAAACCACCCGCCGGCGGCATCGCGGTGATCGTGCTGCCCTTCAATCCGGTGCGGCGCCAGGCGCCCGACATCGGCCTTGCCGCCGCGCTGACCGTGGATCTGGTGGGCGCGCTGGCGCGGGACAAGCGCCTGCATGTCACGGTCAAGCGTCCCGATCCGGCAGGGCCGGCGCGGCGCTATGGCATCTATGCCGACATCCAGACCCAGAACGGCCAGGCCAAGGCGATGGTGGAAATCATGGATCCCGAAACGGACCAGGCGCTGTGGTCGCACCGCTACGAACAGGCTTATGACGGCAGCCTCAAAGCCCAGGACCAGATATCGTCGGCCATCGCGCGCGACCTCGCCGCCGCCCTGCCCGCCTTGCCCAGGAAAAACTAATCGCGGATCGCTTCGCGCAACTGGTGTTCGGCGATTTCCGCGCCCTCCAGATCGGTTGCCAGCAGCGAGCCGTCGCCCAGCTTCAGGCTTCCCAGATTGGCGCCCTTGAAATCCGCATGCGCCAGCTTGGCGTTGCGGAAGGACACGCCGCGCAGGTCGGCCTGGGTGAAATTGGCGCCGCGCAAATCCGCGCCCGCCAGCTTGGCGGCCTGCAACTGGCTGGCCGAGAAATCCATGTCGATGGCGATCACATGGCGCGCCGCCAGGCCGGTTAGCCGCCATCCGGCCAGGCTCTGCAACGGCCGCAGGTCCGCTTCATCCAGCGTCGCCATGCGTCCTTCCTTGCCGCCGCTGGTAACAAAACGCCGATGCTCTTCCAGCACTGCCTTGAACTCGTTGGCCAGCGCCCGCGCTTGCGGCGTGACATCCTGAAGCGACCCCTCCAGATTTTCCGGCGGCACTTTGAGGTCCTCCATATTGACCCCGGTCAGGACCGCGTCCTTAAACAAGGCATTGGTGAGCACGGCATTCTTGAACTTGGCGCCGTGCAGAAGAGCGCCGGTGAAATTGGCGCCGTCCAGCTTGGCGCTGCCGAAGGACACGCCCTTGAGCGAGCAGTTGGAAAAATCAACCCCGCTGCTTTCCCCGGAGCCGCCTTGCGCCGCCGTGCCGGAAATAACGCCGGCATACATCATGGTGCCGGAGCGCAGGTCGGCATTGTCCAGGGTGGCGAAGGCCAGCTGTGCGCCGCGAAACGAACAGCCGCGCAAGTCGGCGCGGGTGAGCTTGGCATATCGGATGTCGCAGTCGCACAAATTGGCGCAATAGAGACTGACGCGATGCAGGTTGGAGCCATAAAGCGACGCGCCGACCAGCGAGGCGCCCGTCAGGTCGACCTCTTCCAGATTGCGGTTGGCCAGGTTCAGGCCGTCCAGCCGGGCATGGGCAAGCTGGGCCCGCATCCCGCCCTGATGGGCGACATAGCGCTCATGGGCGCGAAGCACCTCATTGAGTTTTTCCTGGGTGAATTGCGGCGACTTTTCGCCATAAGGGTCTTTTAACATCGCCCTAGTTTCCCCGAAGCCTGGGCATTCTGAGTCGCAACCCTTACATTGGCGTTAGCGCAGGGCAACGTAGCCAGCGGCAACTTTTCCCGTCCAACTGGGCTATCCGGTGACTGACTTATCGTCAGCACTCGAATCTTGCCGGGGACAATCCATGATATCCGGGCGGCTGGTTTTATCCTGATCGCGGCGACCTCATCCTCCGCCCGGAAAAGGAAACCCGCATGGTAACACTGCCCACGCCACCGCAATCTTGGAACGATGAAACGCCCGGTACGCAAGAAACCCAGCCGCCCGGCCCTTACCTCGACAATGGGTCGGAAGGCCTTTTGGGCGGCTTCCAATCACCGGACTGGAGTCTGGTGAACAGCGGACTCGGCTTTCTTTTCCATCCCCAAACTATCGCGCAGATGGATCTCGGACAGGGGCCGCATGGGGCGCAGCCCGTCGATGCACAAGCCATCCAGCCTTCCCATTGGTCTGCCGGAGACAATTCCGTTCATCTCTCCGACGATATGAGCAGTGTGGCGGAATCCGTGGGCCGGGAGTTCAATCAAAAGACGGGAAAAAATCTGGTGGTGACGGGCGGCGCGAGGACACCAGCTCGCCAAGCCGAAGTGATGTACGACAAGTTCAGGGCCGGCGACAGATCAACCTACAAGGGGCCAAGCGGAAGAGAGATTCAGGGTATTTACGACCGGGGAACGGCGGCCGGACAAACCAGGGAACAGATGCTGCAAGGCATGGCCGCGACAATCCAGTCGCAAAAGGATGCCGGCCATCCCGTATCCAGACACCTGAACGATCAAGCGCTCGATTTTCAGAGCAAATATTTGACTGACCGCGAAAGAGCGGATCTGCAGGATGCCATTCGCAACAATGCCGGGATACCGTTGGTTGAAGGCACGCCTCGGCACATTCATGGATCATTTCCAGCGCGCGGGCGGCGATAGCTTGCTGGAGACCGGCACCAGGATATGACAGTTTCTCATTAAGATCGCTTCGCTATGCTTGGCCCTGTAGGTATGATCTAGAAGGCCGTATTGCAGGAGCAACCGGATGTCATTGCGAACCGCCGCGCTCTTCTTATTGTTCACTTTTGGTTTTGCCGCCAACGCCGCATGCCAAGACGCCGGCTCGGCGGTATTTGTGACTGACAGCCGCTTCCTGAAGTGCATGCCCAGAACTCTCAAAGGGGATCAGCCGTTGGCGCTGACACTGGGCCCGGTGCATGGCCAGGATCTGGCGATCCGCCGGGTGGCGGGCGATGTTTGGTTCGATCTTGTCATGGCTTCTCCGCCGCCGCAGGTAAAGTTGCTGATGAGCCGGAAGGCGTTTTCCGAAGCACGCCAGCTTGTTATTCCAATGGATACGGTCGGCTACCACTGGAATGCGAAAACTGGGAAAGGAATAGAAGAGAGAATATTCTCAAAACCCGGCAGATATATTGTCTACACCTCCGACAATCTCGAGTCAGAAGACCCAGGATACAAATGCACCGTCACTTATGTCCGGTAGAGAGCGATAGGCCCTCCATCATTGGCGGGCGTTGAACACCAGATAGCGGAATTTGGCCCCTGCGCCGGTGACGTTGAACAGATGCGGCATGCCGGCCGGTATCTGCAGAAAATCGCCCGCATGCACCACCAGGCTGGTGCCGCCGGTTATCCCATCGCCGCGAATCTGGCCAGGCGAGGTTTCCCGCGCATTGGTGACGGTGCCGCCATAGACCAATGTCGCCTCGCCCGACAGCACATGGATATAATGCGTGCGGTAGACATGCACTTCCGGGTCATTGCCCTTGTCGCTGCGCTGGGCATATTCGACATCGTAATCCTCATGATCGACCGGAAAGCCGGTCTGGGCGCCGGGCCCCGGCTTGTTGGTCAAGGCGTCGACGTCCTTGGCGGACAGGTATTTAAAACTTTCCGGCGGCCGGGCGCGCATCGGCGTCTGCGCGAATGCGGGCGCTGCCAGCAAGACGGCAAAAAGCGTAACGGCGGTGGTGTGAAATCTCATACAGGTCTCTCCTGATTGTTGAAAAAATTGGAACTAATGATCCCGCACCGAACTGTCGACCTTGTCGAACATGGTGGGGAACTGCCATTCGGGAATGCCGCGCTCATTGTCGATCAAATTCTCGTCCAGCTCCACGCCCAGGCCAGGCCGGTCCAGATTGCCTTTCAGGATCACCGCGCCATCGGTCATCACGAACGGTTTCTTGATATAGCCCTTGCCCCAGGGGGTGCGATCCACCTTGGGCCCGCCGCTTACCGCCTGCAAGGACGGCACTTCATGGGCCAGGAAATTGGGGATCGACGCCGCCACATGCATGGAGGCGGCAAAGCCCACCATGCCTTCCTTGGAATGGGGCAGCATGTCGGCATAAAATGCTTCCGCCAGCGCCGCCACTGACCGCATCTCGGTGATGCCCCCGACATGGGTGATGTCGGGCTGCAGCAGTTGCGCCGCGCCCGCCGTCAACAGATCGCGGAACTGCCACTTGGTCACCATGCGCTCGCCGGTGGCGAAGGGCACGGTGGTCTTCTTGGCCATTTCCGCCATCAAGGGCAGATTCTGGAACTGGATCGGCTCTTCATAGAACCAGGGACGGAAGCCATCCAGGGCATGAATGATCTGCATCGCGGCGGGCGGTTCATGCTCGCCATGCATCTCGATGCCGATGTCGAAATCCGGTCCCACCAGTTCGCGGATCGCCTTCACCTTCTCGACAAAGCCGTCGACGTAGAAGGGACTCTCCGACGAACGCGACAGCCGCCCGCGCGTGCTCGACACGCTGGTCTTCATCGACTTGAAGCCCTCGGCCAGCACATGGCTCTTGGTGTCTTCCACGCTCTCAGCCTGGCCATAGCAGCGGATGCGGTCGCGCGTCGGCCCGCCCAGCAATTCATAGACCGGCACCCCCAGCGCCTTGCCCTTGATGTCCCACATCGCCACATCCACCGCCCCCAGCGCGCTGGTGAGGATGATGTCGCCGCGATAAAAAGCGTGGCGGTATATCGCCTGCCAGTGATGCGCCGGCGCCCGGGGGTCCTTGCCGACTAGATAAGGCTCGATCTGCTGGATCGCGGCCACCACCGTGGCGATGCGCCCTTCCACGGTGCCCTCGCCGATACCGATAATACCCGCATCGGTGTGCATCTTGATGAAGATCGACCGCAGGGACTGGACCGGAATGATCTCCAGCTTGGTGATCTTGATGGGCTTGCCCGGTTCCACCATCATCGCATTGGTGTTACGCGGCGGCTGCGCGAAACTCTTGCGCTCGCTGGCCAGCAGCCCGCTCATGCCCAGGCTGGCCACCGCCATCCAATGACGGCGGGAAAGTTTGAGACCCATGCGCTTTTCCTCCCTGGCACGACCGGCGCTGTTTGCGCTCGCTTTGCCCTAAACTAGCCCGGCCCGGTCACGGACCGCCAGCATTTATCTGCCGCACCGCGGCGGTCCCGCGATCACGCCATAGTGCGTCTGCGAAGGTGCGTGCCGGCCAAGACCTGCGCTCGGTTCAGACCGGACGCATCGCCCCCTTCGGGCCCGGCACGCTCTACCGCGTCACCGTCACCCGCAGAAAGGTTGCCGGAACGTCGGTGCGCCCGGGATCGGGGCTGATGTTCTGGCGCGTAAACAGCTCCACCAGCTCCCGGCGCAAGTCGTCCGCCTTGCCGTTCTTCTCCGCCGCCTCGAACGCGTTCATGGTCGGGCCATAATAGAGACGAAAGGCATCCACCGCCTCGGCGGGCGCGACCGGAAAGCGGAACATATAGGTGTCGCGCAGGAACACGATATTCTCGCGGACAATCCCCGCCGCGCCGAACCGCTCGGTCACATCCTTTTCAACACCCCACAGCATCGGGCTGACAAGGCCCTCCGGCGGCGGCGGCGAGTAGGCCGCGCTGATTTTCAATATCTGAGCCACCAGGGTGGGATCGCCCGGAATCCAGTTTCCCATCACAATGCGCCCGCCCGGCCTGGTCACCCGCACCATTTCCCTGGCCACGTCGAAGGGCCGCGGCGCGAACATGGCGCCGAAGATACTGACCACCAGATCGAAACTGGCGTCTGCGATGCCTTCCAGCCTGGAGGCATCGCCTTCCTGGAAACGCAGGTTGGCAAGCCCCGCCTCGCGCGCCCGCTGGTTGCCCGCCTCAACCAGGTTGCGGGCAATATCCACGCCCAGCACGTCGGCGCCCAAGCGGGCTTCCGGCAAGGCGGTGGTGCCATCGCCGCAGCCCAAATCCATCACGGTCATGCCTGGGGAGATGCCGAGCTGGGCGACTAGCGCCTCCCCGCTTTCACGCATGGTGCCGGCGATGCGCGTGAAATCGCCTTTTTCCCAAAGCGCCTTGTTCGAATTCATGATGACACTCCTGTTGCTATCCGGGGCGGCCATTGTCCCGGACAATTCGGCCGTCATGTACGGGCGTGATCCTGGCCCTTCAAGCCTCCCTGCATGACCGCGCGTCCGCCGGAATATCCCGTTCGTCCGAAAATCCAACAGCCCCTTCCTTTTTTCATGGCGGACCCGTCTGCCGGCGCGATTGCCCCGGTATGCGTCTGCGAAGTAGCGTGCCGGTCATGACCCCCACCCTGCTCTCGGTTCAGACCGGACGCATCGCCCCCCTGGGACCGGACGGCGTGCCCAGCGGTTTCGTCAAGACGGCGCGCAGCGGCCCCGTCGCCGTCGGAGCGCTGAACCTGGAAGGCGACGAACAAGCCGATCTCAGCGTCCATGGCGGTCCCGAAAAGGCGGTTTATGCCTATGCCGCGGCGCATTTCCCGGACTGGACGGCGCAATTTCCCGCGCTCGCATTCACCGGCGGCGCGATGGGGGAAAATCTCACCATTTCCGGCATGACCGAAGCCGATCTCTGTGTCGGCGACATCCACGCCATCGGCAGCGCCCTGCTGCAGGTCTGTCAGCCGCGCCAGCCCTGCTACAAGTTTTCGTTGCGCCATGCCAACAACCGCCTGCCCAAGGCGATGGTGAGAAGCGGCCAGTCCGGCTGGTATTACCGGGTGCTGCGGACCGGCGCGCTGCAGGCGGGGGACGATATTGCGCTGCAGGACCGGCCCAATCCGGATTTTCCTTTCACCCGGCTGGTCCAGATCATCTATCACGGCAGGGCGAGCGCGGCCGAGCTGTTTCAATTGGCTCAGATGCAAGGCCTGGCCAGCCAGTGGCGCGATCATGCGCGGTCCTTGTTGAGCTAGGCGGCCGCGATACGCGCCTGCTTCACCGCCATCACCCGCTGCAGCACGAACAGCAGGATGATCGAACAAACCAATCCGCCGGCCAAGGCGAACAGGCCGGCCTCATAGCCGCCGGTGCGGTCCTTCAGAACGCCTAGAATATTCGGCCCGAGAAACCCGCCCAGCCCGGTGCACATCAAGTTGACCAAAGCGATGGCGCCCGGCGCCGCCGGTCCGCTGAAGAAAGACGATGACAAGGAGTAATAAGGACCATAGGTGCCAAGCAGGCCCGCCACGGCCATGATCAGCCCGGCCACCGCCACATAATGGTTGGGCGCCAGCGCCGAGATCACAAGGCCGCAGATCGCCACCGCCACCGGCAGGATGTTATGCCAGATGCGCTCGCCGCTTTTGTCGCTGGACCGTCCCACCAGCATCATACTGACAAGCGCCGCCGCATAGGGCAGCGCCGCGATGCAGGTGGTGATGAAGTTGGAATAGCCCATCGCCTTGACGATCTGCGGTATCCAGAGCTGGCTGCCGAAAATTCCGGCACCGATCCCGGTCCCCACCAGGCCCAGCAGCAACACGCGCGGATCGTACAGCCCCGGCCACACGCTGGTCGGCGCCAGGGTCTTCTCGGTCGCAAGCCGCGTGGAAATGATCTGTTTCTCCGCATCCGACAGGAAGGACGCGTCCCTGGGCCCGTCGGGCAGGAATTTCAGCACCGCGAAAGCCAGCAGACAGGCAGGCAAGCCCTCGATCAGGAACAGCCATTGCCAGCCCTTCAAGCCATGAAGCCCATCCAGTCCCAGGATCAGGCCGGAAAGCGGCGAGCCGAACACCGACGAAAAGGGAATCGCCATCATGAAGGTGGCGGTGAAACGGGCGCGATACTCCTTGGGAAACCAGAAGGTAAGATAGAGAATGATGCCGGGAAAAAATCCCGCTTCCGCCACCCCCAGCAGAAAGCGCAGCACATAAAACAGCAGCGGTTCGCGCACCAAGGCGTTGGCGGCCGACAGCGCCCCCCACACGATCATGATGCCGAAAACGGTGCGGCGGGCGCCCATCCGCCCCAGCAGAATGGTGGCGGGAATCTGGAACAGGGCATAGCTGACAAAAAAGATGCTGGCGGCGAAGCCATAGACGGACGGCGAAAAGCCCAGATCCTTGTTCATAGTCAGGGCGGCGAAGCCGACATTGACCCGGTCGAGAAAGTTGGCGACATAAAGCAGCATGATGAACGGGATCAGCCGCCGCGCGCATTTGGCGAATACCTGGTCTTGATCCGCCATGTTTTGTCTCCAGCCCTTGGAGCGACCTTAACACGGGATTCCCGCTTGCCCAGACCGAAGTGCAGGCACAAAAAAATCCGGCCAGAGGCGGATGCCGCTGGCCGGAAGTTGGGGAGGAATCAGGGTGTAACTGGAAGTATCAGGCCTTGGCCGGTTGGAGACGGCGGCGGCGCAGCAAGGTTGCTCCCGCCAAACCGGTGGCGAAAAGCGACAGGGTCAGAGGTTCCGGCACACCGACCGGATCGTTGATCGCGATATTGTCGAACTCGAACGAATTGCCCGACGACGAGAACAGCACCTGGTTGACCTTGTCGTTGGGATCGAAGGTGAAATAATAGCGGCGGTTGGTCGAAGCGGCCTGCTGATTGCCGTTAGCGGGCGAATTCAGGTCATCGCCGTCAAAGGACTGGCTGAAGCCATTGGCGCCCTTGAAGGTGATCTTGTTGTACTCGTCCATCGAGCCCCAATAAAAGCTGAGGGTGTTTATGGTTCCCGGCGCGGTCAAAGTGGCGAGGCCGCCGGTCAGGACCGAGAGATATTTGGTGGTGTCGTTCTGCGGCGGCGCGGCGATGCCCGAAACCAGCGGACCCTGATAGATGCCGGCATTGCTCCAGCTCATGGTGTAACCGGCGGCAATCGGGGCATCGAAGGTCTGGACCATGATCTCGCCCGGGGCGATGGCGGCGTCGAAAGGCGACCAGCTATAGCCGATCACACCGGCATTGGCCGGGGCCGCGCAGGCCATAATCAACACGGCGGCTGTAGCGAATTTGGACAATATCTTGGACATGTGTGCCATTCCTGATCGTTAACGTTCCGCCCTGGGCCACCTTGCGGCGGTCTGAGCCCCTTGCCTAGGTACGGTGCAAGAGCGGGGCCAGCCACGCGGGCAACCGGTGCGGGGTTAACCCAACACGGTCCTTATCGCCGCCAAGCTTGCCACGGCAGCGCGGGATTTCTCAGGGCAAAGCCGTTTGTTGGTAAATGCGCCGATCAGCTGTCGCTGGTGCGGCCGCGATAGAAAATGTGATTGCCGATCCGGGCGGTGCGATTGAGGGTGGGCGCCCAATAAGGCGTGACATAGATCGCGTGATAAGAGGTGGCGCCGCCGGTGGCATTGCGCAGCTGGACCTGGCCGGTGAGGATCTGCGCCGCAAGCTGCTCGGCGTCCCGCCAGGCCGCCGCTTCGCGCGGGCGACTGAGATCGCCGTTGCAGGTAAAGGAGAATTGGCAGCTCTTGCGCTTCGACCCTTCATAGACCACCGCGCAGATCGAATGGCCGTAATTGCCCGCACTCATGCGGTGGAACACCACTTCGGCCACCGCTTTTTCGCCGCGCGCGCCTTCGCTGCGCGCCTCGTAATACAGCGCCTCCGACAAGCAGCGATGCTCGGCCAGCACCATATCCTGCACACTGGGCGCCACAGCCGCCTGCACCACCGGCGCGGGCGCTTGCGGGCCTGCGGTCATGGCGGCGCCGAGAACGGCGCTGACCGTGGCCAGGATGACGGCGAGGACTACGAGCAAAACGCGGTCCTGCCGCGCTGATGGTTCATTGCGGGTCATCTGTTTCACCAACGGACGGAAAGGACCGTCCTGCCCGGTGCGGTGCAGGGTGCGTGCCGCGCCTGCAAAAAGCCTGGCCCCGCGCGGAAAATATTGGTGTATGGGAGCCGCGCTGTCCCGTTTCAGTGCCGGGCTGTTTTAATGCCGGGCTGTTTCAGTGCCGGGCTCTTTCAATGGCGGCCTGGGGCCTGGCGATCCATCAGGGCTGGGTCCTGACGCCCCGCATCCCGGCTGCGCTCCCCCTCCAGCGGCGGCTCGGCTCGGTTTTCATAGATCTGCCATTTTTCCGGATCGCGAAAGGCGCTGGTACGATCGGCAATCGATCCATCCAGAATCGCACCCAAGGTTGCGAGGGGGAAAAGTATCCCGCCAGGCAAGAGCAGCGGCGATTGTTCGTGCGCCAGGGCATTGGCCCAGCGCGCATTGTCCTTCACATGCGAACGATCGCCATTCAGCAAATCGGGCGGCGGATTGGCGGCAAGCCCCTCGCCGGGCTTGGGACAATGCGCGCGTTCCTCAGGCGGCAATCCGGCATAATGTTCCGGCGCGCAACCGAACAGCGCCCGGCCAAAGCCGCGCAAATCGCTTTGCGGGACGGATTGCGGCACTGGAAAAAATGGAAGCGGGGCGACTCTGACCGGTGCGGGCCTCGCACCTTTCTCGCCGCGCGCGTCGATGGTGTCGGGCTCGACCGGCGGCGTGGGATGCAAGATCAGAATAGTCTCGCGCTCATCTGGCCGCTCGGAATACCGAATGGTGGCGAACAGCAAGGCCCAGAGGAACAACCCCTGCACCAGCAGCGCAAGACCTGCGCCTTGCACGCGCGTAGAGCGCCTAGCTGCATTGGAATGCATCGAGCACGCCATCATCGCGCCGGTGAAGTCCGCAGATGCGCTCGCCCTTGTCGAACTCCAAAGCATAGACGGTAAAGAAGCCCTTGTCGGTCTTGCCAGGCCCCCCCACCCTATCCTGCTGCCCCAAAAAAACCGCGGTCTGAAGATTTCCCAAATCCGCGCGCAAGGCCGGACTGTCCTTGACCTTGTCGTCATGCGCGGCATGCGCGATACCCTTAGCAACCAAATCGCGCAACAGTTGCGCCATGCCGCCGGTATCGGGCGGCGGGGCGGAAAGATCGAGTCTTGTGCCCGACGAAACGGCCTTATCCTCAATGCCGATACCCGCCAGCTTGATCACGGCATGACCCGTGAAGCTGGGTCCCGGCTGCATCACCCCGTCGACCACAAAACGCGCCAGCACGATGCCTTGGGCTAGGTGAATACTATCGCCACGGAATGTCACTGTAGGGTCACCGCCTAGCAGACACGGCATTGTCAGATCACCGTCCTTGCGTTCCATATGGCAGAAATAGTCGCGGACGGGACCGAATGTCCAATCTCCGAACAGACTTTTCTTGCCGACATAGTTCGGGCGGGAAATCTTCCAAACGCCCAACAGCGCATCGGCATTGACCGTGACGCTTTCGATCTGCTGCGCCATTGAGGGCGTCGCCGCAAACAACAGGGCCGAGGCCGCGATCCAGCGCATCAAACCTTCGCCAAACGCCGCCGCCACAACCACAACACCGGCAGAAGGATCGCCACATATTGTGGGCCGATCTGAAACCAATTGTCTCTTATCTTCGTCCAGGGCAGCAACGCGAGCCCCAATCCGATACTCAAATGGCTTTTGCCGGGCGCCGCGAAATCCGCTTTGCTCTGCACCAGCAAAAGCAGCAACAACAGGCTCGCGATCAAAGGCCAGATCAGTTTCAGCCGCTGCCGTGCGGCGATAGCGACAAACAGGATCGCGCTCAGCGGCACTGCGGTCAGGTTGCAGGCCGCCACAATATCGGCCGCCAGCAGTTGAAACCAGTGTGGCGACGAAGGCGCATGCGTCCCCAAAAACCCGAAATATTTTCCGGCAAGGCCTAGGCTGCCGATGAACACCATGCCGATGGCGACGGCCACAACAGGGGGCAGGATCACAAATACCAGCCAGGGGGCACGCGCCGCCCAAGACCGAAACTGTTTCTGCGCCAGCATCGCCGACGCCAATTCGTCATCGCTGCCCAAACGCGCCCGGGCGCGGATAGCGGCATCCTCGCCCTCATAACCCGCCCGGCGCTGCTGCGCCGTCAGGTCGTCGAGATGTTCGTGTAACTCTCTCAAATAACGTCGAACATGGCGGGGCGCGACCCCGCCCCGCAGCAACCTCTCGCGCAGATCATCGAACCCCAAGCGCGCCTCCCGCCAGCAAGGCTTCCACCGCGCCGTTCAGTTCGCTCCACCGGTTGGACAGCGATCCCAGCCGCTTCGCGCCTTTTGCGGTCAAGGTGTAATAGACCCGGCTGCGGCCGCCGACTGTCTTGCGACGGGACTTCAGCGCGCCGCTCTTTTCCAACCCATGCAGCAGGGGATAAATCACCCCCTCGCCGGGCGACACCACCGCGCCGGTGCGCGCCGCTATCGCCTGGACGATCTCATAGCCATACATCTCCTGGTCCTGGAGCAATCGCAGGATCGCCAGTTCCGGTAGCCCGGACATGAAGCTTGAGTTTTCCGTCACCTGATACCTCGAGACTCGAGGTATGTTACCTGTGCGATAGAAGGGTGCAAGTGCCGGGCGCCGCAACGGTCCTTCCGCCGGACGGAACTTTCGGTCATTGTACCCTCAACTTACCTGACGCCCCGTCTGGGGCCCGACCGCACGATCCCGCTTTCGCGATAATAATCACGGCGTTACACAAAAAAACTCAACAAACGCCTGAAGCCTTTGGGGGGCATATGGCTGGGGACGAGTCACAAGCGCGGATGCCGGTCGGCGGCAGCGGGGCCATGCGCCCTGCCCGCAAATCCGGACTGGCGGGCCATGTCTGAGAAAGGCTCCGCGCCGGAAGGTATCGATCCCTTCGCCGCTTCCCTGGCGCTGTCGGGCGCCAGCCGCGAAAAGGCCGACGCCTATCTCGACGACCAGCGTCATCACATCCACGAACAGCTCAAGCAGATCCATCTCGACATTTTCGAAAAATGGCTGGGCATGCTGTTGCGGCTGGCGACCTTGTGCGTGGGCCTGGCTTTCGTGGCGGCCCTCGGCTGGATGGTGCGGGAGGCGTCCCATGCCGACGGCCTCAAGGTCGAACCCTTCAGCGTTCCGCCCGCCCTGGCCGAACGCGGCCTCACCGGTGAAGTGGTGGCAGCGCGGGTGATCGACCGCCTCAGCGAACTCCAGGCCCAGACCAATACCGGCCGGCCGGCCCGCACCTATTCCAATGCCTGGGGCGACAAGGCGATCAAGCTGGAGATTCCGGAAACCGGTGTTTCCTTGGAGGAAATAGATTCCTGGCTGCGCACCAAGCTCGGCCATGAAACGCCGCTTACCGGCGAAGTGGTGCGCAGCGAAACCGGCGTCACCCTCACGGCGCGGACCGGCGCGAACGGCGCGGTCAGCGTCAGCGGCGCCGAGGCCGACATGGACGCGCTCACGGTCAAATTGGCAGAAGCGATTTACCGCCTCACCCAGCCATACCGCTATGCCATCTATCTCTTCCGGCACGAAAACCGCCCCGCCGAGGCGGCGTCCATCTTTCAGGAACTGGCGCTGCACGGCAGCCCGGAGGAACGGCGCTGGAGTTACAATATGTGGGCCAACGCCACCCAAATCGCGACCCAAGACTTTGATCTCAGCCTTCGCATGTTCCAGAAGGCCCACCAGGCCGATCCCGACGCAGGTCAACCCATTCCAACCCTGACATCCAGCCTCAGCCGTTTCGGCCGGCTTGAGGAAGCGTTCCAACTGCAAAAAGAGCGGGCGGCGTGGCTGCGCAAGAACGGCCCGGCCTCGGCCACCATCAAGGAGCCCGATTCCGCCACCTATTCCGATGATTTGATCACCACAACAGAGCGGGCTCGCATGGGCCAGCCCGGTACTGCACGCTCTATTCTTATGGGAAGCATGGTGGCAAACGAAATCGGCGTGCATGAACTTACCGCCGCCCGCGCCAATCTGGCGGAGATTCCATTCGACAGTGAGTTGGATCCGATAGCCAAGACCAGGCGTGAACTCCAGATCGGCATCGAATTGGAGGATTGGCATGGGGTTCTCGCCCGAAGCGGCGAGATGACAACCTATATCAAAACCTATCCGCGCAGCCGTCACTATGTTCTGGTTGCTCTGTCTCCGCTCCTGGCCCTGGCCCATGCGCATCTGGGTGATTTCGCCGCCGCCGAACACGTCATCGCGCCGACCCCAACGGATTGCTATCCCTGCCTGATTGCCCGCGCCCAGATTGCGGAACTTGCCGGCCAGCGCGCCCGCGCCGACGTCTGGTTTGCGAAAGCCACAGCCGCCGGCCCTTCCTTGCCCTTTGCGGATCAAGCATTGGGACGCGCCCTCCTCGGACGCGGCGAGCCCGACACGGCTATCGCCCATTTCACCGTTGCCAACCGGAGATCACCCCGTTTCGCCGATCCGCTGCAAGGCTGGGGCGAGGCGCTGATGGCCAAAAACCAGTCGCACCTGGCGCTGGCGAAATTTGCCGAAGCTGAGAAATTCGCCCCCAACTGGGGCCGGCTGCATCTCAAATGGGGCGAAGCGCTCTTCTATGCCGGCAAGGCGGACGAAGCCAAAAAGCACTTCGCCCGCGCCGCCCAACTCGACCTCACCCCGTCGGAGAAATCCGAATTGGCACGGATGAAACCATGACCCTCAACCGCCGCACGCTCTTGCAATCGTCGGCTGCCGCCGCGCTGGCCAGCCTGACGCCTATCTCCGCGCACGCCGCTGGTGATGTCGCCGCGCTGAACGCGCTTTTCGACACGCTGTTCCAGGAACGCCTGCGCGATGCCCCTGAACGCGCGACCATTCTGGGACTCGACAAGGGCGCGAACGCGGACCTCAAGGCAAAGTTGAGTGACGGATCGGCCCAAGGCTTCGCCAGGACCAAGGCGCTCACGGCCGACCAGTTGCGCCGCCTCAATGCCTTCGATGCATCGGGTCTGACAGGCCTGGACCGGGTGAGCTACGACACGATCCGGTATGCCATGGAATCCACGGGCCGTGTGCAGGCCTTCGCTTTCGGTGCGCCCGCTGGTTTCGGCCCATCACCCTATATCGTCAGCCAGCTTTCCGGCGCCTATCAGGACGTGCCCGATTTCCTCGACACCAAGCATGGAATCGCGGCAGCTCCCGATTGCGATGCTTATCTTTCGCGCCTGGAATCCTTTGCCGTCGAGCTCGACAATGACACCGAAAAATTGCGCCATGACAGCGCGATGGGCGTGGTGCCGCCAGACTTCATCCTGGACCTGACATTGACCCAGCTGGGCAAGACGCGCGTTCCTGCCGATCAATCCCTTCTGGTTACCTCCATCGCGCGCCGTGCCATGGAAAAGAGCCTGTCACCGTCTTATGCGCAGGCTGCCGCGCGCATCTATACCGGCAAGATCGGCCCGGCGCTGGACCGCCAGATCGCGGCAGTCACCGCGCTGCGCGCGCGCGCCAATCATGACTCCAGCCTGTCCGGCTTCACAGGCGGCAAGGATTATTACGCCGCGTCGCTGCATTACTACACCACGACCGGACTTGCGCCGCAGGAGATTCACCGCCTGGGCCTGGAACAGAGCAAGGAGATCGGCGCGCGGCTGGACAAGGAGATGCGCACGCAGGGCTTCGCCAAAGGCACTATCGGCGAGCGCCTGGCGCAGATGAACCACGATAACCGCTATCTTTTTCCGGACACCGACGCGGGCAAGGTGGCGATCATCGCCTATTGCAATGAGCGCCTTGCGGCCGTCCGCCCGAAGCTGCCCGCCGCCTTCAGGCGCCTGCCGACCTACGCCTTCGAGGTGCGCCGCGTGCCGGTTGCGACTGAGGCCGGTGCCCCACAGGCTTTCAGCCAAGCCCCCTCTCTCGACGGATCAAGACCGGGACTGGTCTATTTCAACCTGCAGAACAGCGCGCTGTGGTCGAAGTTCGACCTCGCCACCACGGTATTTCATGAAGGGCTGCCAGGGCATCAACTGGCGGGCGGCCTGGCGCTGTCCAACACCGGCCTGCCCCTGATCCGCAAGACCGGCGGCTTCTCGGGCTATGCCGAAGGCTGGGGTCTCTACGCCGAACAGCTCGCCGACGAACTGGGTATGTATGATGACGATCCGCTGGGGCGCATCGGCTATCTTAAATGGCAGCTTTTCCGCGCCTCACGCCTGGTGGTGGATACGGGCCTCTTCCATCTCAACTGGAGCCGCGAGAAAGCCATCGACTATTTCGTGACGCAATCCGGACTTGAGCCGGGCTCCGCCGCCAAGGAGGTCGAGCGTTACTGCACGCTTCCCGGCCAGGCCTGCAGCTACAAGCTGGGGCACACCACCCTGGTGAACGGCCGGGCGCGCGCGATCAAGGCGCTGGGCGCGAAATACGACATCAAGGATTTCCATGCGGCGTGCCTGGACAGCGGCGCCGTCCCTCTCGACATCCTGGATGGCATTATCGACCGCTACATCAAGGCCAAAGCGGCATGACGTGAGACCGCCCCACCACGCTGAGGAAACAACATGACACGCCCGATCTGCTGCGCAATTTGTATTCTGCTGCTGGCGTCTTCGTCCGCCTGGGCCGCCGACAAAATCCTGATTGCCCGCCTGGGGCCGACCAAGGCGGCCCTGTATGTTTCACAGGCCGACGGCAGCGGCGAGCATGCGCTGCTGCCGCCGGGCACCTTCGACTACAACGCCTCCTGGTCGCCCAAGGGCGACTGGATCGCCTTTACCTCGGAACGAAAAGGCTCCGCCGATCTCTATCGCGTCCATCCCGACGGCAAGGGGCTGCAACAGTTGACCGCCACACAAGCCTATGACGACCAGGCTGCTTTTTCTCCCGATGAAAAACAGATTGTGTTTGTCTCGACGCGCGCCGCGGGTTTCGCCAACCTGTGGGTCCTCGACCTTGCCACCCACAAGACCCGCGCCCTCACCTCCGGCCATGGCGGCGACTTTCGCCCCGCCTGGTCGCCGGACGGGCAATGGATCGCCTTTTCCTCCGACCGCGACAGCAACTTGCCGGATGCCAAAGGGCGGTGGGAAAGACTGCATATCGCGGGCATCTATATCGTCCATCCCGATGGCAGCGGGCTCAAGCGGCTGACGGTCAAGGACGATAATTTCTGCGGCTCGCCCAAATGGTCGGCCGACAGCAAAAGCCTGATCGCTTATTGCATGATCGGCCAGGACACCTGGGACAATCGCGTCGGCCAGGACCAGACCGACGACACGCTCAAACAGATCGATGTCGCGACCGGCGCCATGCGCGATGTCGCCGCGCCGTCCGGCACTAAGGAGGCGCCGGCCCGCCTGGCGTCGGGCGATATCGGCTATCTGCGCCGCGACCAGGCCCAGCCGGGCGTGTCCTATGCCAGGGGCGGGCGCGGTCCGGCGGGCCGGGACGTGCGCATGCCGTCCTGGTCGCCGGACGGCAAGCAGCTTGTCTATGGCCGCTTCGCAACCGAACGGCATCCCAGCCCCTTGCCGCTATGGAGCCGAAATCCGAACTACGAAATCTCCACCACCACATCCCTGCCCTCGGTTGATCCCGCCCATGACCGGATTGCGACCTGGGGGCGGGAGGGTGGAAATTTCCATTTGTATGTCGTGGAGACCGGCAAGCCCGACCGCTCCATCCTGGAGCGCCCCGACCTGATCATCGCCCCGCAATGGTCGGCGGACGGCAAGCGCATCGTGGTGGGCGTGGGGGTGTTTTCCAGTTTCCTGGATTTCGCCGTGGGCAACAAGAAGCCGGTCGATGCCGCCAATGGCGGGGCGCAGGTGGCGATGCTCAATGACGATGGCAGCGGATTCCAGGTTCTGACATCCGGCGCCAACAACAACGCTTTCCCGTCCTTCGCACCCGACGGCAAGCGCATCGTCTTTCGCACCGCCGGCCCCGAAGGCCAGGGGCTGCGCATCATGAGTTTGGCGGACCGCTCCATCACCAAGCTGTCATCGGAGTGGGACAATTTCCCGCTCTGGTCGCCGCGCGGCGACAAGATCGCCTTCGTGCGGCGCAATGGCGCCGGCGATTTCCAGATCTTCACCATCCATCCCGACGGATCGGGGCTGACCCAGCTTTCCCATACCCATGGCAATGACGCGCATCTGGCTTGGTCGCCGGATGGCACACACCTGCTGTTCGCGACCTCGCGCATGGGGTTCAAGGATGAAGCTTTGTACACCGAAGCGCCCCAGCCCTATGGCGAGATTTTCGCGATGCGGGCGGACGGCAGCGATCTGCAGCAACTGACCGACGATCAATGGGAAGAAGGCGGCCCGGCCTGGCTGCCGGAAAAGAAAAACTGATGCGTGCTGCGCGACGGGAATCCTTGCCATGAGCCTTGCAGACCTTTCCTCCATCGGATCGTTGATCTCCGGCATCGCTGTGCTGGTTTCCTTGATCTATCTGGGTCTGCAAGTGCGCCAGGCCAAACTGCATCAGCAGGCCGCCATCCGTCAGGGCCGCGCCGACCGCATCGTGAGTATGTGTTTTCATGGCGGCGATCCATCCCTCGCCGACGCGATTGCCAAAGGTTATGCGGGCGACGAGGACATCACCGAGACCCAGCTTACCCAATATCATTATATCTGCAGGGGCTTCTTCTATCACTGCGAGGAAGAGTTTTTTCAGCACAAGGAAGGCCTTGCCAATGACTCCTACTATGCCAGCTTTTTGGCGGGCACCAGGCTGATGATGCGAGAGCCGGGCCTGCGGGTGCAATGGAAGCAGCAGCGGGCGGGATTTCTGCCGGAATTCGCGGCCGTCATGGACAAGCTGCTGGCGGAGACAAAGCCGATGTCCCATCCCGATCACCTGGCCCAGTGGAAAACCGCCATCGCCGCCGAAAAGACGGGAGTCGCACATGGCGGATGAGCTGAGCAGACGCGCCTTGCTGAGTGCCGCGGGGATGAGTTTGATGGCTGGCGGGGTGTCTGGCGCTACAAGGCCAATCACCAGCGCGCGATGCGCGACGGCGACTGGAAAATTCTCAAGATCAATGACAACACCTTCCTGTTCGATGTTGTCGCCGACCCGATGGAGCACGCCAACCTCAAGAATTTGCACCCCAAAATCTTCGCCAGGCTGGCGGCGGCGTGGAATGCCTGGAACGCCACCATGCTGCCCGAGGTGCGGGAGAGCAGCACGGGCGGGATCACCGCCAACGTGCAGGCCGATCACATTGGTGCTCTTCCCGTCTCGGCCGAGCCTGACCTCAGCCTTGATTGGCCGAAATGACCATCATGACAAACCCGATCTGAAAAGGAGTTTCGTCCATGTCCGATAGCGTCCTGACACCCGGCGCGCCCAAAGCCTGGCGAGCCCCGCGCCCCAAGACCCTGCTCTTTGTGCTGATCGGGATGATGTATCTCTATGTCTTCCTCACCACCGAAAATTTCCTGTGGGACAAATCCAGTCCCGAATGGGCGCATATCGCGCCTTTCCAGATGTGGCTGCTGCCGCATGGCATGGCCGCCGCCTTCGCACTTCTGCTGGGGCCGTTCCAATTCTCCGAGCGGCTGCGGCGCAAATACCTCACGCTGCACAAGACCTTCGGCTATCTCTACATCGCCGGCTGCTATGTCGGCGCGCCGCTGGGCCTCTACATCCAATGGACCGAGGAAAAGATGGGCACCTATTCCCACAGCTTCACCATCGCCACCGTGATGGACGCCGCCATCTGGATGTTCGCCACCACCATGGCCCTGGCCATGATCCGCACCAAGCGGATGCAGCAGCACCGCCAATGGATGATCCGCAGCTTTGCCTGCGCCCTGATCTTCCTGGAAGTAAGGGCGATCATGGCATTCTTCCAGCTGCCCGAACCGGCGGTCGAGGCGGTGGTGTGGGCTTGCGTCGCCGCCGCCTTCCCCATCGCCGACTTGATTTTGCAGACCGAGGAACTGCTGCGCCAGCGCGCGCGCCGGATCGCGGCATGATCCAGCGCGTAAAATAGTCAACGTCCCTGATCGGCGAACAGCGCGCGGGCCTTGCGTCTCTGCTAAAGTGGCCGCGATTCAGGGTGTTGCGATGATCAGACCTTATATATTTACCGGCGCCGTGTTGGCGATGACAACGGGTGCCGTCCTGGCTCAGCCCGCGGTGGAATCCTATGCCGACCGCGCCAAAAGCTGGTGGGCGGGATATCTGGCCGATTCCAAACTCGTCACCCTGGCGAACGGCCGCAAGCTCAACCTCTATTGCCTGGGCAAGGGCAAGCCGGTGGTGATGCTGGAAACGGGCATGGGCAAAGGCGCGTTCGACTGGCGGCTGGTGCAAGGCGCGCTGGCTCGCACCAGCCGGGTCTGTTCCTATGACCGCGCCGGTTACTGGAAAAGCCCCCCAGCCATGGACTCGCGTGATGCCGGCGCCGAGGCCGAGGATTTCGCTGCCTTGTTAAAAGCCGCGCACCTGCCCGCGCCTTATGTGATCGTGGCCCATTCCATGGGCGGACATATCGCCCGGCTCTATGCCGACCGCCATATGCACGATGTGGCGGGCATGGTGCTGGTCGATCCGTCGGAAGAATATCAGGAGCAGATGGCGCTCGAGATCATTCCCACCGCGCCGCCGATACTGGCCGCCGATCTGGCGCGGCGTCAGGCCTGCGCCACCGATCCGCGCCCGGCGGAGGTGACCGGCAAGTGCCTGGACCCCGCGCCGCCCGCCGACCTGCCCAAGGAGTCCGTCGACTGGTTCGTGCAGGCGCAAGGCCCGTCTTATTCCGCCACCACCGTGAAGGAATATCAGGCAATGAGTGCCACCAGTTCCGATCAGCTGGTGGCGGAGAAAAAGAGCTTGGGCGACCGGCCCCTGATCCTGCTCAATGCCGGAAAGAAGATGCGCGTGCTGCCGGGCCAGACCGACCAGCAGACCGATGCCCTGACCGCGGCATGGCTGCAAAGGCATCGTGACATGCTGGCGCTCTCCAATCATGCCGAATTGCGGATGGTGGAGAATTCCAGCCATCTGGTGACCACCGAACAGCCGGACGCCATTATCCGCGCGGTGAACGACATGGTGGCGGGATTGCGCGAAAAATCGCGCCATTGAACATCTCCCGCCGGGTGACAATAGTCATGCACGGTCTATAGTCCGCCCGGGGAGGCACAAACATCATGGACGATCAACCCGACCGCCGCGCCGTGCTGCAGACCAGCGCGGCGGCGATGCTGGCCTCCTCCGCGCCTGCCCTGGCGGCGGCTCCGGACATTGTGAAAATGCCAGACATTGTGAATATGGACGCGCGGTCTTTGTCCGAGGCCATCGCGGCCAAAAAACTTTCCTGCGCCGAAGTGATGACGGCCTATCTGGATCACATCGCGGCGCTCAATCCCAAGGTCAATGCCATCGTGGCGCTGCAGGACCGGGACGGCTTGATGGCCCAGGCGCGGGCGCATGATGCCCTGCTGGCCAAGGGCCAAAGCATGGGCGTGCTGCATGGCTTTCCCCATGCGGTGAAGGATCTGCAGCCGGTCAAGGGCATCATCTCGACCTCCGGCTCGCCCATCCTGAAGGATTTCGTGCCGAGCCAGGATTCCCTGACCGTCGAACGCATGCGCGCGGCGGGCGCGATCTTCATCGGCAAAACCAATGCGCCGGAATTCGGCCTGGGTTCGCACACCTACAATTCCGTCTATGGCGCCACCCATAACGCCTATGACCAGGGCAAATCGGCGGGCGGCAGCAGCGGCGGCGCGGCGGTAAGCCTGGCGCTGCAGATGCTGCCGGTGGCGGACGGCAGCGATTATGGCGGCAGCCTGCGCAATCCCGCCGGCTGGAACAATGTGGTGGGGATGCGGGGCAGCATCGGACTGGTGCCGGTGGCGGGCGAAGATGTTTGGCAGCCTTCAATGGGCGTGGTGGGCGCGATGGGGCGCAGCGTTGCCGATCTGGCGCTGCTGCTGTCGACTCAGGCGGGCTACGACGCCCGCGCGCCACTGTCGATGGACGGTTCGGGCGCGCGTTTTCTTGGCCCGCTGGAATCCAACGTCAAAGGCAAGCGCATCGGCTGGCTGGGCGACCTGGGCGGCGCGGTGCCTTACGAACCCGGCGTGCTGGAGTTGTGCCGCGCGGCGTTGAAAACGTTTGAGTCCATCGGCTGCACGGTGGAGACCGCAAACCCCAAGGCCTCGGTGGAAGATGCCTGGCAGAGCTTTGTCACCTTGCGCCAATATCAGCAGGGCGCGGCTTTCCGCGCCTATTATGCCGATCCCGCCAAGCGTGCGCTGCTGAAACCGGAAGCCATTTACGAAGTGGAAGGCGGGTTGAAGCTGTCGGCCTATGACGTAACCACTGCCAGCATCGCCCGCACCCGCTGGTCGAACGCCTTTCACGCCTTGTTCGCGCAGTATGATTATCTGGTGATGCCCACCGCCCAGCTCTTTGCCTTTGACATCAATGAGCACTGGCCCCGCGCCATCGCGGGCAAGACCATGCGGACCTATCATGAATGGATGATGGGGGTCTGCATGGTGACCCTGACGGGCTGCCCGTCCCTGGCTGTGCCCGCCGGATTTTCGCCATCAGGCCAGGCGATGGGAATCCAGATCATCGGCCCGGTGCATCACGACATGGAGTGCCTCAAACTGGGCCATGCCTATGAACAGGCATCGAACTGGACCGCCAAGCGCCCGCCGCCGCTGTTGCGGGGGTAGGCGCTATGGCGAGACTGAGGCGCGACGAGCCCCTCCCCCGCCAAATGCAGGGGCAATGGGTCGATGCTGACGACCCATTGGCAAACTTGGTCGTGGAAGGTGGCGAGATCACCTGCTTTGGGCAGGTTGTCGAATACGACTATAAGGAGATCAACCAAGAGGATGGCGCGCTTACGGTAAGCTTGGGCATCAACGATGAAACGAAGGAAGACGCCTTTCAACGTGCCAATATCACCGAATTGGTTGTAACGCCGGAAGGCAAATTTCACGCCTACAATGTCAAATTCTCGGCCCAGTTCGTGCGACCGGACTCGAGTTCAGAATAGATTCCACCACCTCCAAGCAAACCCTCCTCATGTCATGGCCGGCCTCCGAGCCGGCCATCCATGCTGTCACCGCGCAGGACTGAAAGATGGATGGGCGGGTCAAGCCCGGCCATGACAAGTGGTGCGCGGGAAAAACAAGACGGCCCCGGCGTTTCCGCCGGAGCCGCCCCATTCCGTCGCTAGAGTCTATTGATCGGTTTTTGCAGAACCGTCCGGATTGGTTTTGGTATCCAGATCGGCTTTCGCATTGGCCCGCTCTTTGGCCCGGTCGAGGCCCAAGTCGCGGTCGGTCGTGTTGCGCCCATTGCTGTTGGCGGTGCGCTGACTGGTATGCGTTTTGGTGTCCAGATTTGCGTTGGCATTGGCGCGGTCCTCGGCCCGGTCGCGCCCATAATCCCGGTCGGTGGCGTTCGGCCCGTTGGTGTTCAGCGAACCCTGTCCGCTGATATGGCTGCTCGACATGCCGCCGGAACCGACGCTCGCACTTCCGCCGGCGCTGCCACCGGCGCCGCGCGCATAGGCGGGAGCCGCCAAGACGACGCAGGCCGCGACAGCGATGGTTCCGATTGTGGCGTTCATTCTGGTCGTTTTCATTGTCACTCTCCTGATTTTCCCTCAAGGCAGCAAACGGCAGCAAAGCGCGTTGGTTGCCGGTTCCGGCCAGGTTCCGGCAAATCCGCCCGGAATAGCTGGAATAATTTGGGAAAGAAAAACGCAAACAGCCCCGGCGTTTCCGCCGGGGCTGTCTGTATCTCACCTGTCTATGCGTTAGCGGCCGTAATAGCCACCGCGATAATCATTATAGCCGCCGCGATAGCCGCCATAGTTCTGGCCGTAGCCATTGTTGTAGCCGTAGCCATTGTCATAGCCATAGGCGCGGTCGTCATAGCGATCATTGTGTTGCGAGGCGGCGATGGCCGCCAGGGCAAACAGGCCGACGCCAAGGCCGATGGCAAGACCGGCGCCATTGTCGCCGTGGCGATAACCGCGGTCATAATGGCCGCGTCCGCCGCCCCAACCACCACCCCAACCACCGCGATGACCATAGGGATCGGCGACAGCGGCGGTCGAACCGATAAGCGTGAGGGCCAAGGCGGCACTGATAAGGCGTTTCATGGCATTAACCTCCAAATGCACGCCCGGGGGCGCGGCTGGCGATATTTCCGTCTGAAAGACCGGTCCTATCGTTGAGGAGGAGAATGATCCTGGGCGGCTGAACCGGATGTGAATGGGCCTGGCAGCTTGTTTGTGGAAACCCCGCACTTGGCCTGCAAAAAACGGCAACGAATCGGTGCGAAACTGAGGTTGGGAATTTGTAGGGAAAGAACCCGCACCACGTCCTGTTTCCGCCATCCCGCAAAGAATGCTTGCGCGGCGGCGTATCTGCCACTAAAGCCATGACCGCGCGGCTCCGTTATGTCCTGTCCGGATATGCCCATGCGGCAGTGATTTTCCGGACATGATGATGGGATAGGGACCGCGCCAATCCATAAGACGGATTCGCAATCTTCATCGAGTTCAGTGCAAGCCATCGGGATGTCATGAGCAACAGCAGCGTTACGGGTAGCGTAAAGTTTTTCAATGCCGCCAAGGGATTTGGTTTCATCGCGCCGGCCGACGGCGGCAAGGATGTCTTCGTTCCCGCCGC
>Ga0097621_100000151_pt1 | contig 42732 bp, 57 predicted proteins | sample KBSMisM72_FD_73165 | JGI IMG/M metagenome (GOLD analysis project Ga0097621, IMG submission 73165) | Miscanthus rhizosphere microbial communities from Kellogg Biological Station, Michigan, USA - KBS Miscanthus M7-2 (version 2) (version 2) | ecosystem: Host-associated > Plants > Roots >... | reverse complement strand
TCGATCAGGTAGGACTGGAACAGCGTGTCGTCGTAGTGCCTGGGCCAGGGCAGGCCCATGTGCTCGATGGCGACTGCGATGTCGAACTTGCAGTTGTGGAACACCAGCGGCTGACCCCAGACCGCCAGCAGCGCACGCCGCGCATCGTCCCAGGTATGCGGGTTGTAGCCTGGGTGGCCCCAGGACCAGTAGACGTTGCCGATGGCAACCCCGACAGGCTCCGGTGCAAGACCGGAGCCCGCGATGACGGGCCGCGTCTCGAAATCAACGCAGATCATTGCATTTGCCCTCCTCTAGCAAAAGCAAGACATTCGTTACGCAAAGCATCCATCGCGGCTGCACCTTGTTCATCATCGTCACCGCATATGTTGGCTATTTCCGCGCTGGTTTCTATGCAGGAATAGAAGCCGGCATAAAAAGAGCGTCGCATTTCTTCGCGTTGGATCTTGCTTGCATTTGGTTGGAGTACAAGTTTTTCAAAAGTACTCCACCAATCCTTGACGGTGCTCATTGCGTCGTCCCACTTGGCAGTGTGTGGAGGTCGTCCACGTTCTCGGTGGCCCAGGTTACGAACTCCTTGAACTGGCCCTGGTCGACATCGGTGCCGATGTAGACCTTCGAGCCGTCGGCGATGATGACCATGTAGGCCCCATGAGGGCCGATCTTCAGCAGGTCCATGCCGTGCGCGACGACGGCCGAAGCTGCATTGATCAGGTAATTGATGTCGTCCATGACTTCTCCTTCAGAAACGGCTGCCCCGCGCGTCCTTGGTGGCGGCATCGTCGTTCAGCTTGGGCAGGCTGATCTGCTTGGCGGCGATCTGCTCGTGGCGCTGCAGCAGGGCGAACATGATGCCCTCGTCGGTGATCTCGTCCAGCACCTTGTAATGCACCATGAACTGGTACTTGTCGTGCGGCTTGACGCTGATCTCGACCACGACGCCGAAAATCGGCTTGTTGAGCACGTGCACGACCTGATTGGCGAAAGCCTTGAAGTTCTCCAGACTGGATGGCGGTGGGATCATCGTCATGAAGGGCGCACGCTCGACATCGCCCGGCGTCGTGCACTGGTCGGCCGGCATGATGTGCAACCGACGCGACCCACGGCAGGCGATGCCCCTCGAGTCCGGGGCCTTGCCCCTGATGAGCGCGGCGCTGCCCCATTCGGCCATCTTGCAAGAGTCGCAGGTCATGCCAGCCGGCACCTGGGGCTTGGAGACGTCGGTGACCAGCCCGAGCTCCTTGTCGTAGTGCGCCAGTTTGGAGACGTCCTCGCCCTCGAACGGCCTGCGCCACGGCGTGGATACATCGTTGGGTGCCACCACGGCACCGCAGGCCGGGGCCTGCGCCTCGCCGCGTACGTAGGCCGACTCGAAGAACTGACGATCCTGTCGATAGTCGATCACGATGGCGTGAAGCATGTCGTGCGGCAGGGGCGTGCCCGCGATGCTCATGCGTCCTGTCGCAAGCGAGATGTAGCCCCCGGAGGGACTTTCAGCCTTTTTGGTCTGGGCGACCAGGGCGGCAAGCTTCTCGCGCAGATTGACCAGTGCAGTGCTGGATTGTTCCTTGGACATATTGACCTTTCAGTTACTCTTCCAGACCATCAACACGCAACGAGGTAGGAGTCTTAAGCCGGTTGTAATCCAATTGAAGGCGTCGAACACGAGTCATCGCGTTAGCCAATCCCAGTAATGTCTGGGCCTTGGTACAGTCCATTTCGTTGTTCTTCACCTGATTGATTGCCTGTGCAAGCACGGCGCAAAGTTCTATGGTTCTCATCATTTTTCTCCTTGATAAGTTTCTTCAGTTCTCTTTGCAAGCACTCTGCTTGTATCAACCGCTTCTCATGCTGGAGGGTGGCAGACCGCGAATACCTGTAGTTCTTCATCCCCGCCTTTTCCGGGGGGAGATGAAAGTTTCGTGCAAGCCATTTTTCATACTCTAGTTGTTCAACAGTTTCCTTCTCTTTTTGACGTTGCAGCGTGCGCGCCCGTGCCCGAGCCGCCACTTCTTTTTCCCGCGCAATCCTCGCCCTACAAATGGCACGCCAGTGAGCGTATTGGCCGTCTCGTGGATTCCAGAAGGAGGTAGTGCGAAGATACTTCGCAGTCTCCAGTACATGCATTGGAATCAGGGGGGCCATACTATTTCACCCTCACGAGGTTGCCGAAGTCATCGACCACGGCGAAGCGATGATTCCAACCCGACGAGCCGAACTCCCTGCGGTCGCAGAAGAAGTCGAGCACTTCAACCTGCTTGGCAATGACCTGATACGTGCCCGAATAGGCGACAGGCTCGTTGTGCCAGACCCTCGAGTGACGATAGATGCCTGCGGCCTGGGTCCAGAAGGCATCGCAGGCGGGGTCGTAGGTGACGATCATGAAACCACCTTGTAGGTGTACTTGTCATCGAACATCAAGCCGGGCACGTATTCGCCGGCCTCGACACGAGCCATCACGGCCGACTCGGTGAGGCGCTTGTGCAGCATGTCGAACGAGTTGTTCTGCCTGATGTAGGCGTAGAAGTTCGACCAGTCGGTGCAGCGCGGCACGGACTTGCGGTTCACGGTGAGACGATAGGCGCCATAGGTGCCGGACTCGACCTTGCCGGCGGTGAGCTTGTCCAGCAAGGCATCTTCATCTACCTTGAGCTTTTTGGACTCCTCGTCCAGCAACATGCGTGCATGGTGCACGTTCTGGTACTCAGCGAGGATCTTCTCGACATCCTTGGGCTTCATGACTTGCTCCTTCGTGACTTGTGACTGGAGTCCTGAGTGTAGGCGGTTTCCTGATGGAGTCAAGGTGTCCAAGTAGGAAACCTCGCCTATACTTCAACCCACCGAGGAAACCAATGAACATCGAGCATCTGACCACCTACCTTACGCTGCTCGAGCCTGACGTCGAACATCACGAGTTCTACTGGGCCGGGCTGCACCCCGACGGGCGGCGCATCCAGGCCTACGGCCGTGTAGACGAGATCCTGCTGGATCTGGTCGCGCGCAACGGGCAGGGCTTCGGCATTTTCACCTGCGTCAACGCGATCACCAAGGTGGTCGATGAACACGGCATCGCGCGGCGCAAGGCCACCCAGGTGCACCGGGTGCGGGCCGTGTTCGCAGACTGGGACAACGTGCAGGCCGGGCCGTCCTGGCCGCTGCCGCTTGAGCCTTCGCTGCTGGTGGGCACCTCGCCCAACAAATTCCACATCTACTGGCTGGTGGACGACCTGCCGCTGGAGCAGTTCGAGCCGGTGCAGCGCGCCATCGCAGCGGCACTCGGCAGCGACCCCTCGGTCTGCGACCTGTCGCGCGAGATGCGCGTGCCGGGGTTCCTGCATACCAAGGGTGAGCCGGTCGAGGTCAGGCTGCTCGAGTACACGGGGCGGCGTTACAGCGCCGCAGAGATCCTGGCAGCGTTCCCGGCCGAGCCCCGGCGCGAGCACTCGGGATGGGACGGCAGCGTACGCACGCGCGCCGCGATGACGGCGGCCATCGTCGCCCACTGCTACCCGCAGCGTGACGACGGGGGCTTCAACATCCCGTGCCCCTGGGCGGACCAGCACACGAGCAAGAGCAACCCGAGCGAAACGACGTACTTCCCGCCCAGCGAGCTCAATGGCGGGCAGGGCTTTTTCAAGTGCATGCACGCGCATTGCGCACGACGCTTTGCCAGCGACTTCGATGAGTGGATAGACGAACGCGTACGCCGATCCGTCGGACAATGACCAAGATCCATGGGGGCATCCATGACAGAAACAGGCGGGCTGAATGGCCACGGCAGGAATCCTTTTCACCTTTACCGAACACCCGACATAAGGGTCGAGCCACCCGGCGGGCTCGATGTCATCGACCCGAGGGATGCCTTTCGCGAAGCGCCCGAATACGCGCCTGCCTACCTGCCGCAGATCTTCGAGGACTATGTGCAGGACTGCGTCGCCTCGTGGGGCGGCGACCCGGGCTGCTACGCATGCTCCTTCATGGCGATGCACGCCGGGCTGCTGCACTCGTCGGTGAAGATGAACACCAACCCGCTCAAGCCCGACAACTTCAAAAATCCGAACGATTTCTCCCTGATCCTGGGCCGGTCGGGCGAAGCCAAGAGCGGGATGTTCAAGGATCTCACGAGACATCAGGCCGCGTGGCAGCAGGCGACGATGCGCGCACAGGCCAACAACGTCACCACGGGCACCAACGGCGCGCGCTACCCATCAATGTGTTTCCTGCAGAACGCCTCCATTGAGGGCATGTTCATGCAGATTGCCGACAACCGGGGCGAGCGCCTGCTGATGGCATGCGAAGAGGCGATGCAGTTCTACGACGGCGCGGCGCTGCACCACAAGGAGAACGCCGCCAACGCGATGAGCAATGCCGTCTGCGCCGCCTACGACGGCGGCATGTTCTCCAAGCGGCTTGTCAACAAGCTGTACAGCATCCCCGAGGCGCTGGCCACGCTCATCATGACCACCGTGATCGACAAGATCACCAACTGGGCCGGCTTCAACGCGATGGTCGACAGCGGCCTGATGGCACGCCATACGATCAGCGTCATCGCGCACTCGCAGCAGCGTGACCAGGAGCGACTCATAGCCGGCGCCGACGAGCGGATGGGGCACATCGTGCTCAAGCTGCGAGGCTTTCGGGACATGCGCTTCGTTCTCAACGCCGAGGCGGCCAAGAAATGGCTGGACTGGACAGCGCGCCGCGAGCAGGCGAACCTCGATCTGGTGACGGAAAAGGCCCCGGTGGGGTTCATCAACTGGTGGCGCAAATACGACATGCGCGTAATGACCTGCGCCGTGATCCTGCAGGCCTACGACTTCATCGAGGGCGGCGAGATCGACTGCACCGCGAGGGATCTGCCGCGAACCGAGGGCGATCACGAAGCGCGCATCATGCGAACCGTTGAGATCAGTTACCCGAACTTGCAGCGCGCGGTGCGTTTCGTTGGCGGCTACCTCTCGCGCATGCAGGAATTCTTCTATCGCATCGCGTCGGGGGTGACGGAGTTTGGCGATGAACTGATGAATTTCCTCGCCTACCGCATCACGACCGACCGCCCAGACGAGCCCGAGCGGCGCATCCTCCCGCGCAACGACCTGACCTTCCGGGGGCCGGCCTGCCTGCGCGGCGCGATCACCGACGAGCGCAAGACGCAGCATTGCCGCTGGATACAGGCCCTCCTCGACCATGGATTCATCGAAGTCTACGAACATCCGCATGCGCGCAAGCTCAGGCAGGCGCGGCTACCCAACGAGGAGCGGTGGTTCAAGGTACGCGACGAGGTGTTCAAGTACTTTTCGAGCGACGCCGACCGCAAGTGGCTCAGGATGCACTACGAGAACAGCCGCGTGCTCAATGGCGCGGGCGGCCACGAGGGCGAGCGGCCCGTGGTGGACATATAAAAAAAAGGCCGCTCACGGGCGGCCATCAAGGAGTCAGCGAAGGATGCGATCAAGTGCGGTGATGTTGTAGCGTTTTGGCAAGGGCCTGAATCCCTTCTCATCATAAATCATCGCCCAGGCCGAGCCATAGGCCTGGATCACCAGCCGACGAGCGGCCGCATAGTCAGGTGCCTCGATGCGCTGGTATTTCTCTGCCCGGGGCGTATTGATGCCGAACGTCACGTAAAAGGCAGGCATATGTCTTTTCTCCTTTCACTGATCCACCACAGGCCACGCTGCACCATGCCCCTGGCACGCATCTCATCCGGGGTAAGACAGCGTCCGGCGCGGCGATGTTTATCGAAGGCACAAAGGGAGTTGAAGAGTGCCCCGCAGCCGGGGCATTCGTTGTGATCACCATGCAATGGCACATCCGGGTGAGCGCGCATACAGCCAAATAAGCGTTGGAGCGATAGAGGCAATGATGAGGACAGTGCCAAGGGTAAAGGGATGAAATTTATCCTCCAGCAACCCGAGGCCAAGCAGGCCGACCATGAAGGAAGCGCACATTGTGGTGTACATGCCCTACTCCACCGCTTCGTTGATGTAATCCAGCGCCTCGCCGATGCTGCCCAGGGCATTCTCCATGGCATCGATAGCAGCCTGGGCAGCTTCACCCTTGGGGCTTTGCTGCAGGTTCTCCGGCATCGCTTCGAGGAAGTCGGCCTCCTCGTCCTTGAGTGACTCCAGGGTGGATTGGATCTGGTCCAGGCTCTCGGCCAGCGCGCCCAAGGCTTCACGCCGTTGCTTGTTCATTTCGTTATCCTTTCGCACAGTAATTCAGCCTGGGCAAACGCAGCCTTGCGCGACTGCGAGATGTAGTCCTCGCTTGCGTCATGCTTGCCGTCGAGCCAGAGCTCGACCCGGTAGTTGCCCCAGCGCACGCTGTAGACAATGTAGATGCGGTGGGCCTCATGGCTCCACCGCGCTACGACCTTGTCGTATTCGACACGGGTCATGCCTGCTTGCCCTCCCCCGCGATGGACACCAGCGTGCCATCCACGATGGCGTAGTTGACCGGGTCGTCAGACTCGACCACCCTCCACTCCCGCACCGCCAACCAGCGCATCGCGAGGTCAAAGGCCGATGCTTCAGCCTCCTCCTTGGTCGCGAACCGAAGGGCATTGCCGTAGAACTTGGGATCGCTGCCGGTGGATACCTCGGGTTTGAATGACATGTCTGTCTCCTTGAAGGGCAAAGGTGCCCACACAGACCCCTGTCACGGGCCTGTAGGTGCCACTTTAGGCGGCGAGCAGGTACGCTGCCGCTTTGGTCTTGAGTGCGTCGCCGGCACCGAACCATGCGGAGACGGTGCGGTTGTCATCGTTGACGGCGCGTGCGTGGTGGTCCGCGTATTCCGTGAAGGCGTTCAGCAGTCCCCAGGCAGTGCCCTTGCGGCCGTCCATCGTCGCGCCCCGCCCTGCCCCGTTGAACAGGTCCATCACCTTGCGGAACCCGAGGCTCGAAGTCACCTTCTCCACCTCGACTACGGTTTCGCCCAGGCTGGCAGGCTTGAGCAGGTCGAACACGATGCGCTCTGCCCGTTGCGCGGACAGCGACTTGTCGGCAAGGCGACGATAGGAGTCCACGCGGGTTGCGAACTCGTCGTCATGCACCAGCCCGAGCTTGCGCGCCATGTCGCTCACGTTGTACTTCGAGCGATGGGTGACGCGCGCCTTGGCCTTGTTGCCCGCCATTGCGGCGCGCAGGGTGTTGGCGCAGACCACGCAGATCTCCGTCTCGTAGCCCTCTGTCGCGCCGCTGCCATCGGTATGGGTCTTCAGCAAGGTGCGTGACAGGATCACGTCGCCCTTGCCGACCTCGGCCTGCTGGCCGTCCGACGCAGTAGCAAAGATGATGCGCCCACCGTGCAAGGTGCCGGCCGTCTCCAACTCGAAACCCGCGCGTGTTGCCTCATTCTTGAGAGTCTCAAGAATCTGGCGCGGCTGGACGACCTCGTAGCCGTCGGACACGATGCCCAGCGGCGCCTTGGTGTCCGAGCGCAGCAGCACATGCTTGTCGGGCATGCTGACGAGTGTGCCGGCGCGATCCGTGCAGTAACGCACGACGGCGCGTTGCACCGTCCACGCCGTACCGGCGTCGACCTGCCATTGCTCGAGCGGCGCGCCCCGGATGAGGCGCTGGCCCTTGAAGTGCCAAACGTCCGTGCCTTCAATGGCCGCGAATTCATCTCTGCCATTGGTGCGTGTAATTGCGTCTGTCATGTGAGTTCTCCTTGATGGGCGAATGTTGCCCAGTCAGGATAGCACGCTACCCTGACGGAACTAGTTCAAACCCGGGTGAAAAGTCTCGCGCTTGTGCCATAGGTACTGCTTGCAGATATCTGCAAGCTGGTCTTCACACTTCTCGATGATGCGCAGCCCCTCTTCACGGATGTACTTTTCCGGGCAGATGGACAGCAACTGCTCAAGCTCGTCCAGCGCACGCTTGCGAGCGAGCGAACGATCACGCTGATATTCGGCATTCATTTGTGAGTCTCCTTGATGGGCTGACGTGCCCACTATGCGCAGGAAGCGTGTGCATGCTCCCTGCGCATAAGGTGCCAGTCAGAAGGCGCTAGCTTTCGATCCATGGGCGATGATCACGGGACTTGCGCCACGCGAACCGCCATTGCATGCGCCACAGGTCGAACAGGTCAGCCGCTTGCCGGCCTCATGCGACGCCGGGCAGATGAATTCTTTCTTTCCTACCGGCTCGTCCGCGCGCCGAATCCTGAAGTAGCGCAAGCCGGCATCGCGCGCCTGCACAGCTTCGTTGTTGTTGTCCACCGAGGCCATGCAGAGGTCCATCACTCCGCGCCATTGACGCGCAGGGATGACCGGGTTATCCCATTGGTGCGAGTAGCCGGTGCGACCGCTCGCATGCAGGGTGAGGTCTTGCCAGACAGTGAACGGCGCGGCCATGGGATCGCCATAGGTGCCCAGCCGCACCATCCGCCCCGCGATCAACCGTGCAACCTCGCTGGGCGTTGCATCGGGATAGCGGCCGCGCTGCATGGTGCGAAAGACCACCAGCGGCCCTTGGAAGGTGAGCACATAGCATGTGCCATCCTTGCTTGGGCGATGCCGGCAATCACCGCAAATGCTCGAATCCTCGCCGCTCTTGACTGCTTTGTGCGGTTCGATGTCCGAGCGCAGGATGTAGGTCTGCACCATGTCGCCAGTCTTGCGATTGGACGATTTGACAATCGGGATGACCACGATCGGCGCACCGTCTAACACAGACGGGCCACGATAGATTACGTACCCTGTCGGTTTCATTGTGAGTTCTCCTTGATAGAGCAAACGCTCTAGCCTGCGCAGCGTGCTGCGCAGGATGGAACGCTTAGTTTTTGATTTCAGCGATCATCAGCGATTGCAAACCATGGAACAGGTCGAATCGCTTGCCGTCAGGGTAGGTTCGCTTCAGCCACTTTTCGGCCGCTTCGCGCGTATCCCACCTTAGTCCTTCGCGTGGGGATCCCGTCGGGTCCGTGATTTGCGCCCAAGTTTCTTTGTCTGACAGTTCAGCGAGGATGCACCATTGGGTCATGTGAGATCTCCTTGAGGGCTAACTAGCCCACAGTACCCCCTGTCACGGGGCACTAGGTGCGAGTCAATCAGTGAAGTTCAGCCAGTAGGTCAACAACATGTACTGGTGCGCTGGTACGCGGCGACGGATGATGTAGTAGTGCGCTGCCCATTCGCGGCCGTGAACTGCGATGGTGTCTGCGATTTGTTCGGACAGCGGATAGTCGGGGGTGCCGGTCATACCCGGTATCCACGACGCCACAGGCTTTCGTAAACCGCGTTATAGAGTCCGACGCTGGGCTTGGTTTTCTTCTCCCACGCGTAGAAGGCACGCGTCGGGCCAAGTGGCGACAGCAGGATGGCGCGCAGGACGATATCTGAACTAGTCATGTGAGCTCCTTTGAGGGTCGAAACAGACCCAGACAGCGCACTGTCACTGCGCTGCGGGGGGTGTCTCATTCGCTCGCGACGCATCACGCGCGACGAGCTCGAAGGAGGAATCACTCACTTTCGCGAAGGGCCAGCCTCACGGCTGCCGCTCGCGATCCAGTCGAATTGTTAAAGAGCGGCTCCGGCTGACTACACGAAACCATCGAACTACACCCCAAGCATAGTTGACTGGCTGGGAAACATCAAAGGATTAAATACGGAGTTGAAACGAGGAGTAAGCATTAGACCATGGGTTGATTGACTGGGCAACTAGTGGGACTAACCCTCGAGTATTGCAGAGTGTGTGTTATCCACAGTGTGGACAATCTGTGGATTCACCTATGTGGGAAACTGTGAATAGCTGCAGGGATAAGTTTCTCCATGGGTATTGCTACGCAGCCGCGTCGACCTACCTCAAAGGGCTCAGGAGCGGCCTTGCTGGGGGCAACGTGCGACGCCCGGCTCCCATTGCTGCGCTGCAGCACGCGAAAAACACAGAAAGTACCTCGCACGTAGGAATAAGGCGAAAGCTGACACGCGTAAGGCTTTGTAATGCGCCTTGACATTCGCGCGCGCGCGATAATACAAGACAATATACATATACTTACTATATTGGTATAGTCTCACGCTAGGTACTTTCGGTGTTATTCAACGTCTGGTTACATCCAGGGTGGGGGAGCCGGCGTCGAGTGGGGCGGGGTTGTTGCGCGGATAATTTGCCCATGGTCCCTGCACTTGTGTGGCTGCCCGAGGACGCACTGGCCCTGCGCTGCTCCGTCGAGGAGGTCGGTACGTTGCGACCGGATGTCGACGTTCTGGAGCGGCTGCAGACGGGGCGCGAAGACCAGCAGCTTGCCCGCCGCTACGCTCCGCTCGCCGTGGCGCATCTGGCCCGTCTGGCAGCCGGTGAAGGCCGCTCGGCTGTCTCTGCTTGCCTTGCCATTCTGGATCGCGCCTACGGCCCTTCTGCGGCCTTCGAGCCGCCTCCTGAGCGTCCTGCATCACCCGCCATGCCCCCTTGGCTCACCGAGCAGCGGCTGCGCGATGCCTACCAGGGGATGGAGTGGGGGACTGATAATCCGCACACTGATGATTGAGGGACGAACGAAGAGGGGAGAGGAGGGCGGCCCCCTCCCCTCCCCTCTTGCACATGGTGCTTGACTGCCCCGCCATCGCGGCCGTATGCTCGCGCGAGCGCGACGACCTGCCGCAGCGCCACGAGCGCGACCGGGGGGCCATCGGCGGCAGGTGGGGGGCCTCGAAGCTGGCTTGGATCGCTCCTCTCCACAATGAAGAAAAATCGGTATCCCAAGTAGGAAAATCGGTATCCCAAGTAGGCAATCATGTCGACCCCCGTCCAGAAAGTCAACCTGCAGGAGCTCGTCGCAGCCTTGCGCGGCATGGACGAGGCCCATCTCTCACCTGAACTGACCTTGCTGCTCGACCAGGGGCTGCATCACGCGCATCTCCCCCCTGCCCTGCAGACCGGCGCGGCCGAAGCATTCCAGTTGGCGTTCGAAGCGTGGGGCGGCATCCCGCGCCTGCTCATGTTCGCCGACCGCTATCCCGGCGCGTTCCTCAAGCTCTACGCACGCCAGACCGCCCCCACCATGGCCCCGGTGTTGCCCAAGGAGACATCGACTCCCGACGCGGCGCAGTGGCCCGAGTGGCTGACGCATCGCAGGCTGGCCTATCAGGAGTCGGGGGAGCGCAATGGACCTGTACTCCCCTAGGCCGGCCTTCATCCCGTTCCACAACCGCTCCCAGCGTTGGGCCGTTCTTGTCACGCATCGCCGCGCCGGCAAGACCATCGCCCTCATCAACGACCTGATCCTGGCGGCGCGCACGCCGATCCCCTACCCCGACCCGCAATATGCTTACATTGGTCCCACCTACACCCAGGCAAAAAGAGTCGCGTGGCGATATCTCAAAAACTATTCCAGACCTTATTGGACCGCCCCGCCTTCCGAGTCGGAGCTTCGGGTTACTCTCACCCACAACTCGACCGTCTACTGCCTGGGCGCTGACAACGCTGATTCACTGCGGGGCATGTATCTCGACGGTGCTGTCGGAGACGAGTACGCTCTATGGAAACCTTCTGTCTTTCCCCAGGTTCTGCGTCCTGCGCTGTCTGATCGCAACGGCTGGGGCGTCTTTGCCTCCACTCCACGTGGCAAGAACCTCTTCTGGGACCAGTACCAAGCCGCCCGCAAGGACTCCGCACGGCACTTCTTGATGACCCTGCGCGCCGACACTTCCGGGTTGGTGCCCTCGCGCGAGCTCGAGGATCTGCGGCGCGACATGGACGAGGAGGAGTTCGCGCAGGAGTACCTGTGTTCCTTCGACAGCGCCCTGAAGGGCGCGATCTACGCCTCGGAGGTCAACGAGCTTTTCCTCCATGGCAGGGTTTCCCAGCAGGACATCTTCGACCCCCACCTCGACACCCACTTCGTCTACGACCTGGGCTTCACCGATGCCACCGTTCGCATCGCGTTCCAGATCCACCAAGGCTCGATCCGCATCGTCAACGTCTACGCCACGCACGGCAAGGACATCTTCCATCACATCGAGGACATTCGATCCTTTCCTTCGCCCATCGGCACCATCTGGCTGCCGCACGACGCGCGGGCAAAAAATCTGCAGACCGGGCGATCCATCGTGGAGCAGTTTCTCGGCCAGGGCATCACGCCGCGCATGGTCCCGCACCACGCGGTGCACGACGGGATCTCCGCTGTCCGTCGTCTCTTTCCGCGCATCACCATTGACAACCATCCCATCGATGGCGAAGGCATCTCCGACGACTTCATCGAGGCGCTGAAGGGCTACCACCGCGAGTGGGACGAGGACAAACTCATGTTCTCGGACCAGCCGGTGCACGATTGGACCAGTGACTACGCCGATGCGCTGCGCTACATGGCCATCGCGGTTGCGCCGGACCTGCCGGGCGTCGTCTCTTCGGACAACGCGCTGCAGGCCGGCCGCGACGACGCGGCGCGCGCCTGGACACCCCACCTGGGATACAACCTCGAGACGCTGCACTCGGATAACGCCCTGTCCATCGTCCGCTCCATGCCATGACCTCCTCGCTCGCACTCGTCTCCCAAGGTTCGGTCGAGAACCCGCAGGACCTGTCGCCCCGCGCGCTATGGGAGATGGAGATCGAGGCGGCTGACAAGGAGCTCGAGAAATTCCACACGCGGGGAGCCACGGCCGACAAGCGTTTCCTGGATGAGCGCGACGACGCGAGCGGCGACAGGAAATGGTTCAACATCTACTACTCCAACACCAACATCCTCGAGTCGGCCCTGTACGCCGACCTGCCCAGGCCAGAGGTGTGCCGCCGATATGCGGATTACAGGGATCAGGTTGCCCGAGTGGGTGCACTGATCCTGCAGCGCACGCTCGAGACGGACCTGAACGACCCCGACGACCAGTTCGACGCGGTGATGCGCCAGTCGGTGCAGGACCGACTGATCCCGGGCTTGGCCTGTGCGTGGCTGCGCCTTGAAACCGAAACCGAGGACATTCCCGTGCAGGCCGGCGGGCAACTCACCAACGACGCGCAGGCCACGCAGCCGCATGCCTCGGAGAACGGCCCGCACGACAACGGGTTCGACACCCCTGCCTCGTTCGACCGGGCACCCCTCAAGCGCATCGTGGACCAGAAGATCTGCGTCGACTACGTGCACTGGAAAGACTTCAGATGGTCGCCCTGCCGCACCTGGGACGAGCGCCGCTGGGTGGCGCGTCGCACGTACCTGACCCGCGAGCAGTTGAAAAAACGCTTCGGTGAAGCCAAGGCCAAGCTCTGCGCGCTCGATCATTCCGTCATCCGCGCCAAGGACGACCTGCAGCCCGAGGCGTTGTCCAAGGAGGTGCTGAAAAAAGCCGTGGTGTGGGAGATCTGGGACAGGACTACGCGCAAGGTGCATTGGTACGCGCCCGGTTTCCCGAACAGTTTGCTCGATACGCGCGACGACTTTCTTCATCTCACCTCTTTCGAGCCCTGTCCGAAACCGATGCTGGCCAACATCACGACGGCCAGCACGGTGCCCCGGCCGGACTACTACATGATCCAGGATCAGTACACGGAGTTGAACACCGTCAACGCCAGGATTTCCCTGCTGGTCAGCGCCTGCAAGGTGGTGGGGATCTACGACCAGGGTGCCAAGGCCGTGGGGTCGATCCTGCGCGGCGACGAGAACACGATGGTGCCCGTTCCCGACTGGGGCCAGTTCTCCGAGAAGGGCGGCATGAAGGGCGCGGTGGACTGGATACCGCTCGAGATGGTGGTGGCCGCTCTTCAACGCCTGTACGAGGCGCGCGATGCGATCAAGGGGCAGATCCACGAGCTCACCGGGATCGCGGACATCATCCGGGGTGAGAGCAAGGCTTCCGAGACGCTCGGTGCGCAGCAGATCAAGGCCCAGTTCGCGTCGATCCGCATCAAGAAGCTGCAGGGCGAGGTCGCCACCTATGCCTCGGACATTCTGCGCATCAAGGCCGAGATGGCGGTCAAGCACTACACCCCCGAGACGTTGATTCGCAGATCAGGGATCGTCTACACGGACAACGACGAGTTCGTGCCCGACGCGCTGGTGATGCTCAAAAGCGAAGAAGGCTTCAACTGGCGCGTCGAGGTGCAGGCCGACTCGATGGCACAGGCCGACTACGAGGCCGAGAAGAAGGACCGGATCGAGTTCATGTCGATGGTGACCGGCTACATGGCGCAGGCGCTGCCCATCGCGGGCCAGATCCCGGAACTGAAGCCGGTGATGCTCAACATGTTGAAGTGGGGCATCGCGTCGTTCAAGGGCGCGTCCGACATCGAGGGCATGATCGACAAGCAGCTTGCTGAACTCGAGGGGAAACCACCTCCGCAGCCCAAGCCCGATCCCAAGGAGATCGCTGCACAGGCCAAGATGCAGTCCGACCAGCAGAAGGGTCATATGGAGCAGGCCAAGATGCAGATGGAGATGGGCCTGAAGCAGCAGGAGGCGCAACTCGAGGCCCAGAAGCAGCAGGCCGAGTTGCAGTTCAAGCAGCAGATCGCCCAACTCGATGCGCAGGCCAAGCAGATGGAGCTCCAGTTCAAGGAACGCGAGCTCGCGCTCAAGGCGCAGGAGAACCAGCAGAACCTGCAGGCCGACATGCAGAAGAACCGGATCGACCTGCAGACGCACCAGCAGGTCAGCCAGCAGAAGGTGCAGGACGCAATGGTGCAGTCTGACCTATCCAGGCAACAGGGCGAGCAGCAGCTTGAGCAGTCGCAGGCCGAGCACGAGCAGAACCTCGAGCAGATGAAGGCACAACCAAAGGAGACGAAGTAATGGCCACCAAACCGGAACAGCAACCCCGCCCGGGCGACGACGAGCGCGCCAAGCAGGCACGCGAGCAGCAGGACCGCGTACAGCCCGGCGCAGGCTACAAGGGCACCAACAAGAGTGCCGAGGAGTTGGAGGAAATGTACGGTCTGAACCCAGACAAGACGCCGCGCACCGAGCCCGCGCCCGACGGTCCCGAATGCCCGCCTGTCTCGATGGAGGAAGGGCCGTTCGATACCGAGACGATCTACGCCGGCTGCAACGCACCGCTCACGCAGGAGTGCGTGGACTGGTACAACAAGAAATTCGGCTACTCCGAGGAGCAGTTGCGCGATGCAAAAACAAAACGCGATGAGAAAAGTCAGCAGCGGGCCGACAAGAAGTGAGCAACCTGCCTCCCGACCCGTATGACCGAACCAGGATTGTCGAGCCCCCACTCGACAATCCTGACCGGGCGCCGCTGGGAGGCAATGGCAAGGACTTCGTCGTCACCCTGACGGATACGACGGAGACGCCGGGTGCGGAGGCCCAGGTACTGACCCGCACCGGCAAGTGGATTCCGATGCCCACGACGCCATTGCCTGTCTGGGGCGGCATCGTCGGTGACATCACCAATCAGGCCGACCTGATGGCGATGTTCGCGACCAAGGCGAACATTTCTGATCTCGCCCAGGTTGCTTTTTCTGGCAACTACAGCCACCTGACGAACAAGCCCGTGCTGGGCACGGTGAGCCCGATCAACCTGGACGGCTACTCGAACCACGTTCTGTACGGCGACGGCGTCTGGCGCATCCCGACCGACGTCTACGCCACCTGGGGCAACATCTCGGGCGTCATCTCCGATCAAAGCGACCTGATGGCACTTCTCAGCGCCAAGGCACCGCTCAACAACCCCGTCTTCACCGGCATCGTGCGTGCCCCGACGCCAGCGGTGGACAACAATTCCGACATGGTGGCGACGACCGCGTGGTTCTTCGGGCAGGCCTTCAACGGCTCGCCGCTGATGGACGGCGTTGCCTCTTCGGGCGACTCGACTCTGTGGGCGCGCGGCAACCATCGCCATCCGAGCGACACTGGCAAGGTCGATGAGGCTCCCAACGACGGTCAGCAGTATGCGCGCCAGAGCTTCGCCTGGACGGTGGTAGCAGCGCCCAGTGGAGGTGGGGGCGGGGGTGGTGGGCGGGTGTTCTACCTTTCGACCAGTGATCCGTCGGACATCTCGACCTACTACACGCTCGAGACGCTGCCGAGCTCCGGCGTCGAGCAGACGATTTCAACCACCTGTTCCGGCACGGGCGATTTCTTTCTCGGCGCGTTCGCCACCGACCCGGGAGTGCCCGGTGCAGTTGATCTCGTTGCCGGGTCGGTATCACGGCGCATCTATGCGTCGTCTTCGGGGGGCGCAGCGCGTCTGCACATGCGGGTCTACCTGCGCAATGCAGCGGGGATCGAGACGTTGCTGCGCGACGAATTCAGCAACAGCTTTATCGACACGACTGCAACAGCGCAAATCTGGACGGCCACTTTGTCGGATGTGGGCGTGCTGCTGCCGACCGACCGGCTGGTACTCAAGCTCTACGCACAGCGGGTGACCGGGCCGGCGTCGTTCGTCGTGACGGTGTATTTCGAGGGGACCGCGCACGCCTCGAGCATCCAGACCACGATTTCGGACTTCGGCACGCTCGCCTACAACGACTTCACGGTCAACGACACTGCACCGACCGGCAACATGGTGGGTGATCGCTGGGTCAAGCCCGCAACCGGCGAAGAGATGGTGTGGGTGCCTCCCGGTGCGTGGCTGAACCCGGCGCAGGGTGCCGTCGTCGGTCCAGGCGGATCTACGACCCAGGTGCAGTTCAATGATGGTGGCGTCTTCGGTGGCGATGCGGACTTTGTCTTTGACAAGACCAACAACGTCCTCACGCTGGGCAATCCGGCCTCGCCGGGCAAGATCCAGGGCATGCCGGGGGCCGCTACCAGCGCAGGTGGGGATCTGACGGTCGTGGGCGGTGCCGGCTCCGGCACAGCACAGCGCGGCGGCAGCATCAATATCACGGGTGGCTTCTCGACCATTGGGGGTGCCGGCGCAAAGGGTGGCGATGTCAACATCACGTCCGGCTTTGGAGGGCAGAACTCCACGGGTGGTGACATCAACATCATCGCGGACAGCGGCAGCACCAATTCCACCAGCGGCGCGATCACCATCAAGGGCAAGGATCTCGGCAGCGGCCCTATCTCCATCGCGGGCGGTTCCAGGTCTGCTGGTGGTGCAGCCGGTGCGGTGACGATCAAGGGTGGCGCCGGTATCACCGCTGGCACGGGCGGCGCATTGGTCTGTGCTGGCGGTGACGGTGGCGGTGGTCCTGCCGGCGCGGCAACTTTCCAGGGTGGTGACGCTACAGGCAACGGGGTCAGCGGTGCGACGGTCACGCTGCGCGGCGGGCATTCATCCCGCTCGACCATTGGCGGCACGCTCAACGGCGCGGCGACCATCATCCAGGGCGGCAACGCACTGGGTAACACCAACAGCGGCGCAGGCGGCGCGATTCAGATCACGGGCGGCATCGGTGGCGTCTCAGGTGGTGTCGGTGGTGCAGTCACTATTGCAGGCGGCGCGCCGCAGGCCGATAACGGAGGTGGCATCACGCTTACGGCAGCAGCTGGCGTCGGCACCAACAAGAACGGTGGATCAATCACGCTTACACCGGGGGCAGCAACTGGGTCGGGTGTGGCCGGCATCGTGGCGATCACGCCTACGGCAGGCGAAGCGAGTCTGACATTCCAGGCCGCTGCCGCGCAGAACAAGATTCTTTATTTTCAGACCAGTACCAGCAAACGCTGGGCAGTGGCGTCTAACGCGACGGCTGAGTCAGGTGCTAATGCTGGATCGGATTTCTCTATTACCCGCTACACCGATGCTGGAGCATTGGTCGATAGCCCGCTGTCGATATTCAGGTCTGACGGCAGCATGCTGGTGCTGGGGAACCTGAATCGGTACATCTTCAAGACCAGCGGGGTCTACAACAACGGTACGTATGACGGCGTGCAGTGGCTGAACACCAACTCGACGCGCGGCACGATGAATCTCCTGACTGTCGACCTGCCCGCCTCGTGGCATGGCTGGCGAATGGGTGTAGACGCCCAGGTCTTCGACTTCCAGAGCAGCGGCAGCGGCTATGCCCAGGTGAGTTGGCTGACGTACTCGGATCGGCGCCTGAAGGAGAGCCTCGAGCCCATCAAGGATGCCCTTGCCAAGGTGGCTGACCTCACCGGATATACCTTCGAGCGCAACGACGCGAAAGAACTGGATGGCACCGCGCGCAAGCAAGCCGGCCTGATCGCACAGGATGTGCTGCCGGTGCTGCCACAAGCAGTTTCCGAGGCGCACGATGCTGATATGAAGCCCGTTATGGCGCTCGACTACAACGGGATCGTTGCTTTGCTGGTCAACGCCGTCAAGGAATTGACGCTGCGGGTGTCAGCACTGGAGGTGCCATGAGCACCACCTTCCCCTTCCCTGCCAATCCGGTCTTCGGACAGACGGTCACGCTGACCTCGGGCCAGCAAATGGTTTTCAACAGCTATGCATGGGAGACGGGAGTAGCGAACTACGGGCAGGGCAACATCGCATTCGTGTTGGTTGGTTCCCTGGTGGACCTGTCAGCTACTGCTATGCCGAGTTCAATTGGCACAAGTTGGTCGCTGTTGAACTACGTCTGAGGCAAATATGTCGGCAACTCTCACTTGGTTTAACAGTGGCTTCGGGACGAAGACGGGAACGACGAACGCTACGCTGATTACCGACATGGTGACTCTGGTCGACAGCAAATTGGCGGATGCCAACTTCGCATGGCGCACTGCCAGCAGCAGCACGGTCGGGCCGATGTACATCGTGCTCAAGCGCAAGGACGGCAGTGCTGGGCGCATTCTGGTCGTGATCTGGGTCACGGCTCCTGCCGGCAACAACGCGGCCATTCTCGATACCGCACCAACTACCAGTTGCCTTTATCTGGCCTATTTCCCGGCGGGCAACGTCGATACGCCGAGCAACCTGACGGCGGCGAGCGGCACGATCATGGGAGACGATACGGGTGCGGTGAAGTGCGGTCCTGCGTTGGCGACAAGCACCATATACACCACGAACTTCCAGGGGAATTATTTTGACAGTCAGGAAGCCGTTATCTTCAACTTCCAAAACCCGGCAAACGCCACCAGCTATGGACAGGGGGCTGGGTATCTCGTCGTTGACGGTGCCGATAATGCCTATCCAGCCGTATATGGAGGCAATTCCACCCAAGGGTGGTCGTATTTCGCAACCTTTAACGGCACCTATATGGCTCCGTGGACTAGTTCAGCAATACCTGCCGGTTCTTCTACTGGCAGTGCGCGAACAAATTATGGAAGCAATAACAGGGTGTACTTCAGTGCGTGGCAACCTTCTGCCAACTGGGCTAATCAAGCCATCAGTGCAACCGACATCCTGACTGACACGGCGAACAACAAGGTATGGTTTATCCCGGTCCAGTTGCTGGGGCAAGTCAAAGGCGAAGGCTTCGTATTGAAACTGCGCCAGATTGCCTTCGGCCCCGCTACAACGGGGCCATTTGTCGCATACCAGACCAGCGGGCCGGTGGTTCAGGCGCGCCAATTGAACGGCAGCAATATAGGCGGTGCTGGTATGCCCTGGCTGACCAATTTCAAGCTATGAAGCTTTTCCTCGCGGTCGTCTGCCTGCTGCCTGCTTGCGCCTCGATCACTCTGACCGGGCCGTCGAAGGTCGATACTTACCTGCTGGCCGATACCGATCCGGCGGCGACGGCCTGCGGCGGCATCGTCAACGGCGTCCGTATCCCCAACGTGCCGACCTCGGGTGGCAAGTGCAAGATCATGGTTGACGACTACGTGAACAATGGCCAGAACACCTGGATTGCGTGCAACAGTGCGCCTGACAAGGGAGAAGCCTGCGTGACAAACCCATTCTCTTTCAAACTGACGGGGCCAAAATGAGGGTGACGGTGCCAGCGGTGGAGGGTTCATTAACTCCGTCACACCCAACCCCTCTGCTGCCCTGGCACCGTCTCCTTTGTCTGCTGGTGTTCGTGGCTGGCAATGCCTTCGGACAGGCCTGCACTACCACTTTGTCGGTGGGCGCGGATGTGCCAGGAGCAGTGGCCAATGCAGCAGTAGGCGCCGTCATCTGCCTCAACTCCGGCAACTACGGCAAGATCGAGTTCGCCAACATCGTGAAGCCCGGCGTCGTCACGGTGCGTTCGACCAGCGGCGCGACGGCAAAGGGCGCGTGGCGTACCTGGGGCTCACGCTACATCAAGCTGGCATCGCTTCTCGGCAGTATTTCCATTGAAGGCTGTTCGAAGGACATCACGGTGCAGGACACCGTGGGTACGCCCAACTCCTACGAAGGCATCTACATCTCGGGTCAGGACTGTCCGACCACGGTGCAGAACATCGTGGTCGATGGCGCGGTGCTGGACCGCATCGGGCAGATGGGCTACGAGGGCCGCTTGTCGATACGGGACGGCAACACGGTCACGGTGCGCAACTCTCAGTTCCTCGGTGTCTATGCGACGCCGGGTACGGGGCCGTCGGACGGCATCATCATGGTGGCGTCGATCAAGAACATCATGATCGGTCCCGGCAACGTCTTTTCGGGCATCGACCAGCAGATCTGTAACGCCAACGGCGGCGCGCATTGCGACATGGTGCAGACCTACGGCGGGCCGTGTTCGAACGTCCAGATCGAAGGCAATCAGTTCAAGAATTCATCGACCTTCATCTTGAACGAGAGCAAGTGCTCAGGGACATTCCGCAACAACGTGATGGACAGCATCGCGAGCGGCCAGTGGCACACATGGAGCAGCCTGGACTGGTCGCATAACACGGTCTACAAGTCCACCATCACCTTCAACTCGTGGACTGACTTCGCCAGCGCCGGCACGGTCAAGGACAACACTTTCCATGATTCATCGTTCAACTGCGGTGCCTATGCCGGTGGTGCACCGGCAGCGTGCAATTTCAGCTACAACACCTTCACCTCGGGCTGCCAGGGCAGCAACTGCATTGCGGGCTCGCCCACTTACTCGGGCGGTGCTCATCCATCCACTTGGAACGGCTGGTTGCTCGCGGCCGGGTCTATCGGCAAGGCCAATGCGAGCGACGGCAAGGATCGGGGCTCGACCACCTTCGGCGGCGCTGCGCCACCGACCGAGCCGCCCCCATCCGGCCCGACGCCGCTGGGCGCGCCCACCAATCTGAAGGTAGCACCATGAATTACGGGCCGGCTGCAAGCGCAGTGAGGTGGGTTTTCTCTAGCTATCCAAACGATATCGACGGGAAGACCACAACACCCCCACCAACGAGCCCCGGGTTGCGCCGGGGCCGGTCCACCAATCTGAAAGCGGCACCATGAAACTCATCTTCATCGCCTGCATCGTCGCGAGCTTCGCCTTGATCGGTTGCGCGCATGTGCAGGCCGCGCCGCCCACCGCGACGCAGGCCGCGACGGGGACGGTGACGCTCACGGCCGATGTCACCGATGGCAACGCCACGCACTGTGGGGGCTACATTAATGGGGTCCGAATTCCCGATGTACCGCTTCAAAGCACGGCCCCGAAATGCAAGCTGGTGAACCCGCCGAATCTCAATTCGGGTGGCAATTCATGGAAGGCGTGCAACAGCACGCCGGGCAACTCGTCTTATACCGAGGGCTGCAATGCGACCGTGCTCAATTTCTCGGTGGCGCCGTCCACGACACCGCTGCAGCCACCGACCAACCTGAACTACATGCAAGGAGTCTGAGATGGAACTCATGCCCAACCCCGATGACGCCCCTTTCGATACCAAGACCATCCCCCGGGGCTGGTCGCGTCGCATGACGCAGGAGGAGGCGGACGCTGCGAACAAGGCTTTCCCGGTGCCCCCGTATGGGCCGTTGCATTCGGCCCAGGAGATTGAAAATGAGCAAAACCTGGATCTACGCCAGCGACGGAAGGGTCTTCGAGAAGAACACACCCGAGCATCTGGAGTACTTGAGGGAGCGTCAGAGCAGTCCGATGATCGCAAGAGACGAACCTGATTTCGTCTCTCCCATCGACGGCAAGCTGGTGTCCGGCAAGGTGCAATTGCGCGAGCACAACCTTCGCCACGACGTCGTCAACTGGCGCGACCTGAAAGGTCTGCCGGTCGGCGTGCCCAAGACCAAGCCTGATCCCGAAGCGATCCGGGCTGCCATCGTGGACGCCGCCAAGCGCAAGGGCTACTTATGAATGAAACCATCGAGCAAGCCGTACCGCAGGAAACCTCCCTGCGTGAAACCCTGGAGCGGGTGGTCGAAGAAGCCAAGACCCCCGAGCAGGCAACGCCTCATGAGGCACCGGAGCAGTCCGCAGCCCAACGTGATCGCGATGAACGGGGACGCTTTGCTCCCCGCTCCGAGCGTGCCCCTGATGGGGCCGAGGTGCCCTCCGAGAGCGAGGTGAAGGAGGCCAGCGAGCCGCTGCCGACGCAGGAGTTAGAGCCGCATTTGCAGGAAGCGCCCAATCTCGACAATGCACCGAAGTCGTGGAAGGCAAGCACGCGCCAGAAATGGGCCAACTTGGACCCGGAAGTCCGGGCCGAGGTGCATCGGCGCGAGCGCGAGTCGACGCGCGCCATCAACGAGTCGGCTCCGGTGCGCAAGTTCGTACAGGAGTTTCAGCAGGTCATCCAGCCCCACGCGGATCGTTACCGCCAGACCGGCATGCCGCCGCTGCAAGTGGTGCAGAACCTGATGAATGCCGACGCGCTGCTGTCCTCGGCGCCGATGCCGCAGCGGGCCAAGTTCATGGCGAAGATGGTCAAGGACTACGGCATCGACATCCATCTGCTAGATTCGGCCCTGGCCGGTGAAGAGCCGCAGGCGCGGCCACTGGATCAGGTTCAGCAACTCATCGATCAAAAACTCGCTCCGATCCAGGAGTTCGTCCAGATAACCCAGCAGGGCCGCCAGCAGGCGATACAGCGCGAATATTCCGAGCAGGAGCGCCGTATCTCCGCGATGGCCGAGGACGCCAACAACTTTCCCCATTTCGACCTTGTTGCGCTCGATATGGCGGACATCATGGAGGTTGCCTCGCGAAGACAGGTTTACTTGTCTCCCGAAGAGGCGTATAAGCGTGCTGTTGCCATGAACCCTGAGGCTCAGAAGGCAGAGCAAGGCAGAACTGGACAGCAGAGAGCCCAAGTGGCCCACGATGCTGCCACCAGATCCCTTGGGGCATCCCTCTCCGTGAGTGGATCGTCCGCCGGACTGAAGCAGCAGGTAGCTCCTGACGATCTGAGAAGCACCATTGAGGCCGCGTGGCGCATGCACCAGGGCCGATGATGAGCACCCTCATCTTCGCGTTCGCAGCGTGTCGCAGTACCAATGATCAGTTCCTCACAGAGGCCGCGCGGGTGGCCCTCGAAGCAGACCTGACCCCACGGGCGACCGTGGACCACGACGGCAAGCCCATCGAGATACCCGGAGGCGTTCCTTTGAAAATCGCATTACCTCCTCTTCAGGAGGTAGAGGAGTAATAGTCATGGCATTCGCCAACGCGGCGATCAGCGACATCATCGCCACCACCATCCAGTCCCGCACCAAGACCATTGCCGACAACGTCACGAAGAACAATGCGCTTCTGTCGTGGATGTCGAAGCGGGGCAATATCAAGACTGTTTCCGGGGGCAGTTCGATCATGCAGGAGCTCTCGTTTGCCGGTAACGGCAACGCCGGGTTCTATTCGGGCTATGAAACGCTGCCCATTGCCGCGCAGGACGTTATCAGCGCGGCCGAGTACCAGTGGAAGCAGGCAGCCTGCCCGGTCACGATCAGCGGCCTGGAGCAACTCCAGAACTCCGGCCCGGAGCGCATGATCGACCTGCTCGAGGCGCGCATCAACGTGGCCGAGTCCTCGATGCAGAACCTGATCGCCCTCTCGCTTTACTCGGACGGCACCGGTTCCGGCGGCAAGGAAATCGAGGGCCTTGCCAAGCAGGTCGCATCAGACCCGACGACGGCGACCACAGTAGGCGGCATCGATCAGTCTACGTGGCAATTCTGGCGCAACAAGGTTTTCAGGGCGACCGTGAATGGCACCGGGGCGACCACCAAGGACACCATCAACGACAACCTGAATGCGCTGTGGGCGCAACTGGTACGTGGCAATGACCGGCCCGATCTGATCATCGTGGACAACGGCTACTGGTCCTACTTCGTCGCCTCACTGCAGGCGCAGCAGCGGTTCACTTCGACCGAGGTGGCCGAGCGTGGCTTCGTGACCTTGAAGTACATGGATGCCGACGTGGTGCTCGATGGCGGTATCGGCGGCGGGATGCCGATCAAGACGGCGTACATGCTCAATACCAAGTACATCTTCTATCGGCCGCACGTTGACCGGAACATGGTGAGCTTGAGCCCGAGCAAGCGGTATTCCGTGAACCAGGATGCCGAGGTGCAGATTCTCGCCTGGGCAGGCAACCTCACCATGAGCGGGCGCATGTTTCAAGGGAAGATGTACGAGTGAAAGGAAATCAAATGGCTACCAATCCGAACCAACCGAACCAGCCTCAACCGCAGCCGCCTGATCCCAATCAGCCGGGCCAGGAAGCGCCGAACCAGTAGGAGAGCCCTATGTCTACCGACTACGCCAATGCCACCATCGATGCACGAGCATCTGTCGGCCCGGTCGGAGGCGTACCGGCCGCTCCTCCGGGTACACCTGCCGTGCAGCCGCCTATCGGCTACAACACCCTGACCGCTGCCAATACGGAGATGTGGAATGGCCACATCGGCTCTGACTTGAGCGTACCCGGCCCTCCCATCAAAGCAGCGGCTCTCGGTGGTGTTCCGACCGACAACTCCTCGCTGATCGCCACGGCTGGCACTCTCGGGCGTGACAAGGCGGGTGCCCCGATGACCTGGGTTACCTGCGGTGCAGGCTGCGCAGCGGGCACGACGGGCACCATTGCCGGCACGGTGTTCACGCCCGGCGCCGGCTCTTCGGCTGCCCAGTCCACCATCGCCGCCAACGGCTACGGATGGGTTCGCAACTGAAAGGGAAACCATGTCGTTCGAATCCGGCTACTACGAGGGCGATAAGACCTACGAGGACGGCAAGCAATACGCAGATGACGCAAAGCTGCGTATCCGCTTCGAAGTAAGGGCGGTCAAGCATGAGCACGAATCGGATCAGCAAGGCCGTCCGATCTTCTTCGATCAGGAATACATTCAGATCGTCGTGCCGGGCTCGCGCGACGTCAGCACGTTCCCGCTGGACGACCACTACAAGAAGCGGTTTGCCAGGGCCTATGAACAATGGAAGGCCGAGGGTGAGCAACTGAAAATTCATGGCACGCTCCTCTCCGAGCTCCCCTGGCTGACTAAGAGCCAGATCGCGGAGCTCAACTACTCCAACGTTCAGACCGTCGAGCAATTGGCCGAGATGAGCGATGCCAACGCGATGAAGTTCATGGGCAGCTACCAGTTGCGCGAACGCGCCAAGAACTTCCTCGCTGCTGCCGCTGGCGAAGCACCGGCCCTGAAACTGCAGGCCGCGCTCGAGCAGCGCGACAACCACATTCAGGTGCTGGAGCGCAAGGTCGAAGAGCTCACCGCCGCCTTCGAGCGGCTGGACTCCAAACGGAAGTAGGACGTGCAGTATTGGCCTGCGCTCGACATCGTCAACCAAGTCTCCGGCGAGACGGGTCAGAGCAAGGTTTCCTCGCTGTTCGACGCCACCAGCAATGAAGATGTGCAGTCCAACCAGATGCTCGCGGCGCTGCAGGCAGCGGGCAACGAACTGCTGCTGTTCTATCCCTTCGCGCAATTCATCCGCACCCTGTCCCTGCCGCTCGTGATTGGCCAGGGCGGCTACGCGCTGCCGGCGGACTGGGCCTATTTCGTTGATCAGACTCAGTGGGATGCTTCGGGGCCGCTCATGGGGCCGAAATCGGCAGCGGAGTGGGCATGGCTGAAAAGCGGCACGCTGGGGCCTTCGGGCACTCGCTACCGCGTGATGGCCGACAAGCTCGAGTTCCTGCCGGTGCCGGCCTCCGTCTCCAACGTGAGCATGGAGTACATCTCGTGCAACTGGGTGCAGAGCGCCAACGCGAGCACACCCGATGCATCGATGGTGCGCGCCGATGGCGACATCGTCTGGTATCACCCCTGGCTGATGGTGAAATACACCAAGCTGAAGTGGCTGCAGTTGAAGGGGTTCGACCAGTCCGCTGCAGCGGCCGATTTCCAGCGGATCTACGAGGCGCTCAAGGGCAAGGATGTCGGCGCGGAAGTGCTCTCGCTGGTGCGCACTTCGTCGCCGCAGTGGATCGGCTGGGGCAATATCCCCGACGGATCGTGGAGTGTGTAAATGCCCGCCGCTGTTGCTCAAGGGGCAGGCATCACGACGGTCCCGTCGCCCATGGGGGGCGTCAATTTCTTCGACAACCTGTACGGGATGCCGGCCGAGGACGCCGTCCGGCTGACCAACTGGTATCCGCAGGTCTACGGCTGCATCCATCGCCGGGGCTTCGTGGAGTGGAAGAAGGGCTACAGCGGCCCCATCGGCAGCCTCTACGCGCACCACTCCAACACCGGGCAGGATTACCTCTACGCCTTCGCGGGCGACGGCATGTACGACGTGTCTGCCAAGGACACGGCGAGCCCGCCGCCCACACCGACCCCCAAGGTGAGCGGGCTTTCCACGACGATCTGGCAGGGCACCTCGCGCGCCACCTCGGCCGGCGTATGCACGATCCTCGTGTCGGGCCAGGACAACCCGATCTATATCCACCCGTCGGCACCCGGTGCGCCGCCCACTTTCGACCGCCTGATTGCGGGCAACGGCACTGACTCCAACACCATCAGCGGGGTCGACCCGGTCAAATTCATCGACGTCGTGCTGCACCAGCACCGGCTGTGGTTCGTGGAGAAGAACTCCACCCGTGGCTGGTATCTGAACGAGGTCGACGTCAACTACGGCGTGGCCAAGAAATGGGACTTCGGCCCGCTGTTCACACGCGGCGGCTACCTGCAAAGCCTTGCGACCTGGACCGTGGACGACGGCGCGGGGGCCAACGATCTGCTGGTGGCCTTCGGCTCCGAGGGTGACGTTGCGGTCTACAAGGGGACCGACCCGAACGGCGCTCCTGCCGGCCCAGGGGGTGTTCCCGCTGCTATCTCTCCTGATTGGACGCTGCAGGGGGTCTACTTCGCCGCGCCGCTGCTGGCCGGCAACCGCTTCCACTGCAAGGTGTCGGGCGACCTCAAGTTCCTGACCCAGCAGGGGCTCGTGAGCATGAACGACATGCTCACCTCGAGCCGGGTGGTGGCACCGCAGACCAACGTCGAGGCGCACAAGATCCAGCAGTTCCTGGTCGACCAGACCTCGCAGTACGGCTTCCTGCCGGGGTGGGACATCAAGTTCATCGCCTCGCAGAACATGCTCATCATCAACATCCCGAGCATCGTCGCCAACGGCACGCTGCAACTGGTGGAGAACGTCGTCAACGGCATGTGGACGACCTTCCTCGGAATGGACGCGACCTGCTGGTGCGCCGACTTCAGCGATGTGCCGTTCTACGGCGCGTCGGGCCGGGTGCTGCAGGCGTGGACCGGCAATGCCGACAACGTCTCGCTCGATACGCCGCTGGGCATCCCGATCACGGCGCTCGTGCAGCAGGCCTACAACTACTTCGGCACGCCGGCCCATAGCAAGCAGGTGGGCCTGTACCGGCCGAACTTCCTGACCAGCCGCAGCGTGACCTGGAAAGGCTCCATCCGCTACGACTTCGACTTCTTCACGCCGCTGCTGCAGACCAACCCGGCCAGCCCCGACTATCCGCGCTGGGACTCGGCCATCTGGGATCAAGCTCACTGGGCGGGCGGCCTGCACGCGCAGAAGCAATGGGCGAGCGCCCAGGGCTACGGCTTTGCCGGGTCGCTCGCGATGGCGACCCGCAGTGACGGCGAAGTGGTCTGGGTTTCAACTGACTACACCGTGGTTTCCGGAGGCATCTTATGAGCGTCGCTGTCCCCAATTTCGGCGAGCTCGCCAACCAGCAGTACGGCGCCAACACCCAGGCGACGAACCTTACCAATCTCGCCAACCGCCCGAACCAGTACAACCCGATGGGGAGTACGACCTACACCATGAACCCGGACGGTTCGTGGGGCACGAATACGTCGTTGAGCGGCGCGGCGCAGGGCCTGTTCGATGCATCCATATCCGGCCAGCAGGCGCTCGCCGGGCAGGTCGGCCAGGGCCTGGACTATTCCAGCCTGGGCGCGATGCCGCAGGTCGGGCAGTACAACCAGGACGTCATCAACTCATGGAACGCATTGCAGGCCCCGAGCCTCGATGCGGGCGACACGGCCGCGCGTTCGCGGGCGGCGGCGCAGGGGCTCACGATGGGCTCCGACCCCTGGATGGACATGACACGGGCACAGGGCAACATCCGCACCGACGCCGGCAACAAGGCAATCCTGGCCGGCTATCAACAAGGCAACACCGAGTTCAACCAAGCCCTGGCGGCACGTCAGCAGGGCGCGGGGGAGCTCCAGAACCGCTTTACCGGGGCCACGAGTGGCATGAGCGCGCTGGGCAATGCTCGCGACTCGCTCAACCCTAACAAGTGGAGCCCGAACGTGCCGGCGTCGGCTGCCTACCTGCCCAAGACGATCTACGGCGCGGCGCAGGACACCTTCAACGCCCAGCGGCAGAACGAGAACGCCCGGCTTGCCGCTTCGCAGGGCAACACCGAGGCCGGCGTCAACATCCTGCGCGCGTTGGGTGGAACGCAGGGCCTGCCTGGGATCTATGCGGGGGCCAAGAACATCTATGGCGATGCCAAGGATCTGTGGGGTAGCTGGGGTTCACCTTCGTCGGTAGCAGGCACTGGGCAGTACCCCGATGTGAGCATGGGTTCTTACTATGGCGACAGCGGCGATTCGCTGGGTGACTTCATTTCTGCCAATGGGTGGGTGTGATGCCCTATTTCGCCAATGATCCCTCGCTCGACTTCGACGCCCAGGAGCAAGCCATGCTCCAGCAGGCGGCGCGCATCAAGGCGCTGCGCGACATGAAGCTGGACATCAACGTCACCCAGCCGGAGAGCTACCGCTCTGCCGTGACCGGAGCGACGATGCTCGCCCCCTACGTCAAGAAACCGACACTTGGCTACTTCGCACAGGGGCTGCAGGATTACACCGGCAACCAGATGGAGCAGGAGCTCAACCGCAACCGCTCCGCATTGACCGAGGCCGAGCACACCGGGCTGGAGAAGTCGCTGGCCAATTTCCCCCAGCCGCGCATCGAAGAGCGCATCCAGGCCGGCCCGGCAGGTGCGCTGGGCGAGCCCGCCCAGGTCACCGTCGAGCCCACCGACCGCGACCGCCTGACGCATGCGATGAGCCTGTACAGGAACCCGCAGGGCAGGCCTCTCGGGTCGGCCATCATGGCCGATGTCGCGATCCAGGGGCCGGCGCGCGAGCAGGCGATCCGGCTGGAGAAGATCAAGGAGGAAGCGGCGGCGCGGCAGAAGGAGGCCGACCGTCTTAATGCCATCGAAGTGGCCCGCATTCGGGCCAAGCTTGGCCAGCAGGGTGTCAAGGCCAAGGTCGTCAGGAACGATTTCGGAGAGATCACGGGCTTCGACACGGAGGATGGTCGCTCTTTCGATGTTGATGGCAACCAGATTGCCGGCCCTCGACTGGCACCTACGACGCCTGGAACCCTACCCGGTGCAGCGCCGGGAGCCCCAATACCGCCCACCCCAACGCCTGCATCCGGAGCGGGCCAGGGCAAGAAGGCGGGGGCGGTGCTGAAGGCAGAACAAGACCTGCAGACGAAGATCCAGCAATCCAACAATCTCATCGATATCGCCAGCCGTGCTTATCCGTTGCTTGCGAAGAATCCGGTTTATGGTGTTCAGGGTGCCCTGGGGGAAGGCTGGGATCGGTTCCTGGGCAGAGAACAGTCTGAAAGTGCCAGGGCGGCAGAAGACCTGGATACGCTTTCAGGCCAGTTGGCGGCTCTTTTCGACCGGGGACCGGGCACGATCACTGATCGCGAGCGTGACCTGTTCGTCAAGTACATGGGCGACGTCAACAACCGTAGCAAATCGCCCTTGCAGCGCAAGGAGGCGCTCGACAAGCTGGTCGCGCATGTCAAGACGAGTATTGCGAATGCCCAGGCTGCAGCCAAGACGCAGTCGCAGCCCGCTACGCGGATGCTGCCTGTCGGGGGCAAGATGGTGCAGGGCAACCTCGCGCCGGACGGCCACTACTACGTGCCGGGAGCGAACGGCAAATATCTCCAATGGGTGCCGCCGGTCGGCAAGACGACCGACGAAGAAGACTAGCCATGCTCAGGGAAGTCGATTACGACCCCTTCAACGAGAGCCCGTTCGATGCGGCGGTGCGGCTTGAAGGCGTGACCGACCCGAAGGAAGTGGCATTCCTGAAGTCGCTGCACCAACAGGAGTCCGGCGGCAAAGCAGAAGCCCCGGTCTCTAATCGGGGCGCGACCGGCCCGATGCAGATCATCCCGGATACGTTCAAGTCGGTGGCCGATCCAGGCTGGGACATCAAGAACCCCTACGACAGCACCCGCGCCGGAGTGCGCTACGCCCGGCAACGCTACCTGGAAGCAGGCGGCGACATGGCGCTAGCCGCCGCCGGCTACTACGGTGGCCCCGGAGGGCAGGCCAAGGCGGCGCAGGGAGTCGCGGTACGCGATCCCTACAACCCCAAGAACCCCGACACGCTGCAGTACGGCTCCCAGGTGGCCCAGCGCGCCGGCAGGCTGGTGGAGGTGGACCACAATCCGTTCGCGGACGAGCCCAACGCTCCCGTGCCCAAGTTCGAAATCCGTGGTACGAGCGCCGACGTACCGACCCCCGCACCGCCACAGTCCTTCCCCAAGGCCCTCGGCTCGAGCTTCAAGTCGGCCGGGGCGAACCTCGCTGCAGGTGCGGGCGATATCGGCTCGACCCTGCTTGCTCCGACCGATCTGTTGGCCGACTGGTTGAGCAACGACAAGCTGGGTACGGCCAATACCAGCCGGCGTCAGTCCATCGAGGATTTCGTCCGCGAGAACGTCGATCAGCCCGACAGTTTCGTCTCGCGTTTCGAACGGTCGATACCGGAACTGGCAGTAACTGCCTCGCCCATGTCAAAGAGTGCCCAGGCTGTTGCCAAGGTACTACCGGAAACCTTTGGCCGACTGCGCCCGCTGCTGGGCGACGTTGCGGTCAATGCACCTTATGAGGCGGGCAAGGCGGTTTCTCGCAGTGGCGACCCCAACGACGCCATAGAAGGGGCCAAGGCAGGGGCCGAAGGGGCCGTGCTGGGCCGCGCGCTGGCCAAGGTAGTCACGGGCGCGGGCTCGCTGGCCTCGAAGGGCATGCGTGAGCTCACCGACCGGGGCTACATCCCCACCATTGCCGAGATGAGCGGCAAGGCGGGCCAAGTCTACGACTACCTAGCATCACGGACGCCTTTCTTTAGTGGAGCAGTACACAAGGCCGAGGACAGTGCCACACGCTCTTACTCGCGCGCCGAGACGAACCGCGCCATCGAGCAGATCGGCGGGCGCACCGAGAAGACGGGCGAAGGAGCAGTGGCCGAAGGCGAGAAGGCGGTAAGTGACGCTTACGAGCGCGTCAAACCCTACATCGAATTGACTGCTCCCAGGGGGCGGCACGCCGTAAGGGCTGCCGATGTGGAGATCAGCCGTCAGGTGCCTTTGCTCGATGCCAATCACCGCCGCCTGCTGAACAAGTTCATCAGTACGCACATCACCCCCCGTTTTGCCACTGGAAGGCTGCACGGATCTGCATGGAAGGATCTGGATCGTGAATTGGGAAATGAAGCCCGAAGATACGAGAAGGAAACAGCTTCGGCGGCTGACGAGAACATGGGCCGGGCATTGCGCATCCTGCAGCGCAACCTGCGCAGGATGGTTTCTCCCACGTTCGATGCTCCGTCAAACGTACTGAAGGATCTGTCCAAAGCCAATACGGCTTTCCGCGAAATGCTGGCAGTACGCGACGCCACGCGGCGAACGCCAGGACATGCAGGCCACTTCACGCCGAGCGAGTACGCGGCGGCGGCGGATCGCTTCAAGGTCAAGCGCGGAGAGGGCAACGAAGCTATCCGTCGCGAAGCCACGCCGCCGGCACCTCCTGGCAAAGGCACGCCCGAGACGGCCCTGCGCTATGCCGCGCCTGTCGGATTGGCTGCCTACTTCGGTGCCGAGCCGCTGATGCGTGGGCTCGCATCATTTTCGCCCGGGCCGGTCCTTGGCGCGACGGCAGCAGGCACTGCCTGGGGCGTGCACCAGCTTGCCAACACCGAGCGGGGCCGCAGCCTGCTCTACAACGGGCTGGCGGGGTTGGTGCCGGACTCCATGCTTTCGCGCATCTACAGCCTGCCGCCACAGCAGGCCGCGAAAGCCTTCCGGGATCTGCTCGCACGGCCCGAACTTGCCAACATCGCGGCGCAGATTGGTCGCCAGTATCAGGAGATCAAGCATGCCCCGTGACATCAGTGGCACCTATTCCTTGCCCGCCTCCAACCCGGTGGCGACGGGGCAGATCATCGCCTCGACCTGGGCCAACACGACCTTGTCGGACCTTGCCGCGCAGTTGAACAACGTCATCACCCGCGATGGCTCCCTTGGCCCGACGGTGGCGTTCAAGGTGTTCGACGGCACCCAGGTCGCGCCGGGCCTGTCATGGAACAGCCAGACCGACCTGGGGTGGTATCGCGCATCGACTAGCAAGGTGCTGTACGTGACGGGTGGCGCTCCGGCCGGGGTGATGGACACCAGCGTCACCAACGCGACGGTGCAGAACTTCCACCCGCGCACGGCCGGTGGCCTGGGCAGCGTGCTGCGGCTGAACACGGGCCTCTATGGCGACGTGTACGGTCAGGTGCTGTCGCTCTCGGCAAGCTCCGTCAACGGGCTGAAGATCGAGGGTCTTGCGCTGGGCGCGGCGCCCCGGCCCACCGTCACCATCGACGCCGCCAACCTCGTTCTGAAGGGCGCTGTCACCTTCCCCGACATGCCGGGCGGCGGTTTCGGCGCCTACCTGCCGCTGGGCGGTGGCGAGATGTCCGGCAACATCGTCATCAAGACGGGCAACTACCCCACCCTCGCGTTCAACACGACCGGGGCGAACAACTCGGGGCAGATCGTAGGCGAGCGCAACGGGAACACCCGTTGGTCGATGGAGGTCGGCAACAGCAGCGCCGAGACGGGCAGCAACGTCGGCTGCGATCTGGCGATCAATCGCTTTGCCGACAATGGCGCCTTCCTGGGCACGCCGTTCATGATCGCCCGTGCCTCGGGTGAAACCACCATCTTCACCGGCAACAGCAACCGGAGCCTGACGATCTACGACCTCGGCGCGCAGGGGGCCTGCATCCGCATGCAGTCTTCGGCCGGTTCGAAGTCGATCCGCTGCGGCATAGGAAACAACTTCGCCGTCATCAACAGCGCCTTCAACAGTGAAATATTCGCGATTGAAGACAGCGGACGCGCCACCAGCACCTACGGCTATGCCTGCAGGAACGGAATCGCCGGGGCAGGACAGGCCTACACCTTCAACGTCAGCTACGACGGTGTCAATGTGTACATGTGGATCGACGGCCTAAAGCTGAAATTATCAGTGGCCGCATAACAACGCTCAGGGATCAACTCTCCAAAGGAACCTCAGATGACTGCTCCCTTCCTTGCCTTGATCACGCCGCTGGCCGGCGATGTCCCCCCGCCCGTGTATCCCTCGCACCCGTGGGTGCCACCCGCTGGTCCCGAAGGCCCACCCGTCGCGGGCTGGCCGGGCGTGCCGGGCAACTGGCCCTCGCTGCCGGGTAAGCCGCGTCCTCCTGCCCCGGTCGATCCCGGCTACTCGCCCCCGTGGGCGCAAGTACCTCCAGGCGGACAAGGCGGTGGCCCGGTCGATCCGGGCTACTCGCCGCCGTGGGCGCGCCCGCAACCGCCTGTCGATCCCGGCTACTCACCACCATGGGCACAGGTGCCCCCGGGCGGACAGGGTGGTGGACCGGTTGACCCCGGCTACTCGCCGCCATGGGCCCAGGTGCCCGGCACGCAGCCGCCGCCAAACCTGCCCGAGGGTGGCGGCGTGATCGTGCCGTTGCCCGAGGGTGTCAACGCGCCGCCTGCCCCCGAGGGCACGCCTGAGGATCACAAGCCGTACGCAGTCTGGTTCGGCCCCGGCACGGTGGTGAGCATCGTCTACCTGCCGCCGCCCGCGACAACCAAGCCGGGGCAGAGCGCCCCTGAACAGCAACAGAGCAAGGGGAAGGGCGCGCCGCAGCGCCCACCCGTGTAGGAGGTAATCATGATCTCGCTGACATTTCTCATCGCGGCCTTCATCCTGTTCATCCTTGCCGCGACGGGCGTGCCGGCGGGTCGCTACAGCCTCATCGGCGCAGGGCTCGCCTGCTATACCGCGTATCTCCTCGTCAGGAACCTTTGAATGATCCTCAACCTGGAACCCCGGGAACTCGACTACATCGCCCAGGTGCTGAGTCGCCAGCCGTGGCTCGAAGTCAACACGCTGCTGATCAACATCCAGCAGCAGGTCAACAAGCAGCAGGAGACACACCATGCCGATGGGCGCAGCGAATCCTCAAAACTTGCAAGCGTTAGCGGCAGCGGGTGACCCGCGCGCCATCGCGTTGCTCCAGCAGGCTCAGGGAGGGCCGCCGCAGGGCATGCCCCCCGGGATGCCACCGGGCGGTCAGGCGTTGCCGCCTGGAGGCTCTCCTGGCGGGGCCGTGCCTCCCCAGCAGGGCATGCCACCCGGCGGAGCCATGCCGCCGGGAATGGCACCGCCCCAGATGAGTCAGAGCCAGTTCTCGGGCTACGGCCCCGTCTCCCCGGATGTCCAGGCGCGGCGCGCCATGATGCTGCAGCAGATCCTGCGTCAGCGGGGCGGGCAGTGAGTGTGGTATCTACTCGTGATCCTGCTCGCCGGCTGCGCCCGCGTCGAGGGACCGTGCCATGTGCTGAAGGACAGGATCATTTGCGACCAGGGCGGGCAGGCCACGGTGTTCGGCCCAGCAGGCACCATCGAGTCGGCCGGCTCGGCAGCGGCTGAAGCGCAGCCGCAGTTTACCGATCCGATGCTGATCGTGCCACCCAGGCAAAGGAGATAGAAAGTGCCTTCCAAATCACCCGCTCAGAAGCGCCTGATGGCCGCTGTCGCGCACGGCTGGAAGCCCGACCAGATCATGGGCCCGCCCGTGGCCGTGGCCAAGGAGTTCAACGATGCCGACGAGCTCAAGAAGAAGAAGCGCAAGACCGCCCTGACGATTGCGGTGTTGAGAGCACTCGGGGGCTGACGTGCCGCTGCGGGAAGAGGATGTCCTCTACAACGAAAACGTGCGGTGGAATGCCACGCCGCGCAAGCATGCGAGCGACGACATCACCCGGGCGTACCAGAACAAGATTGCCAATTCCCAGGCAGCGATAAAAGCCTTGCGGGCTTACCCAGGCAACGCTCGACTGCTGCAGGATGTCGATGCCCCCGTGGAATTTACCGACTACATCGGTGAGGGCGTCAGAGGGCAGTACACCGAGGATGAATCCGGAAAGAAGGTTTCGGTCGACATCGGGCGTACGCCGCAGGCAATGCAGAACACGCTCTACCACGAGTTTTTGCACAACCTTCAGCACCAGAACAGAAATGGCTTTCCACCCGGCCGATACGCTGCAACCAACAGCCCACTCGGCGTGCTGGACACGCCGCAGCGCATCGCCTGGAGCAATGAAAAAGTCCCAGGCGAAGGAACGCCCAAGGAGTTTTACGACGCGCTCAGTGCGAACGAGTTGAACTATGGCCCGGGCGAGGCTGCGGCGTTCATGGCATCAAATTTGAACCAGGGCACCCCGATGGCCGAGGAAGTGCGCAGGGTCGCAGCGCTCTATCCCGGCATGGCGGGTGTATTCGCCGGCAAGGTCAGCCAGCCCAACCGCCCCGAGCCGATCCATTCCAAAGGCTATCCGGAGATGGGGTCGTGGGAGCGGGTAAGGACTGCTTTAGGGTTCCCGCCCGAGGTGCCTATCGATGAGCGGCTCAACGCGGCGCGTGTCCAGATCTTGCGCAAGCTCAACGAGCAGACCAAGCCCCGGGAGAGAAACTGATGGCTGACCTGACCGCACCTGACAGAAACGCCTACTGGGGCGGGCTGGTCGACGCGCTGCGCAAGATCCGAAGCTCCGTGGCCAACGTGCCCGAGCCCGAGATCAAGAATCTCGCCGTGCCTGATAGCTGGTCGGCTAAGGACATCCTGAACGAGGGCGTGCTGCCCTCCGAAGACTCCATTGGCGAGTACGAGAACTACGCCTACGGGAACTACCCCATCGAGCAGAACCCGCGCACGGGCCTGCCCCGGTTCAAGAGCGACCGGGAGGGCAGCCGCGCCGGGCGCGCCGTCGGTGCGGCAGCAGACCTCCCGCTGGCAGCCGTCACCACGCCCGCCAAGGCACTCGGGCTGGCAGCGGGGAAGGCTTCGCCGGCCATCCTGGCGGCGATCAAGAAGGCTGCCTTCAAGGGCATGGACGTGGCGGACTACGACCGGCGCATCAACCTTGCGGAGGAGATTCTTGCCAAGGGCGGCTCGCACCAGGATGTCTGGGACACCGTAAAGCTGACCGAAGGTTATCGCCCCGGCATCGAGGGGCTGGACCCGTGGAAGGGGAAGTGGTCAACGGAGTTCTCGCCTACCGAGGCGATGCGCCAGGGCGAGTTTTTCAATCCCAAGCACCGGATGGACAAGACTGAACAATCAAGATACCTACAACAAGTTTTTCCATCTCATCTCCAGCACCTTATTCCTCGATATCTGAATGAAGAAATGCCCCGGCCGGGGGTCTACAAGCTGGGCGACCTCATCCCGGAGCACCCCTTTATCAAGGCGTCGGACGCGGCCGGTGACATCGAGGCCCAGATTTTCCAGAGGGATCTCCCTGGTAGGTCATTGGCCCAATACAGGCCCGGTGAGGGCGAGATTGAACTGGGAAAGATCAACCCTCGAGATCCCGGCACACCGATAGAAAACCTGTCGCATGAAATAGCCCATGCCAGCCAGAATTTCTTTGGTGGTCCTCCTGGCACCAACAGCGACGTATTCAAGCTGTTCAATGACCCGCAGAACAGGGGCTTGGCAGGCATCTTGTTGAACAACGCGTTGCAAGACACGCCGGAACGGCGCGCCATCGTCAAGGCGCTGCGCCCGCTGCAGGACGTGCCTAGGCCTGACATTTCAGGCACGCAGCACATTCCATCCCAATCACATTACTGGAACGAGGGTGGCGAGCAGCTTGCACGGCTCACCGAGGCGCGCGACAGTATGTCCAAACCTCTCTATGCCGATGTCGATCCGCGCCATATGTACGACAACCCCAAGGAGATGATCGACTCCCGGCAGGCTGAGAATTTCATCGCCTTGCTCAAGCAGTATCAGGGTCGCGACCCTAGCCAGATCCGGCCGACCGATGTCATGAACGACAGGATGTGGCGCTACGTCCTCGATCCGAAGCACTACAGGTAATGACGCTCCAATACTTCGACCCTTCCAGTTTCAACAGCCTGTCGCTGGACGAGGCTAATCAGTCCTACACCCGGGGACAGCAAGGTGGGAAGGGGGGTACGAACTACCTGACTCCTTTTAGTTCAGAGGAGTTGGGCAATTACTTGAGCGCGTCGGGGTACTCCGGGGATCAAAGCTGGATGGACCCCAACGCTTCCTATTACCAAGGCAATCTCCTTGGTACGCCGGGGCAATATGGGCTCGACCCCAGCAAGTACAAAAGCACCAACGTCATCTACAAGGCGGGTGCCGACGGCCGGCTGGTCCCGGTCAGCAGCTACGGATCGGAGAGCCAGGGCGGTGGCACCTTCTCGGACATCATCGGCGGGATAGCCAAGTACGGCACGATGGCGGCGCTGGCGTGGTCGGGCGGGCAGGCACTGGGCGCCCTGGCAGGGGGCCTGAGCGGGGCCGCAGCGCCCGCCGCCGAGGCTGGCATTGGCGGTAGCGGTCTGACCAGCACCCAGGCGGCTGCCCTTTATGGCCCAGAGGGTTATGGCGCGGGGATGACCGGCGCGGAGACGGCAGCCTACGATGCGGGACTGGCATCACCCGGCTGGCTCGACACGGCCAAGCAGGGCTACGACTACTACAACAAAGGCAAGAAGGTACTCAACCTTGCCAGAGGTTTGATGGGGAGCACCGACGAGAGCGCCCCTAGCCGTGGAGGTGCTGGTGCAACAGGTGGTCTGAGTGGGGGCATCCGCACAGACCTGCTGGGGAATCCACAGCTAGGGGCAGCACAGGCGCAGCAACAGGCGTTCCTGAGGGACTCTTACGGGCCTATTGCTGCTGAACAACGCAGGAAACTTCAAGCCTTAGCCGTGTAGGTCACCACGACCTCGCGCTTTATTCCCATGCGCTTCAGAACCTCGTCACTGGGGTTGTTCTTTTCGCCCGACAGCAGGCGAGACAGATAGGCCTTGCCGATGCCAAACTTCTGCGCGGCCTCAGCGTAGTCGGAAAACCGATTACGTTCGATGACGAAGGAAAGCGCCGCATTGAGAGAGTCGGTGCTCTTGATTTCCTTGGCCATTTCTACCTCCTTAATTTACTGGCGAGACAATCATACGCCGGTTCATGATGGCGCGGTTGAACGCCTTCTGCGTCATGTCCTTGCCGCGCAGCGCCGCCATCACGGCCTCGTCCTTGGTGCCCTTGCAGACAATGTGATGGACGACGACATGCGGCGAACGCTGGCCCTGCCGGCAGACCCGTGCGATAAACTGTTGGTAGTGCTCCAGGTTCCAGGTGATCCCGTACAGGCAGACCGTGCTGCACGCCTCCTGCAGGTTCAGCCCGTGGCCGGCTGAGGCGGGGTGCGCAATCAGCACCGGGATATGGCCGGCGTTGAAGGCATCGATGATCGGCAGCGGATTAGTGACGGCCGTCAGGCTGACGACGTCGGGCAGCCGCTCCTTGATCATCTCGGCATCCTCGATGAACTCATAGGCGACCAGCAGCGGTCGGCCCTGCATCTCCTCCACGAGCTCCTCCAGCGCGTCGAGCTTCTCCTCGTGCAGGCGCACGGCGCTGCCGGCGTCGCCCGCCACCTCGTAGATGAAGCCATTGGCCATCTGGCGCAGCTTGGTGCCTACGGCGGCCGGGTTGAAGACCGCAATCTTCATCTCCTCGATCTCCGCGACGAAGTCCCGCTCGAGCTCGTCGTACCGGCCGCGCAACCTCTCCGGCAACTCCACCTCGATGAAGTTGTTGATGAGCTCCGGCATCTCGATGTGGTCGCGTGCCTCGAGCCGCATCAGCCTGTTCGCGACGCGCTTGTAGATCTGCTCCGGCGCGCCACGGCGCAACAGCCACTCGTGCGTGGCAGGCACCTGATAGCAGAACTCCATGCGGAAATGCGAGACGTAGCGCCCCAGGCTCGCACCCATGTCTACCACGAACATCTGCCCGAACAGATCCTGCAGGCCGTTGGGCACGGGCGTGCCGGTCAGGATCATCCGGCGCTTGAATTGGCCGATGAGCTTGCGCAGCGCCTTGAAGCGTTGCGTGTTGGTGTCCTTGAACTTGGTGGACTCATCGAGCACCAGCATGTCGAACTCGGGCGTGAGCATCTCGAAGATGTTCATGCACGACTCCGGGTTGATCAGGTAGATGTGATAGCCCGCGTCGATAGAAGCGATCCGCTTGGCCTTGTTCATGCCGCACAGGTTGACGACTTTCAACTCGTGAAAGTCATCCCACTTGCGCGCCTCGACCGGCCAGACCGTGTTGCAGACACGCAGCGGCGCGATCACCAGCGTCTTCCTGATGTCGCCTGCCCCCTTGGCGATGTCGATCACGGCCAGCGTGATGCTCGTTTTACCCAGACCGGGGTCGAGCATCAGCCCGCAGCCGTCGCGCTGCAGGGCGAACGCCATCGCGTCAGTCTGATATTGGTGAGGGTTCCAGTTCATCACATCTTCTCAAGGCTGCTCTGGGCTGCAAGCAGCATCTCCATGGCTTGCTTGCCCTGGGTGTTGGAGATGGTGGAGATCCCGTGCTCGCCAGGAAAGTAGATGACGAGGACGTATTTCGTACCGTCGAGATGGCTGTCCAAAAGAGAAGCAGCGCAATCTGCTGCGGACTTGGAAATCTGTTCAAGGTTCATGGCGGGCTCCGTTGTATACACACTAGGTTAGGTTTACCAGTTGGTCAACCAGTCTGATCCCTGACTCAACGTCCCGGCAGATCCTGAACTTGAAGCCGTGATCGACCAGGATCTTCGCCACGTGCCGCTGCAGCAGACTCAACTGGCCGGTATCGCTCTTGAACTCCACGAACATGACCTCGCCGGCAAACAACAACAGGTAGTCGGGCCAGCCCTGGCCGAAGTCGAGCTTGCGTGCGATCACGCCGCACTTGCGGGCATAGGCGACGACCCTGGCCTGGATGTCACGTTCGAGCATCGCGCCCTTCATCCTGCTCTGCAGGGGCCGCCGTTGCCACCGCTGAAATTACAGCGTTTGCAATGTCTTCCAGGAGTCGGCAGAAACTCTCGATCTCCCTCCACTCGTCCGATGAGATCGACCCACCGTTCACGCAGTCGAGGGTACATGCCACGGATGATCGACCTTGGAGAGCTCTCGTTGCCTGAATCAATGTAGATTGCAGATGCTTCAACCCTCTTTGCAAGCGGATATCGCTGAAGTCCAACGAGGGAGTAAAGCTCAAGCTGATCCTGATGTCCTGGATATTCCTGTCCAGATTTGTAGTCATGGATGTGCAGTACGTCATGGTCTAGGTAATGGACATCGATCACCGCCTTCAGGGCGGCTTCGTTGATGTCCTGCGTAGGGTGCCAGTCGCTGTCGAGCAACCATGTCTGCTCCGATACGGCGCCTCGGTCGCGCATCTGGAAGATCTTGAGGCCGATCCGCTTCAGGTCGTAGGGACACATCCCGCCGGCCAGATAGTCCTCGGCCAGCTTGTGCAGTCGCGTGCCGCGTTTCATGGCCGCGCTGGGCTCGCTGGGGAGCTTCTCCTTGTACCGGTAGGAGTACTTCGCCGGGCACTCCTTGTAGGTGCTCAGGCTGGAATAGGACTGTCGCATGCCAGTGCCTCCAGGTGGTGCCAGTCGCGGCCGACCTCCACATTGACGATGAACGGCGCGAGCCAGCCCGGCATCCGCTCCATTGCATGCTTGAGCAACCCCACCTCCTCGCGCAGGTGCTCCTCGGGCACGGAGATCACGATCTCGTCGTGCACCGTCATCAGCACGCGGCCGTGCCGGCGGGTGTTGTGATAGCGGATCAGCGCCTCCTTGGTCTGGTCGGCCGCCGAACCCTGGATCAGGTAGTTCACCAGCTTGTAGTTGAACTCGCGCCCGTCCTGTGGCGGCTGGACCGGCAGCACGCGGCTGCCCCAGGTCCGCACCATCGCGCGATCCCGGAACAGCCTGATCCAGGTGTCCAGGCCGGTGATCGCCTTGAAGTAGGCATTCTTGATCTTCCAGGCCTTCTCATGGTCGACGCCAAGCTGCCGCGCCAGCGTGGCGACGCCGCTGCCGTAGATCAGCGAGAAGCCCACGATCTTGCACATCTTGCGCGACACCTCGAGCTTGGCGTGGCGCTTGATCAGCTTGGCGGCCACAGCGTGGAAGTCGGCCCGGGGGTCGTCGCGATAGATCTCGAGCGCCTTCTGCTCCGCGAAATGCGCCATGATCCGCATCTCCTGGCCGTTGTAGTCGGCCGGCACGATGACCTGTCCCTCGTCGGGCAGGATGTAGCGGCGCATGGACGCGATGTCCACCCCGGCCAGCCCGTCGAGCTCAGTCGGCACGTTGGTCAGGTTGGGCGTGCTGCACGAGAAGCGCCCGGTACGTGCGCCCTTGTCCTCGCCCAGGACTTGGTTCCACGACGGATGCACGCGCCCGTCGCGCTCGCTGAACTTGAGCCAGTTGCGAAAGAAGGTCTGGGTCAGCGTCTTCAACGCCCCCCGGTAGCGCAGCGCACGCGCCAGCGCCGGCTCCAGCACGCAGGCCTCGAGCGAGGCCTTGGCGGTGCTCACCTTGCCGGTGGGCGTCTGAGGCAGGCTCGTCGCATAGCCGCGCTCCAGCAGCGCCTCGCCCACTTCGGCGCGCTTGTCCAGGTCAATATCTCCCAAGTAAGCGCAGATGATCTGCTCCTGCCCAAGCTTGATGCGCTCGTACTTGTCGTAGTCGTGCGCCAGCGCCTCGCGATCCACCCGCACGCCCTCGCGCTCCATCCAGTAGCCGATCCGGGCCACTTCGAGCTCGCGCCGGTAGGCCTCGTCCATGCCGTCATTGCTGATCTTCTGGCGCAGGCGCTCGTGCAGACCGAGCGTGCGCGCAGTGTCGCCGCAGGCGTAGGGCGCGACCACCTCGTAGGGGGCATAGCCGATGTACGCCCCGGCGTTGGCCTGGGTGATCATCTTGTGGTCGGGCAGGAACGGCCCCTTGAAGTGATCCTTGAGCCAGAGATAGACCGCGTCGCGCTCGTCGGGGTCCATCTTGAGCCACTTCTGCGCCAGCTTCTTCAGGCCCAGGGAGTGCGCGAGCGGATCGATCAGGTAGGACTGGAACAGCGTGTCGTCGTAGTGCCTGGGCCAGGGCAGGCCCATGTGCTCGATGGCGACTGCGATGTCGAACTTGCAGTGGTGGAACACCAGCGGCTGATCCCAGACCGCCAGCAGCGCACGCCGCGCATCGTCCCAGGTATGCGGGTTGTAGCCTGGGTGGCCCCAGGACCAGTAGACGTTGCCGATGGCGACCCCGACGGGCTCCGGTGCAAGGCCGGAGCCCGCGATGACGGGCCGCGTCTCGAAATCAACGCAGATCATTGCATTTGCCCTCCTCTAGCAAAAGCAAGACATTCGTTACGCAAAGC
>Ga0097621_100000147_pt1 | contig 42959 bp, 30 predicted proteins | sample KBSMisM72_FD_73165 | JGI IMG/M metagenome (GOLD analysis project Ga0097621, IMG submission 73165) | Miscanthus rhizosphere microbial communities from Kellogg Biological Station, Michigan, USA - KBS Miscanthus M7-2 (version 2) (version 2) | ecosystem: Host-associated > Plants > Roots >... | reverse complement strand
GTTGGGCAGCGTTTCCAACCAGCGAAAATTCAGTAGATCATTTTCCAGTTCGAAAACAGGGAGATCTGCTAATGAAGCAAGAAGCAGGGAGCCGCCATGGAGGGACCCCAGGTCACAGAAAAAGCCTTCGATGAGTATCACCTGTATTCGCTCGAACGGCCGACGACGCTGCACGACCGTGAAACCAAGCAGGTAGAGTTCCTGCGGTCAGAGCGGGTTCAGTCGAACACAATTTACGTGTACGACGGATGGAAACAAGATCCCAATTACAACAATTGGCCCATGGAAAACATCCGCGCCCAGGAGGCATTTGGGACAGCCTTCAATTCGAAGGTTTGGGTTATGCGCGAGTTGAAGAACAGCAAGGACAATGGTTTGGGTATCCCTTTGCCCCAGGGGAAGGTGCGGTTCTACAGGCGTGATGATGATGGACAATTGGAATTTATCGGCGAGAATGAAATTGATCACACACCCAAAGACGAGCTCTCGCGAATCTACACCGGAAATGCATTTGATCTGACCGGCGAGCGCCATCGCATGGACTTCAAGCTGAATTCGACCGCCAGTTGGGTCGATGAAAGCTTCGAAATAAAGTTACGAAACCACAAGGCCGCAGCCGCCCAGGTGAGAGTGGTGGAGCATTTGTACCGATGGAGCAGCTGGGACATCAGCAAGAGTTCGGAACCGTTCAAGAAGATAGATAGTCAAACCGTGGCGTTCACGGTCGAGATTCCTCCTGATGGCGAGAAAGTTCTCACCTATCAGGTGCACTACTCATGGTAGGGTTTGATCGCCCGAGCACTTGTTTGTGGTCCATCAGGTTGAATCAACTGATCTGCCTCGAGTGCATAAGTACCACTGTTTCAACGCTTCTTTGACGGGCCTCGGCGCTCGGTGCGCGCCTTGTCAAGCCCTGCCGCAATCTCGTCAAACGCAGGTGTGGGTCCCTTCCACCTCAACTCATCGACATTTGCGAAGAGTTTGATATCTGATCGGAGCGTGGCTAGCGTTCTGAACAGCAGCGCCCGGTCCCATTCCCGGCAGAGCGTCCCAGCCAGAGCACTCGCGCCCGCCGCGTTAACGTGCCATTCGCGGCAGTCCTTGGGAATAGACTCGAGATGCAGGAACTTTCCGAGCACTGCGGCTGTGGACTTCGCACCCCATCCGGGCAAGCCCGGGTATCCGTCGGCGGAATCTCCCACCAGAGCAAGGAAGTCGGGGATTGAACACGGCGACACGCCAAACTTCTCGACAATCGCGGCCTCATCGAAGACTGTGCGGGTACGCCGGTTCAACTGCACAATCCGCGACCCGGACACGCACTGCGCAAGATCTTTGTCCGGCGTGCAGAGAATCACGCGGTGAACCCGTTGATCGGCGGCAGCGGCCAAAGCACCGGCTGCCAGGGCGTCATCGGCCTCGAACTCTATCATTGGCCAAACCACCACACCTGCTGCCGCTAAGACTTCCTCAAGCAGTGGAAACTGGGCGAGTAGGTCTGGATCAATTCCTTCGCTCGTCTTATATTCCGGCCACAGGTCATTGCGGAAAGACTCAATCACATGGTCGGTCGCAACCGCCACATGGGTGGCCCCTTCCTTGATCATTCCCAGCACCGACGCGAGAACTCCACGAACGGCGGCGACTTCGCGGCCCTGTGCGTCCCGAGCTGAGGGAAGGGCATAGTAGTGGCGGAACAGTTCGTAGGTGCCGTCTATCAGATGTACTTCCAAGAAGAGCCCCCTCGAAGGCTGGCACCCAGGCTGGACCGAGCGATGCAGCTGGGTGGGTGTGGGCTTCGATGCCGACAGCCCCGCGACTTCTTACCTTTCGCTCAGAGATTGCCGAAGATATCCCGCCACGTCGCTTACGAAGCGATGCACCGAGACCTCAGCGATACGATGTCCGATGACCGCGTTCATGGTCTTCCCGACCGCGCCGAAGGGTGGCTCGTAGATCCCAAAGAAGTCCAATTGAGTTTCCGTCGAAGTCAACGGATATACAGACAGCTCGCCGTTCATGAGCGGAAAAAGACGCGGGGCCGTAGCCGCTTGCCAGTCCAGCTGCAATCTGGTAACGGGAATGGAGGCTAGCTCGACAAGCTTTTCCTCCACGCTCTTCACGGAAATATTGATGTCGGTTTTCAGGCCAATCCCGCCAAAATCTACATGGAGCTCTGCGGCAACCGAATGTGCACGGGATGCCGCCGCCTTGGTTGCTGCCTGAAATACCGCCGTCGCATTCTGCTTTAAGGCGTCGCGGACCTGCTCGTAGGGATGATTTACGTAATCGTAGCTACGAATTTCCCGCCGTTTCTCGATCAGTGTCATGGGTGCCGCCGGACCGTCCGGTAGGGTTTGCGGCACCAACTTTACCACACTGGCTCGAAGCACATTGGAACCAAGATCGAAAGATTCATTCCTGCTCGTCTCTCCATCCAATTCCTTTGAACCTGATCAAAGCGAAGGAACTTGCCTGTATTCAGGAAGACGAATTTGCTTGTATCATGGCTAACGCTCTGTATTTGATCTAAATCGTGGGGAGATTCATGTCTCAGGTTGATGTCCCTTTGGTGGGTGAGAGTTTTGGACAGACACGGCGTGCAGACAATTGGTGGGTGCAGCCGTTGGTCGTATTCCTCGGGTTATCCACGTTCATTGTTTATTCCACTTGGGCGGCTCTGCAAGGGCAGCATTTTCGCTTCGGGCCTTATCTTTCGCCATTTTATTCACCCGAGTTGTTCGGATCCGCCCAGGCGTGGTTTGGTCAGAACCCGAAATGGATCCCCGGTTGGGTCACGGCTGCGATGCTCATCCTATGGGCGCCAGGCGGATTTCGGTTCACTTGCTACTACTATCGGGGAGCCTATTACAAGGCCTTTTGGGCGGATCCACCGGCTTGCACGGTTGGAGAGCCGCGGAAGAAGTACTTAGGAGAGCGGTCGTTCCCATTGATCGTGCAGAACATTCACCGCTACTTTCTCTATCTAGCCTTGGTGTTTATCGTCATTCTCGCCCGCGACGTGTGGGATGCTTTGTGGTTCGATGGCCATTTTGGTATCGGTGTGGGCACGCTCGTGTTGTTCACCAACGTAGTGCTCCTTAGTTCTTATACCTTCGGCTGCCATTCGCTGCGCCATCTCATTGGAGGTTTTCGCGACCGTTTAGCGGGAAAACCTGTCGGCAAGCGCGCCTATGACTGCGTCAGTTGTCTAAACCGCCGCCACATGCTGTTCGCCTGGTGCAGCCTGTTCTCAGTTGGCTTTTCCGACCTTTACGTGCGGATGTGTTCGATGGGGATCTGGCACGACTGGAGGATCCTCTAGTGCCCGAGTACGTCACGCATGAGCACGATGTTCTCATCATCGGCGCCGGCGGCGCCGGATTACGCGCCGCAGTAGAGGCCTCTGCCGCTGGAGTCAAGGTGGCCGTCATTTCAAAATCTCTTCTCGGCAAAGCCCATACTGTCATGGCTGAGGGCGGCGTCGCCGCAGCCATGGGGAATGTCGATGACCGGGATAGCTGGCGGGTCCACTTCGCCGATACCATGCGAGGGGGCCAGTACTTGAATAACTGGCGCATGGCGGAACTTCATGCCAAGGAAGCGCCGGCACGCGTGCGCGAGCTGGAAGCCTGGGGAGCTCTTTTCGATCGCACCCAGGATGGCCGCATACTGCAGCGGAACTTTGGCGGGCATCGCTATCCCCGGCTGGCGCACGTTGGCGACCGAACTGGCTTGGAAATGATTCGTACCCTCCAAGACCACGGCATCCACCTCGGGCTGGACGTTTTCATGGAGCACACGATCGTCACGCTCCTAAAAGACGGTGGACGCATCGCTGGGGCCTTTGGTTACGACCGCGAACGGGGACGGTTTCACCTATTTCGTGCGAAGGCCGTCGTGCTTGCGACCGGTGGAATTGGAAGGGCTTACAAAATTACCAGCAATAGTTGGGAGTACACCGGCGACGGGCACTCGCTTGCCTATCATGCAGGGGCAGCGCTGATGGATATGGAATTCGTGCAGTTCCATCCCACCGGGATGATCTGGCCGCCCAGTGTGCGTGGAATTCTGGTGACGGAAGGAGTACGCGGAGAGGGAGGTGTGCTGCGCAACCGGGATGGTGAACGCTTCATGTTCAAGGACATTCCTCCTCTTTATGTCAACCAAACCGCGACTTCGGAAGAAGAAGGCTGGCGTTATACGCAAGGGGATAAAGAAGCCAAGCGCCCGCCCGAGTTGCTGACCCGGGACCACGTTGCGCGATGTATTCGCCGCGAAGTCCGGGATGGCCGGGGAAGCCCTCATGGCGGTGTCTTCCTTGACATTGCTTGGATCAAGGAAAAGATGGCGAAGGCCCCGGAACACATCAAGAAGAAACTGCCCAGCATGTATCACCAGTTCAAGCAGCTCGCTGATATCGACATTACCAAGGAACCCATGGAAGTCGGTCCCACGACTCACTACATGATGGGTGGAGTCAAGGTCGATGCCGATTCCCAGATGTCAGACGTGCCCGGATTGTTCGCCGCCGGAGAATGCGGCGCCGGACTCCACGGTGCCAACCGTCTGGGTGGGAACTCCCTTTCTGATCTCTTGGTTTTTGGAAAACGGGCGGGGGAGTACGCCGCCGCGTTTTCGAAAGAGAATTCCTTGGGGTCGGTGAATGTCGAGGAACTGGCATCGGTCGAGAAACAGGCTTTGCAACCCTTTGAGGGCCACGGCTCGGAAAACCCCTTCGGCGTGCAACACACTTTGCAGGACCTCATGCAGGATTTGGTGGGCATTGTGCGCCAGGAGAGTGAGATGCTGCAGGCGCTCGATCGCATTCGTGAATTGAAAACCCGCAGCCTCCAGGTTAGCGTGGATGGAAATCGGGAATACAACGCCGGCTGGCACACTGCACTCGATCTCCGCAACTTGCTCACGGTGTCAGAAATTGTGACGCGGGCTGCCCTGGAGCGCAGAGAAAGCCGCGGTGCACACTTCCGTGACGACTTTCCGTCGAAGGATGAGCAGTTCGGCCGATTCAATATCGTGGCTCGCAAGGGCGCCAACGGAGAAGTACAGCTTACCCGCGAGCCGATTGCTGTGATGCGGGAAGACCTGCGGCAAGTGATCGAGGAGATGAAGTAATGGCGACGGCAACGTTTCGCATCTGGCGGGGGGAGAAGGGCCAAGGTAAATTTCAGGATTACACCACCGAGGTTTCCGCGGGGATGGTCGTCCTCGACGCCGTTCATCAGATCCAGGCGGAACAGGCCGGTGATCTCGCGGTTCGGTGGAACTGCAAGGCAGGGAAGTGCGGCTCGTGCTCGGCGGAAGTGAATGGCATGCCGAAATTGATGTGCATGACGCGCTTGAACTCGCTTCCTCTTGATAAGCCCGTGACGGTTGAACCCATGAAGGCCTTTCCTCACATGAAGGATTTGGTGACGGATGTCTCATGGAACTATGAGGTGAAAAAACGCATACCGAAATTTCAGCCGCGCAAGCCTGACGCCGAGGATGGCACCTGGCGCATTGCACCCGAAGACGTCGAACGCGTGCAGGAATTTCGTAAATGTATTGAATGCTATCTCTGTCAGGATGTTTGCCACGTATTGCGAGATCACCACATGCATGAGGAGTTCATCGGTCCTCGGTTTCTGGTCTATACCGCAGCCCTCGAGATGCATCCCCTCGATGTAGGCGACAGGCGCGACGATCTCAGAAAACAATTGGGCATTGGGTTGTGCAACATCACAAAATGTTGCACCAAGGTTTGCCCGGAAAGCATTACGATTACCGACAACGCGATCATTCCGCTCAAGGAACGTGTGGTGGATAAGTTCTTTGATCCGCTCTCCAGGTTGTTCCGGGTATTCAGCAATTCGAAGACGTAGGAGTTGTTATGCATTTCGAACTGAAATCCATTTCCGTCCAAAGTATTCCGGAAGCGCTCGCAAAAGTGGAACGTTACCGGCTTCTGAATGAACCGGTTCTTGCGGAGAGCATATGTCTCGACGTATTGGCCATCGTGCCTGATCACCAGCAGGCACTCATTTCACTTCTCCTGGCCCGCACCGATCAGTTCCACTCGAACATGAATGCAAGGGCGGCTCAAGAGGTCCTTGCGCAGATTCGGGGCGACTACGAGCAGGCCTACTATGCGGGGATCATTTGGGAGCGCCTGGGGAGCGCGCGCATTCGCCAGGGCGGCGCAGGAGCTGGAGCCTCCGCATATCACGCGTTGCGGGAGGCAATGGACCACTACGAGCAGGCCCGGAAGCTTTCTCCCTCCGGAAATGACGATGCCATTCTGCGCTGGAATACCTGTGCCCGCACCATCATGCAAAACTCGGAGATCCGGCCTGGGCCGGAGGCAGACCCCTCGCATGCCTGGGTTGGCGACGAAGCCGACTCTGCCCTCGCAGACCTCTAGGTCCACGTCTCCGACGAAATCGTCGCTACCATGTGGCTAGTCGGATGTTCCGCCGGGTGGCGCTCTCCTTGTCATCCCCTGCCACGGTTGCCATTCAGCTATTCATAAACCTTGGTTGGGGTGTAAAAAAGGCGGGAGTTTCCTCCCGCCTCAAGGCTGGAACAGCAGGTTCGCTGATTCAGGCCAAACCTGACAAAAACGAAAGCCGAATCACTTCAAAGCGTAGGCGAATGAAATCGAAGTTCCATCGTTCAAGTTAATGACGAAGTAGTAGAGCACGCCGCTCTTGTTGAGCGACCCGTTGTTCTTAGTGCTCTGATTGAAAATCCACTGCATTGCCGTCGGGTCCCAACGGAAGGCGGTATCAGGAGTTGTTGAGTAAACCGTCTCGTCCACCGTGATACTAGGCGAGTTTGCCATGGCGACTAAACCATAGCCCGTGATCACTCCCGGTGTTCCGATTGAATTGCCGTTGGCATCGCACACGGCAACTTTCGTTGGCACCGTGCTGCCCATCTTGAACACGCTTGAGCCATCGGGGTTGATCGGCTGACGGATTGCGTGGCCGGCGTCTCCGGCGCACATCGTACCTGCCGCCATGTAATGTACAACCTGCTGTATCGAACCCGAATTGCCGGTGAAATTGCTATCGCCGCTGTAAATCGCGGTGATGGTGTGCGTATTCACCGCCAGGCTTGAGGTGGTGTAAGTTGCCATGGCACTTCCGTTAAGAGCTACCGTACTCAGCGTGTTCGCCCCATCCTTGAAGGTGACCGTTCCGGTCGGGGTGCCGGAGAACTGAGGAATAATAGTTGCTGTGAAGGTTACAGGAGCGTTGAGGATCGATGGATTTGACGATGAGGTCACGGTCACCGAGGTGGTTGCTTGCGCGATGGTCAATGTGCCTGGCTGATACGTGATCGTGTAGTTGGTTGAGGTCTGACCCGAGCAGATGATTGGGTAGCTACCTACGGGGCTTAGGGGGACGGCTGTCGTAGAACAATTGAGGACGCCTCCGAGTGAGGAGGCGGTATCTCCCGCCAAGAGGGTTATGTAGGTTACCGTAAAGTTCGGCAGCGCCTGTCCAAAGCCCTTGGCTTTGTTGTCGGCTTGAATCGTCAATGGAGCTGGGGTGATCGTTAGACTTCCTGGAACAAAGGTTGTGAAGTCATAGTTGCTCGCCGAGAGCGTCCCCTGCGTGCAGTTGATCGGATAAGGGCCTGGTACCGAGCTGTTCGCCACTGCCGTCGTGGTGCAGTTCGCCGCTCCCGTCACGCCGCTCGTCGTCAGCATTTCCCCGTTCACGAACCCACTAATCGTGGCGTCAAAGGCTGGATCTGAGGCACCGTACTGCCGGTTCTTATTGTTTGCTGTCACTGTCAGGTGCGCCGCCGTGATCGTCAGATTTCCAGCAACGAAACTGAAGTCGTAGTTGGTTGCCGCGAGCGTCCCCAGCGTGCAGTTGATCGGGTAAGGCCCAGGTACGGGGCTCGCGGCCACTGCCGTCGTGGTGCAGGAGGCAGTTCCCGTCACTCCGCTCGTGGCCAAGGCTTCGCCGTTCACGAATCCAGTGATCATGGCATCGAAGACTGGATTTGCGGCCCCGTACTGCCGGTTCTTATCGTTGGCCGTGACCGTCAGATGGGCTGGCGTGATGGTTAGACTTCCGGGAACAAAGGTGGTGAAGTCGTAATTGGTAGCCGAGAGAGTTCCCAGCGTGCAATTGATCGGGTAAGGTCCGGGTACGGGGCTGGCGGCCACTGCCGCCGTGGTGCAGGAGGCCGCTCCCGTCACTCCGCTGGTGGCCTGGATCTCCCCGTTCACGAATCCAGTGATCATGGCATCGAAGACTGGATTTGCGACCCCGTACTGCCGGTTCTTATTGTTGGCTGTGACCGTCAGATGAGCTGGCGTGATGGTTAAACTTCCGGGAACAAAGGTGGTGAAGTCGTAGTTGGTAGCCGAGAGCGTCCCCAGCGTGCAATTGATCGGGTAAGGACCGGGTACCGGGCTGTTGGGGCCTGCCGTCGTGGAGCAGTTCGCCGTTCCCGTCACTCCGCTGGTGGCCAGGGTCTCGCTGTTCACAAATCCCGTGATCGTGGCATCGAAGGCTGGATCTGCGACACCGTACTGCCGGTTCTTATCGTTTGCCGTCACTGTCAGGTGGGCCGTCGTGATGGTTAGACTTCCGGGAACAAAGGTAGTGAAGTCGTAGTTGGCTGCCGTCAGTGTTCCCTGGGTACAGTTAATCGGATAAGGCCCGGGTACCGGGCTGTTCGCCACCGCAGTAGTTGTGCAGGCGGCAGCGCCGCTGACGACGCTGGATGTTTCTCCATTCTTGAAGCCGCTGAGCGTAGCCGTCAGGGAAGGATTCGCAGCTCCGTAGGCACGGCTTTGGTCGTTCGCCGTCACCGTCAAATGCGCCTTAGTGATGGTTAGAGCTCCGCTAACGTAACTGAAGGTATAGTTTGCCGCGGCCGCCCCAGAGCAGGTGATCGGGTAGGTCGGGGGACTGGCTGGGCTGGAGGCTGTGGCTGTGCTGCTGCAGTTCGGTTGTGAAGTCAGCACCCTCGCAGTATCGCCATTTTGGAATCCGGCCACTTGGAACGTGAAATTCGGATCGGGATCCCCGTACTGGCGGCTTACGTCGTCGGCGGTCACGGTCAACACAGCTGCAATCACGTTGATCTGAACTGTCGCATTCGCAGAATTGAGGTTCGCGGTATCGGTCGGGTTAAATGTGACCGAGAGGGATTGTCCATTGCCGGTACTCAGCACAGTCCCGGGCGCCGGATTATATACGTAGGAACCTCCCGGAAGTGGCCGGCCGAAGATTTGCACCTCATCAATCAGACCCGTGAAGGAGTTTCCGTTCACAGGATCATACCCGATGCCCAGGTTGCCCGAACTGTTTGCAGGTGATCCGCTCAGTGATGTTGCGGCGCCCTGTTGTCCGCCATCGATGTACAAGGACATTTTGTTCGTAGTGCTGTCCCAAGTGCCGGTGACGTAATGGAACTTGCCGTCAAGAATATCGAGGGTTGAGGTGACCTTGTCGGTCGATGTCCCGTTCCCAATTTCGAATTCAAGATGACCAGAGCTGCCATCTACTTGGAATGCCCAGCCGTTGTTGGTGCTGGAGTCGTATGACTTATCGACGATCGGTTCCAGTCCAGGCCCAGAGTGGCTGCCCCGCAACCAGAAGCCTGCGGTAAACCCGGGAGCCGTGAGGTCGTAACCAGAATTCGCGTTGATGACTACGCTGTCGCCTACACCGGAGAAGCTGAAGGCCTGGCCGATTTTGCCAGCGGGAAATGTCACTCCGCTGACAGTTCCGTTGTTGGTGCCGGCGGAATCGTTTGCATTGTTCTCGCCTGCCCACCACCCCGTCAGAGCGGATGCTGGCGGAAGAGCGATCGCGTTTTGTTGTGTGGTACCGAGCGCGGTGCCATAAGTGATATCTGCGGGGTTGTCCCAAACAACAATCGGAGTGGCTTTAAGAACGTTAATGGAGACGGAAGCTGATACGGTCGCGTAGTTCGGGCTGCTGGGAGTGAACACGACAGACAGGGTCTGCCCGTTCCCAGCATTCAGCACCGTTCCTGCTGCAGGCGTATAGACAAACACCCCTGGTACGCCCGCGGTTGCATTCAACTGACTGCTGCTCAACGGTGTGCCGTAGCTAATGTCGGCGGGATTGTTCCACGTGAAAGATGGTGTCGCCTGGTTTACGTCTTGGGTATAGCTGCCATTGCTCGGCTGATGGAAATCACTCGGCGTGTAGCAAGCGCTAATGGGATTTGAGCCTGCATTTAGGGTTGAAACGTTGAATGTCGTAACACCTGCTACCAGCCCAGATGAACCAAGAAGTGTTCCGGCACACGGCGTGACACCGCCATAGAGGCTCAAGGTACCTTGTGGCGTACCCGTTGCACTGGTGACGGTGGCGGTGATGACCACGTTTTGACCAAACGTTGAGGGGTTAGGAGATCCAGCTACGGTAGTCGTCGTCGCCGGGCTGATAAAGTTCACGGTCGCGGTTTGCGTAATGGTGATGGTGTCGGTCGTATCCCTTGCCGTGTAAGTGACCATCTCCGGAACGGTGTCGGTCACGCTGAAGCTCGCTTGGCCGCTCAGATTCGTTACCGCGCTGATTGCGGTAATCACGGAACTGGTGCCGCCGTTTGCTGTTAGCGAAACGGTCTTCCCGCTCACCAAGTGATTGAACCCATCCTTCAGCGTGACGGCAATGGTGGAGTTGGAAGAGCCGTCGGCGATTACCTGGGTCGGGTTGGCAACCACGGTAGATGCAGTTGTGCTCACCGGGCCCACGGTGAAATTGACGGTGGCAGTTTGGGTAATCGGCAGGTTGGCATCGGTAACATCAGTCGCCCTGTAGGTGACGGATTCGACAACGCTATCTTTTGCTGAGAACGTGGCTTGTCCGCTTGCGTTTGAAGTGCCACTCAAAGTCGCAATAGTAGAACTGCCACCAAGCGCAGCAAGTGAAACCGTCTTGCCACTGACTGGATTCCCAAACCCGTCTTTCAGCGTCACAGTAATCGTCGAAATTGAAGATCCGTCGGCCACAACCGATGTGGGGCTAGCCACGACCGAGGAAGTCCCCGCGGTTACCGGCCCGGGATTGACGGTGAACGAATTGCTAACCCCAGTGATACTCGAATTGTTTCCTGTGCCGGTCGCCGTGATGGTGAAACTGCCCGTGTTCGTGATCGAAACACTTTGATTCGCAAGAACGCCACTCGTAAATGCGGGCGACGGGTTGGTGTAAACCAGCGTCCCGGTTGACGTCAGATTGACCTTGTTTCCATTTGCGTCGAAATTGGTATCGATGTTGTTGTTGGCGTCAAAAGCAGTGACGGTGATGGCAAATGCCTGCCCGGCAGTCTGAGGACTGGTGATTGCGCTGATCGTGAAGTGATCGAGAGCCCCTGGCGTGACGTTGAAGGCGGCGCTCGTAGCACCTGTCAATCCTGTGCTAGCAGCGCTCAGAGTGTACCCCACTCCGGTTTTGTTGATCGAGAGATTGCCGAAAGTGGCTACGCCAGCCACCGCTGCTTGGGTTAATGTGCCACTCAGTGTGCCGCTGCCGGGATTTGCTCCGATCGCCATTGTGACCTGCGCACTGCTGGTGCTGACCGGGTTCCCCCCTGCGTCCTGGATCTGCACTGTTATTGGCGGGGCGATCGAGGAACCTGCCGCGGAATTGGAGGGCTGCTGGCTGAAAGCGAGTGTGGTTGCCGCACCGGCAGTGATGTTAAAGGGGCTGCTGGCCGCGCTGGTCAATCCGGTGCTGCTAGCCGTCAGTGTGTAACCGGTCCCCGCCTTATTGATCGAAAGATTATTGAAGGTCGCGTTACCGGCTGACGCGCTCAGCGTCAAAGTACCGCTCAGCGTCCCACTTCCTGGGTTTGTTCCAATGGCCACCGTGATGGCCGCCGTGCTTGTGGTCACCGGGTTGCCGTTTGCATCTTGAACCTGGATGATGATGGCGGGCGTGATGGTCAGCGTTGCTGCGGTATTCGTTGGCTGTTGATTGAACACCAGTTTCGCCGCTGCTCCAGCGGTGAACGTCACTGCCGCGGTCTCAGTGACCGTCACGTTATCGGTGGTGTCTTTTGCGGTATAGGTAACAGATTCAGCGACCGTATCCTTCACGGTGAAGGACGCCTGCCCGCTGGCATTCGTCGTACCACTGACTACGGTGACGGTTGAGCTTCCGCTCCCCGCAGTGAGCGAAACAGCTTTGCCGCTCACAGGATTGCTGTTCCCGTCCTTCAGGGTGACTGTGATTGTTGACGTGGAGGTGCCGTTCGCTGTTACCGAGGTTGGATTTGCCACCACAGTGGACGTACCGGCATTTGCTGCTCCTGCGGTGAAGGTGACTGTTGCCTGCTGCGTCACGGTCACGTTGTCGGTCGAGTCTTTAGCTGTGTAGGTGACGCTTTCAGCCACCAGATCCTTTACCGAGAACGTTGCTTGCCCGCTAGCGTTGGTCGTGCCGCTCACCGTTGTAATTGTCGAGCTGCCACTTGCTGCTGTAAGCGTAACTGTCTTCCCGGAAACTGGGTTGTTGGTCGGGTCGTTGAGCGTGACCGTGATCGTTGAACTCGAAGTCCCGTCGGCGAGTACCGACGTCGGACTTGCGACCACTTTGGAAGCACCAGCGCTGACCGGCCCCGTCGTGAAGGTTACCTGAGCCGTTTGTGAAATCGTCACCAGCGCGTCAACCGTAGCAGTGTAGGTTACGGACTCCGCCTTCGTGTCCTTGACGGTGAATGTTGCCTGGCCGTTGGCATTGGTCGTGCCGTTCACTGTCGTAATCGTGGAGCTGCCGCCGCCTTGCGAAAGAGTTACTGTTTTGTTTGCTGCGAGGGTGCCCGCGGTGTCTTTTACCGTGACAGTGATTGTTGAAGTCGAGACGCCATCATCGGCAACGCTAGTTGGGGAGGCGGATACAGCAGAGTTTGTTGCGCTGATGGGATTGAGAAGAAAATTCTGATTACTTACGGGGTTTCCGTTCGAGACATTTATATTTGATATTGTGCGAGAATTGAAACCGCTCGCCGAGGCGGTAACATCGATGGTCGCTGAATTCCCACCGTAGTTCACCGGTAGTGAATAACTTCCATTGGCAAGCGAAGTGGTGGAGTTACTGCCGCCGCTGCATCCGCTCGTACACGCGACCGTAGCCCCTGGGATTGCTGGGTTTCCCGAAGCACTGCTCCTGACTGTCCCGGTGACCGTGTCGCTTCCGTCCGTGAACGTATTCTGGGCCTGAAACCCCGATTGGCTTCCTATTGCCGTCAGATAAAATCGCACACTGACGTCATATGCATCTGGCGAGAACTGCGTGTTCACGATGTTGCCATTTGCGTCGGCCACCGCACTCATCTGCGGGTGGGTATCAATGAGCGGCGACTCGACGAGTGTCAGCATGACGGTTTCGCCCGGCTGCCATCCCGAGCCGGTGATGGTAACGATCGATCCCGGAGAGTAGTCGGGCTGGTCGGTCTTCACCGTCGGAAAGGCATAAAGCTCCGTGCCAGCGAGAGTGTTGCCGGAAGCGTCGTTGCCGCCGACAGCGAGGAGAAGTCCGTCCTGCTGCATCGCGCTCCCCACTGCGGCGCTGCGCGGGGTCACGTTTGAACCGGTTGCGGAGATGCTCGAACTCCAGACGCCTGAGGGCGAAATCTGCGGGACAAACAATTCAGAAGCACCAACAGCTGCGCCGCCGGAAGTTCCGCCTACGATCAGCACACTATTGTTGTTGGGAAGCAGGAAGGCCTGGTGTCCGCGGCGAGCGGTGGCCAGGACTGCACCGGCGTTCGTGAAGGCAGCGTTGGCCGGATCAAAAACCTCCGCGGAAGAAAAATCATTCGTGCCATCCGTGCCGCCGATGATGGCAATGCGTCCGTCGAGCAGTGTGGTAGCTGATTGTCCGTAACGCGCTGTGGCAAGGGCCGGCCCGGCGCTGATGATACCCGAAGCCGGATCAAAGATATCGGAAGAAGCCAGAGGATTATTACCATCGGACCCACCAACGATCAAAACGCGGCCGTCGTGCAAGACTGCCATGGCGTGCATGGTTCGTGGAGAGGAAAGCTGTCCTGCAAAACTGAAATTGCCAGTTGTGGGATCGTAGATCTCAATTGTGTTGTCTGTCGCACCCGCATTATCTCCACCCGCGATGAACACACGCCCATCTTGAAGCAAGACGGCAGTTGCATTGGCCCGCGCGGTAATCATTGCCGGCACCGAAGCCCAGGAGTCTGCTGCCGGGTCGTAAAGCTCTGCCGAATTTGTAGTGCCACCGCCGGAGGTAATGCCCCCGCCAACCAGTACGCGTCCGTCACTGAGCGCGACGGCAAAGTGATGGCTACGCGCTACATTCATCGACGTCGCAGACGAGACAGTGCCGTCCGTCGCGAAGATCTCGGCCGATTGCAGTGGTCCACCGCCGCTGTCTCCACCCTCGATCAAGATCCGCCCATCGGGCAACAGGACGCTCGAGGCGTTTGCCCGCGCTTGTGACAGGGTGGTCCATGAAGTCCAGGTTCCGGTCGCAATCTGCGGCAAACTCGCCTTCAGCGTTCCCGCTAGGGCGAAAAGAGCTGCAAGAAAGCAGATGATCCACAGGTATCTGGAGACGCGTTTCATAAGGAGGCCTCGCTCTTGACTCGGGACAACGCGCACGCCGTTGTAGCTCGGGATTGAGACCTGAGGCTGGGAAAGCCGGGTGAGGGAATTCCGACTAGCGCTTCCTTAAGACCGGATGGAATGAACGTCCTAACAGGCTCAAGGACAATCACGCATCCGCTGTAAGCCCAAATCTTCTAGCCCGGGAGACGGCCACGCCTTGCGCTCGATAGGGGGGTAAGAAGCTGCGCAAGGGCACTTGCTACTAACAAGAGCAAGGAAAGTACCACAATTGTGGGGAAAGTGACAATTTTTAATTTAGGGAAGGACTACAAACACCCATGGTCTCAATGTTCTTCATAGCGGAGCCTGTGGATCGACGAACTCGAACGGCATGCTGGCCACGGAGTTATGCAAAAGCCTGCGCTTATTGAGCAACTCTCATCCTCTTTGAAATGTGGGGCGGCCACAAAAAGAGCGTGCGACTGCGAAGGGAGACTAGGCGCCTATGGTGAAGCAACAGTTCTACTTCGGCGGGATTTCTCCGTAACCGGGTGCAGCTTGCTTCAGGTTCTGCTCAAGCGATGCCCTGGCACCGCCCATCGCCCATCGAATTCCGCCGCCCAGGAGATTCAAAAAGAACGGATTCGACCAGTTTTCGGGACGATCCCCGATCGCGGTGTAGAAGACGCGCCCCTTGCCTTCCATCCTCGCCCACGTCATAGGGTAGGGAGCGCGTTCGTACGGCTTTCCGCTCATTCCCTTTGTGTCGAGAGTCAGGATCACGTGCAAATCCGTCCTAAAATCCTTGAGTGAATACCATTCGTCGTTGAACTTGACGGGAGAGGAGACACCCTCAAGACCAGGAAATTTCGGATCGTTCACAATCAGGTTTGTATCCTGTAGTCGCGGGGTGCTGCCATGAGTGATGAACTCGCCCCCTAACATCCGCAAGTAGGGATCGGATTGTTCCCCGTGGGCGATGTAGCGGTTCGACCTGTCTTCAGGATCAGGCTGCGTGTGAAAGGTGTCGCTCGCCGCGTGGATGCCAACAAAGCCCATTCCGCCACGAATGGCGTCCAGTAATTTTTGTTTTCCTGCGGGCGACATAGGCGGATTCTTGTCGGTTCCTGCAGTCGTCAAGTCTCCGGTGGTGAAGAACACCACCGCGGCGTACTTGTGAAAGTCCGGGGAATCGAAAATGCCGCCGTCCTTGGTTGCCTTGACCTCAAAGCCATGCTTTTGCCCCAGCTGAGAGATCGCATGATCCATGATGCTGGGTTGACCGTCTTTGAGTTTTACTACGTCATGTTCGAAACCTGACGACTTGGTGAAAACCAGTACGGATTTCTTGTTTGCGGCAAAGAGCCCTTTGGACCCCGTTAGGCTCAGTCCGGCAAGGGCGCCCATCTCGACAAACTGACGACGTGTAAGTTCACGGCTCATAGATTTCGCCTGCCTTTCCTAAACTTCATTGCGACGAAAGCGCTCGGCCAGATGATCGCAGGCGCGAACCGCAAGCGCCATCATGGTGAGCGTTGGATTCTGGCACGCCGAGGAAACAAACGACGACCCATCCGCCACCACAACATTCGAAACGTCGTGCGATTGGCAGAAGGGATTCAGGACTGATTTCTTCACATCCGTGCCCATTCGTGCGGTTCCGACCTCATGGATCGCCATGCCGGGCATTTCCGTACCGGTGGTGATCCGGATATTTCTTGCCCCGGCCGCCTCGAGCATTTCCGCTGCGCTCACTCCGGCATCACGCATCATGGCCGCTTCGTTCGGCCCGTGGGCCATGCTGATGCGCAACGCGGGGATTCCCCAGGCGTCCTTGAGGTTAGGATCGATTTCGCAGAAATTGTCGAATCGTGCCAAAGACTCTCCAAAGCCGCCGAGGGAAACGCTGTACGTCCCTTGTTTTACGGCTTTCTTGTACGTGGCCCCAATGCCAGGCGCCTCGAAATTGAAGGAAGGCATGGCGCCACCCTGATATCCGTAGCCCCGGATGAAGTGCGGGTACTTGCCCGTGGACGGAGTGTTGCGAAAGCGCACCACGTAAGGTCCGCTGGGACGATGGGGAGGATTTGCCGTGGGATCGGCCTTCAGGTCCTCGAACGTTCCAGTGGCTCCGCCGCCCACGACATGGTCCATCAGATAGTGCCCAAGCAGGCCGCTTGAATTTCCTAGTCCCTGGGGATATTCGCGGGTCGAAGAGTTCAGCAAGATGCGCGTCGACTCTAGCGCCTGCGCACACAGCACCACGGCTCTTCCACGGACTTGCTTGGTCTCCTTCGTGGTACGGGTTACAAACGTGACGCCCCTGGCCTTGTTGCTGCTGGCATCGACGTCGACATGACTGACGATGGCATCGGTAATCAAGGTGCAATTGCCGGTTTTGACCGCGTCCTTGACGGTAGTGAACGGACTGCTGAAATACGAAAAAGTCATGCAGCCGCGCTCACAAGGGCCGCAATAGTGGCAGGGCGCGCGGCCGTTGTGAGGTTGGGTCAAAATAGCTACCCGCCCCATGGTCATCGTGCGTCCAAACTTCTTTTGCATGCTGTCCCGCAGACGAACTTCTCCGCAACTCATTTTCATGGGCGGCAGGAACTGCCCATCCGGAAGCATCTCGTTTTTTTCGGCTGCCCCGCTGATCCCTACGTATCGTTCAACGATGTCGTAATAGGGCGCGAGATCCGCGTAGGAGATGGGCCAGTCGACGTCGTATCCGTCCCGGCTCGCCGCTTTGAAATCCACGTCGCTCAACCGATAGCTGTGGCGTCCCCACACCAGCGACCTCCCGCCGAGCACGCGAAGCCTCTGCCAGGTGAACGGACGGTCCTGAGGCGTGCTGTAGGGATTCTCCAGGTCGTTCACGAACCATTGGTAGTTGTATTCCATGCAGGCATAGCACTGCTGCTGGATGGGGCGCGTTTTTGCGATCTCAGGGTCGCGGCCACGATACTTCAGCTGAAAGATAGGAATGTGCTCAGTGAATTCCCGCGGAGTCACCGCCCGTCCCGCTTCGAGGAGCGCGACCTTCAGGCCAGCTTCGGAAAGGCGTTTTGCCGCCCACCCGCCAGTAGCGCCTGAGCCGACAACAATCACATCATAGGTTGGTTGCAAGGGGTCGTTTGGCATCGGTTAACTATGAGTTGCTGGGGAGTGCTGACATCCGAGATAAGGACCGTGGGTCATCTCGCCGTCCCAGCCGAGTTCCTTCTGGCCGATCTCTGATTCGTAATACCCGGTTGCGATCAGCGTCTTGAGAAGCTCGAAATTTTGCTGACCCACGTCTTGGGGTTCGCCGCGTCTGCTGTTGCGCTCAGTCCAGTGGCTGTTTTCGCGCGCATATGCCCATTGATTCAACAGCCACATCTGGCTCTCGGCAGTGAGTTTAAGGAAATCGCTTCCAAATTCTTTTTGGCTCTCGCTATCGAAGAATGCCAAGGCATCTGTGAACCGGCGCTGGAACTCGACTGGCTGGACCGAGAGAAGAAGGTCCAGGTAGCGGTTGACTAGGGCTTCCTTGGCTCCCGGAGTGTCGGTTGCCGGGATGATCACGTCGCTCAGAGTGATCAGCGTCAGATTCTGATGCTCGTTCAAAAAGGCTGGTTTCCAGTTCGGGTCGCTCAGGAACTCGGATCCGTCCTCCCCGCGTGCAGCCGCAGTCAGGCCTGAGGAAACCGCCTGCGCAACCGAGAAGGTTGGGCCTAAGATCGTCGCGGCGCTGGAGAAAAGAGCAGCTCGAATCAGCTCACGCCGATTGAGTGGGGAAGCGGACGAACCCGACTGCCGTTCTGGATGGGTGACAACGTGGACTACCATCTCGCGAAATGATAAAGGGAGTCGCGCGATTTCACAATTCAGTACTGCCGCTTTTTCGCGCGGTCAGCGCGAAATTCTAGTCCAGGCTGAGGCATTGCGCGATGATTCCAGTGCCGCTTGGATGAATCTCACGCCTTCCACGCCATCTTCGACACTTGGCACCAACAAGGACAATGGATTGGGGGCACGTTTTTCGCGACGCGAAACAATCTGCTCCGCCAAATCGGCATACAACTGCGCGAATGCCTCCAGATATCCTTCCGGATGTCCGCTGGGAATTCGAGTCGCATGAGCTGCGGCGCGTCCTGTGCCTGCGCTGCCACGCCGAATCGTCTGTTTCGTTTGACCAAGGGGAGTGAAGCTGAGTTCGTTGGGATTCTCCTGGTGCCACTCCATCCCAGCCTTTTCTCCATAAACCCTGAGTCGCAGATTGTTTTCGTTGCCCGGGGCCACCTGAGTTGCCCAAAGGCTGCCTTTCGCTCCACTCGAGAATCGAAGCATCATATGGACGTTGTCGTCCAGCCGACGCCCGGGAACAAACGTACTCACATCGGCGGCAACTTTCTCGCAAGTCAATCCCGTCACAAAGCAGGCTAGATTGTACGCATGCGTGCCGATGTCGCCGAGCGACCCGCCAGGACCGCTGCGCGCAGGGTCCGTGCGCCACTCAGCTTGCTTTTGTCCGGTTTTCTCTAGCGGAGTGGACAGCCAATCCTGCACGTATTCGACTTGAACCAACCGGACCCCACCGAGTTCTCCGGCCGCCACCATTTCGCGTGCTTGCCGCACCAATGGATGACCGGTGTAGTTGTGCGTTAAGCCGAATACGAGTCCGGTGCGTTTTACGATATTTGCCAGGTCCAAGGCATCTTCAAGCGACGTGGTTAGTGGTTTATCGCAGATCACATCGATGCCGGCTTCGAGGAACGCCTTGGCAGGAGCATGGTGCATGTGGTTCGGGGTCACGATCGAAACCACTTCGATGCCGTCGGGCAACTTCGATTCGGCAGATACCATTTCTTGAAAGGTGCCATAGGCACGCGGGAGGTTCAGCTCTTTTGCCCCCGCGAGACTTCTCTCGCGGTCCGAACTCAGAGCCGCCGCCACCAAGTCATATCGGTCGTCGAGCCGCGCCGCCATGCGGTGCACCGCGCCGATGAAAGCGCCGGGGCCGCCACCAACCATGCCCAGCCGCAAGCGCCGCCTATGTCCTTGACTGGTTCCCTCAATCGCCATGGGTGCTTTCCTTTCGATTCAAGCCCAACATTCTACGGTTCGCCTCCAGGTCGGCACCAGATTTGGCAAAATCATCGAAGGCACGCTCGGCTGTCTGAATAATGTGCTGGGTAATGAACGGCGCTCCTTCTCTGGCGCCTTGCTCGCTATTTTTCAGGCAACATTCCCACTCCAGCACAGCCCATCCTTCGAAGTCGTACTGGGCGAGCTTGGAAAAGATGCCTCGGAAATCCACCTGGCCATCTCCCAACGACCTGAATCGGCCGGCACGAGAAATCCAGGGCTGATATCCGCCATAGACTCCTTGCCGTCCGTTGGGACGAAATTCGGCGTCTTTTACATGAAACATCTTGATCCGGTCATGGTAGATGTCGATGAATTCTAAGTAATCGAGCTGCTGGAGGACGAAGTGGCTTGGATCAAATAGGATGTTGCATCTCTTGTGTCCACCGAGACGGTCGAGGAACATCTCAAAACTGATGCCATCGTGGATATCCTCGCCGGGATGCAGCTCAAAGCAGAGATCAACCCCTGCGTCCTCATAAGCATCGAGAATCGGCTTCCAACGCTTGGCCAGCTCGTCGAATGCAGCCTCAATCAGCCCGGGCGGGCGCTGTGGCCAGGGATAAATGTAGGGCCAAGCGAAGGCGCCCGAAAATGTGACATGGGCTTTGAGTCCGAAATTTGCCGACGCACGCGCCGCTAGCCGAAGTTGCTCAACCCCCCATTTCTGGCGAGCGGAAGGATTGCCCCGAACAGAAGGTGGCGCAAAGCCATCGAACGCCTCGTCATAGGCGGGATGGACGGCTACCAACTGTCCTTGAAGATGCGTAGAGAGTTCTGTAACTTCTACACCATTCTTCTTCAGCATCCCTTTGATCTCGTCGCAATATCCACGGCTCTCAGCAGCTTTGTTTAAGTCAATAAGGCGAGCGTCCCAGGTGGGTATCTGCACGCCTTTGTAGCCAAGAGACGCAGCCCAACGCGAAATGTCGTTGAGATTGTTGAATGGCGAAGCTTCCCCAGCAAACTGGGCGAGGAAAATCGCCGGCCCTTTCATCGTTCTCACATTGCCCTCCAGACCCGGTTGAAAGTTTAGGACAGGGATAAGGAAAAGCCAATTGCGACGGTTGCGAGAAGCCGGGAAGCTACTTTGGTTGGCTAGTTACGACGGGCCGTTGCCAGCGGTTTTCTCCCTCGAGGACGCGGCAGGTGATCTCGGATTCTTTGGCCATCAATTCCAGTTCTGCAGAAATTATGTGCACAGGATCTGTAGAAGTCTGAAACAAGAGTGAGCCGCGTTTCGAGATGCGTTGGCAGATTTCGCGAGACGTTTGGGGGGCTTCGCTTTCTAGCAACGCGATGCGGCAAGCTCGCCGTAACCTGGTCGTGCCTTTCCCGAAGTCAGGGTCTGAGGTTCTCTGCTCAAGGTGGTGCTCCGAGGAGGATGGAGCGGAAGTCACGCTTTCTTGCCGCTCCGCGGGCGGGTTGTCCGCGTTGTGACCCGCCAGGAAGCGAAGCGCTTGCACGCGACGACGAAGGTACTGCTTTCTGGCTTCTAGCTCCGCGAGCTTCGATTCTGCCCGCTGCACAAGATCGCGGACTATGTCGGGAACCGGCTGTGAAGTCTCAGCATTCTCCTTGTGCGACATAGCTGAAATTGTTTCACGCCGCTTGCCAACCGGGAGTGCCTCAGGTGCAGACACTAGGCTAGCAGGGACGAACTGCGTGCTGCGGAACTTGAGCCGCCAGTGGCCGCTTTTGGCGGGGTCTTTCGTGGGAAGGTGTGCATTCGTCACTGGGGGAAGAGCTCCAATTGCGGGTCAAGCTGTGCTCATCCCTCATGCCAGGAATTCACCCAATAATTACTTATACTTGCGCTTGTGAGGTGAGTCGTGGGCATGGTGAGCATCGCCGAGTACTTGGCTCAGATTGGAGCGCCCAATCTTCTGCAGTTTCCGGAAGGCAAGGTTCGGCAGAAGCTAGAGGCACTGACCGCGGAATTGAAGGATGTGGAGAGCCAGATTGCAGCGATCAAGTCAACGATTTATGGATTGTCCTTGATCTATGGCCCGCAGGTCGCAAGTCCCGAAGTTCTGAAATCAGCGTGTCCGGAAGCGCGCAAGCACAAACGAGGATTGAGCGAGGCTTGCCGTTCCGTGCTGGGATATGCACTCGACCCTTGTTCGGTGAGCGAAGTCTGCGCCGGCGTGAACAAAATGAATCCCGACCTGCTCTTGAATCACAGGTGTCCCATGGCATCGGTCATGAGCGTGCTGCGCAATATGGAGCGCCGTCACCTGGTCGTGCGCGGCTTCGAACATGGCAGGTCGGTCTGGCAGTTGGCGCCTGCGGGGCTCGAACGCCCGGAGGACAACGTCCCTAGAGCACAGGAGTGTTTTCAATAAGACGCCGCAACTCGGCAGCATAACCCCGGCTGCACGAGAGTTCCTTGCCGCTTTGCAGGACTACGATGAACTCCCCGCTGTTGCAAGGTTGTAATTCCTTGATGGTTCTCACATTCACGATGGTAGAGCGATGAATCCGAACGAATTGATCCTCTGGGAGCTTTACGGCGATGCTGCCAATGCTTCCGCGCAGGGTGTGACAAGCCTTGCCAGCGTGCAGCCGAACGTAGTTAGCCGCGGCTTCGACCCACTCTACTTCGTCGTAGGCAAGAAAAACCACGCGCCCGCCGGACCTGACCAGAAAGCGGCGGTCAGATGAAGCCGCACGAGTGCCCTGCAAAATCGTGAGCAACTTGTTCGTTAACACACGCTCGGATTGAGTGCGAACCGCCAACCTTGCCCGGTGGAGAGCTTCTCGCAGGCGCTGATGATCAAACGGCTTGAGCAGATAATCGAGTGCGTGCGCTTCAAAGGCGCGGATGGCATATTGGTCATAGGCAGTCGTAAAGATGACCACCGGCATTTGCTGAGCCGGCAAAGCCTTCAAAACCGCAAACCCATCCATGTCCGGCAGGCTTATATCCAGAAGAAGAAGATCTGGTTTGGTTTCCTTTAATGCCGCGATGGCAGAGGCGCCATTTTCGCATGCGGCGACAACCTTGATATCGGACTCGGGCGCAAGGAGGATCGAAAGCTTTTCACGCGCAGGTTTTTCGTCATCTACGATGACGGTACGCAACGAAGCTGGAATTGAGGGCAGCTCAGGACCCAACGATTGCGACTCCCTCCATTCGAGATCCATACGGCATCAGACGTTCATGAGCGCGAAAGGGTAGCAAGATATTTACTTCAAAAACACCCTCGGCAACGGCACGGCTTTCGAAGTGTTGATCGTCCCCGTAGAGAGTCATTAGACGTTCTCGCGCTCCCGCGAGACCAATACCCGTTTTCGGAACCGAGGGGTTACTTTCGGCCGGCTCGAACAGTCGATCGGTCACATTCAGGCTTAGCTTGGCGCCAAGCACCTTGGCTCGCACCGTCACCTCGCCTCCTGCATTCGATTTCGAAATCCCGTGCTTGATGGAGTTTTCAACCAAAGGTTGGAGCAATAGGTGAGGCACCTCTGCGTCCAGGGCCTCGGGTTCGATATCGAAACTGATCGTCATTCTTCGCCCGAAACGTATCTTCTCTATGTCTACGTAGGCCTGGGTGAACTCCAATTCCCGTTTTAGCGTGGTCAGGTGGCGGCCATCGTCCTTCAAACTCATGCGCAAAAGATCGCTGAGGCGGGCAATCATCGTGTCGGCAGCGCGCACATCGGTGAGCATGAGAGAAGAGATCGAGTGCAGGGTATTGAACAGGAAATGGGGCTGAAGCTGGCTCTTGAGCGCTAGGAGTTTGGCATCACTGAGCTGCGCTTGAAGGTGCGCGGTACGAAGTTCGCGCTCGCGAAAGCGCCGGTAATACACGGCGGCGTGAGCGATCACCACGATCGGAATGTAGATTGCGAAGACGTCCTCGACCAGGTTCCATAGCAGCAGGCGTTCGAGAGGTGCCCAATGAAAGGAAAAATGAAAGGTGGACCAATTGAAAAGCGCCCACTCGTACTTTTTTGCTTCCGCCTGCCATGCCGGATAGCAGAGCACCCGCAAGAGCACGTGAACGATGGTGAACAGGATGCCTCCAGCCACATACAGGAGCGACCTTCGGATCCGGTTCTGAGGCTGGATTGGGAAGCGCGTCGCAATGACAAAAACTATGGGTGCGAGTACCGCAAAGACGGTGTCCTGAATGATCGGCAGAATCAGGATTTCTTCTATCATGAACTTGCTTCCGCCGACGTGCTCGAACGAAAGCATCGTAATGGCCCCACAGAGATAGAGGGACCAGAAGAAGCCAAAGCTTGCGGCCCATGGCCGCCAATCTTTCAGGGTAAATGGTTGTTCTGCCGCAGGCAGAGTCCGCTCACTTGGGTGAACCTTCATCACCAAAAGGCTGTTAGGCACTGCTGCGCTCTCGGTCATAAAGAGTCCCCCCTCAGACGCTTTCGTTCAGAGATCATACCAATGCGTCATCCACGATTAATCCCTATTTATAGTGCATTCATCCCTAGGATTGTGCTTGGCTTGCTCACCTCGAAGCCGCGATCAACCTGACGAGGAACGCTCCACGTTTTCATAGCTAAGGTGAAGGGAATCTTCCAAATGATGTAGATCGCCTGTTATGGCTGAGGATCCTTCCCGTGTGGCGGTGCTGGTAAATCCAGCTACTCATCCAACCAGCCCGGCGTTACGTCCTTGTTGGGCTGTCACCCGTCCCAAAAGGGGAAGCCAACGCAATGTGGGACGAACGCGTGCTTTTCCTTGATTGGCGCGTTCATGCCCCTTGCGCCTTTACCACCAGGAGGATGGAATGAGATCTCTTGCCAAAGCGGTGTCGCGTGTCTTCAAGCATTCAGGCTTTCTCCCAGCCGCGACCGGCCTCGTACTGTTCATGATGCTAGCCTCGCTGACCGCGAGCGCGCAGCGGATCACGGGGACGCTCCGGGGAGAAGTCAGTGATCAAAACGGTGCGGCCGTAACCACTGCGAAGATCACTGCTACCAACCAGCAGACCGGAGTCGAAGAACATACGATCAGCACCGGAACCGGAGGGTATGAGTTTCCCACTTTGTTGCCGGGTCCCTACACCGTCAAAGTTGAAAGCGAGGGTTTTCGACAAAGCGTGACTACGGATGTGATTGTCAACGCCAACAATGTCACTGACCGCAATGTGACGCTCTCAATTGGCGCCCAGAACGAGTCCGTGGAAGTCAACGCAGGGGTCAATGAAGTCCAGACGACCACCTCTACCATCACCAACGACTTTTCTGCATTAGAAATTCTGGACGTGCCGACCGGTAGCGGTAGTCCATTGCAACTATCAATCTTTGCTCCCAATACCACCGCGCAACAAGGAGGCATCTCCGGTGTGGGCGGGTCCGTAGGCGGACAACGGCCCAACATGAACTCATTTACCGTGGACGGCGTAGATGACAACAACACAGGCGTGACCGGAAATAACACCAACGTAATCCAAGATGCAGTTTCCGGCTTCAACCTGGTGACGAACCAGTTCAGCGCGGAATACGCCAACGCAGCGTCCGGGCAGTTCAACATTGTTACCAAGTCCGGTACCAATAATTGGCATGGCTCAGTGGAGGACTACCTACAGAACCGTAATCTGAATGCACTCGACAACCTGACCAAGCAAGCCCTCGCCGACGGCAGCCTTGACCATATACCCCGGCTTGATCAGACCCGCTTCGGTGGAACTCTGGGCGGACCGCTAAAGAAAAACCGATGGTTTATTTTCGGTGCCTATGAGTTCACAAATTTTCGTCAGGATGGCAATAACGCAACCGTAACCGTCCCAACATCTGCCGGTCTGCAATCTCTCGTATCCATGGCGGTGGATCCGGAAGCGCAGAAACTCTTGAGCGTGCTGCCAACCGCGAGCAATGCCACCGGTTCTATTACGGTGAATGGGAACGCCATTCCCACCGGGCAAGCAGTGCTGTTCAGTCCGTTTTTCATCAAAGAGCACGACGCACAGGTAAATACCGACTACAGACTAGGCTCCCATCAGATCAGCGCGCGTTTCCTGTTCAGCAATCAGAGCACAATCTATCCAGTCACCACTCCGCAGCCCGAGTTTAATCAACCCGGCATCAACAACAACCGCAAGATTGCGCTTACCGATTCCTGGATCATCTCACCACGATTTGTGAATGATTTGCGGCTTTCCTATTCGCGCTTCCTGCAGCAGATCGCAACCCCGGAGAAGTTTGACTCCTACAACACCTACCATCTGGATGATCTGAACAACCTGACCATCGGACCCAACGATACCCAGCGCAGTTTGCAAAATGAGTATCAGATCGTCGATAACCAGACCTACCAATGGGACCGGCACACGCTGAAGTGGGGCGCTGAATACCGCCACTACATCTCGCCGACTTTCTTCCTGTCACGCTCTCACGGAGAGTATGACTATCCCCTGACCCAGGATCTGGTCAACGATATCGTGCCCGGCAACGCCGGAAATACTCTGCGGGGAGCGGGTTCGGGACTCTTCAGCCAGAACCAGAACAGCTTCTACTGGTTCCTGCAGGACGACTTCAAGGTTACTCCACGCCTTACCTTGAACCTTGGCTTGCGCTATGAATTCAACAGCAATTTCGCATCCTCCAAGACGCAAGCCTTGAATGCGATCTCCAATGTCCCCGGCGTGATCGAGTTCCATGATCCGACCACGCAGAAAAACAACTACGCCCCCCGTTTCGGTTTCGCCTGGGACCCGACCGGTTCGGCTAAGTGGGCAGTTCGTGGCGGGTTCGGAATCGCCTACGGTCGGACGTTCGGTAACTTGCCCCAACTGGCGCTACCTCCGCAGTACCAGACGGAGGAGAATGAAGTCCTGGTCTGCGCCGCATTCAACCCGGCGCCGTCATGGTGCACAACCGGAACTGCATTCCTCGCGAACGGTGGTTTGCCGGCAACCTACACCTTGGTCAATGATCCTGCGATCACTCGAGCCCTGACCCAAGGGCGCATTCCCGATCAGAAGGAGCCAAAGACCCTCAACTGGACTCTCAGCGTACAACGAGAACTGTTTCGGGGTGGGGTGCTCGAGGCACGCTATCTTGGCACTCGCGGGCTCTTCCTGCCGGTGCAGATTCGCTTGAACTCGGAAGGAGCTTTTAGCGCAGGACTGACGCCGTTGCCGACTTATTTCGATCCGTCGCAAGTACCGGCTACGGTCACCAGCCCAGCGAGCACGCTTGCCACGTTCGATAACTACAATCCGCAACCACTCGCCCAGTACGGGTTCTTCGGAAATGTGACCGAGCATCAACCGATTGGATCAAGCACGTATCACGGCGGAGCGCTTTCCTTCTCGCAAAGCTTGAAACACGGGTTGACGCTCAGGGCTAATTACACCTACTCGCACACGATCGACGATTCCACGGCTGAGCTGTTCAGCACCTTCCTCAACCCACGCCGGCCTGAAGATGCCGCCAATCTCAAGGCAGACCGCGGAAATTCAGCCTTGGATGTCCGACAGAAACTGGCAATAGCCTGGACCTATGCGCTGCCACAAGCGCATGGCGCCTCAGGATTCCTGAAAGTGTTGCTGAATGGATACGAACTCAACGGATCCTATATTGCGCAGACCGGGCAGCCCATCAGCATTCTTTCGCCCTACGACGCCAACGATAATTTTGACGTCGCTGGCGATCGAGCCATTTTCAATCCAAATGGCATTGGAAACACTGCCACGGATGTCAATGCGGTGTGCAACGCCGGTCCGGGAGGCGCGGTTTCGATCGTAGCTCCGGATGCGAATGGCGCATGGTCGGGATGTGGTACGGGCAACGATGCGAACGTTGTTGGATATCTCGCAATGGACCCCAAGGCGCGATATGTTTCGGCGCAGTTGGGAGCCAAGTCGAGTGCGGGACGGAACGGCTTCTACACGCCCGGCTTCGGCATCTGGAACATCGCAGTCTTCAAGAACACGCACTTTACAGAAAGTGCTTACCTGCAGCTGCGAGTCGAGATGTACAACGCCTTCAATCATCCCAATTACACGGTTGCAGGCAACCTGAGTGTGTTCTCTACCCTGACCGGGACGAACGCTCTGGCCGATCCTGCCTACAACCTCGCCACGAGCGGGAATCCTGATTTCCTGAATCCAAAGGTCTTTTCAGGAGGTAGCCGCACCCTACAGCTGGTCGCAAAGATCGTCTTCTAGACAGTCAACGCAACCTGGAAGCGCGAAGGAATACCTCCTTCGCGCTTTTTTTTATTTCCCTTGGATTCTCCGAAACCCATGCTTTCGCCCGGATAGGGGGCCGTTCAGCGGCTTCCTGCCGAGCTCAACGTCGTTTCTGCTCGCCTTCAAGGCTTGCGGTGCGGGTGCTTTAGGGTTGAAAATCGAGAGCACTTGAGGGAATAAACCCACATGGAATCCGCCACTGTCGAATCCAAAACTTTGCCCGCTCCTATCGCTCCTGAGACGATCGAGCAGGTTGCCAGCCGACGCACCTTCCTGGAACATCTACTGCTGAAGATTCTTTATCTGTCAGGTCCGTTAACCATGACGGAATGGGGGAATACGTCCTGCCTCGGACCGCTCATCATGGACGAACTCTTTCGTCGTCTCAGATCTGAGCAACTCTGCGAAGTGGTTGGCATGATTGGAGATGTTCGCCGCGTGGCCATCACCTCGCAGGGGCGATCCCGGGCGGCAGAGTTCATGTCTCTGAATCAGTACGCTGGTCCGGCTCCGGTTTCTCTCGAAGATTACGTCCGTCAGATCCGACTGCAAAGCGTTCGCAAGTTGGAAGTACATCCTGCGGCAATGAAGCGGGCCTTCGAGCACTTGGTTTTAGATGATGTGACGCTTACCCGCTTAGGGACCGCTCTTGCCTCAGGGGGATCGATCTTCCTATATGGTCCGACCGGCGCGGGGAAGACCACGATCGCCGAAGCCTTGCCGCGAGTCCTGGCCGACGATGGAGTTTGGATTCCGCACGCGGTTGAGAGCGACGGCCACGTGATCGCCGTGTTTGACCCGATCGTTCACAAGAAAATGCAACGGCTCACATCACCGAATGAGGACGCACGCTGGGTTTACTGTGAGCGCCCTAAGGTGGTTGTGGGTGGCGAGCTCACCATCGAGATGCTTGACCTGCAATTCAACCCGGTTACCAAATTCTATGCCGCTCCCGGGCAGATGAAGGCGAATAACGGCGTGCTGATCATCGATGACTTCGGCCGCCAGCGGGTGAAGCCCGAAGAGTTGCTCAATCGTTGGGTCGTGCCGCTGGACCGCAGGTTTGATTTCTTGACCCTCGTCGGCGGAAAAAAGATTGAAGTCCCGTTCGAGCTGTTTGTCGTGTTTGCAACCAATATGGACCCGTCTCATCTAGCCGATGCCGCCTTCCTGCGAAGAATCCAAACCAAGGTCAAGGTCGGCATGGCCACCGAGCAGCAATTTGCAGAGATCTTTCGCCGGGTTTGTGATGCCGTGGGAGTCAACTACGATCCGGCCCTGGTTCAAGAATTGGTGGTCGTGCTGCGCGATCGGTTCAAAGAGCCATTGAGGCCGTGCTACCCGCGCGATCTCATTAACCAGATTGCTTGGACGGCCCGCTATGAAGGCCGCAAGCCACGGCTTGATCGCGAAGCCCTGATGCGCGCCGCAGAAGCGTACTTCGTTTCAGGGGAGGAGCAGAGCGGAAAGCCTCAAGCCTAGACTCGCGAGTCCGTTCGCCATCATTCTTCTTCACGGGAGCCTCGGAATGCCTACAACCTACATCAATGCTAGGCCTACGGTCGATGTCGCCGAGGCCACTACTCTGCCGCAAGAGTTCTACACCGACCCGGACCTTTTCCGCCGGGAGATGGAAACGATTCACTTCGACATGTGGCTCGCGGCCGGCCGGGCGGAGCAACTGAAGCAGCCGGGGGATTTCTTTGTTTGCGAGGTAGCGAACGCCAGCGTGGTCGTTCTGCGGGATGATTCGAGCTCTATCCGTGCCTTCCACAACACCTGCCGGCATCGTGGGACCCTGCTCTGTGCTGTTGACCATGGCAACTTGGCTGGCCGGATTCAGTGCCCATATCATGCCTGGACCTATCGCCTGGATGGCACCCTGGCTAACGCGCCCCACATGGAGAAAGTCGAAGGTTTTCGTGAAAGCCAGTACTCCCTTCGAGCGGTGCATACAGCGACCTGGGACGGCCACATCTTCATTAATCTCTCGCCCAATCCGATGCGCTTTGAGGAGCATCTTGCCCGGCTCGTCGAGAAGTTTCGCCCCTGGCGCATGGAAGAGCTTCGCCTGGTCGAGCGCCGCACCTACAGTCTTGCCGCAAACTGGAAGCTGATCATTCAGAATTATTCAGAATGCCTGCATTGCCCAATCGCTCATCCTCAACTACAGAAGAATTCGCATTACATGAGCGGGGATAATGAGGCGCCCAGCGCAACGATCCTGGGAGGCCGGATGGACCTTCGGGACGGCGTAACGACCCTGACCATGAGTGGCCGCACAACCCGCAACTGCCTGCCCGGCCTGACTGAAGAGGATCGCCGCCGCGTTTACTACTACTGCCTGTTGCCAAACTTTCTGCTGAATCTTCATCCCGACTACATGCTCACCTTCACCATGTGGCCGCGAGCGGTGGATCGAACCGACATTGTTTGCGAGTGGCACTTCCATCCAGATGAAATTGCGAAATCGGGTTTCGATCCCAAGGATGCGATTGAATTCTGGGAGATCACGAATCGTCAGGATTGGGAACTCTCAGAAAGAGCGCAAAAGGGAATCGCGTCCAAGGGCTACCAGCCCGGCCCTTACTCGAACCGCGAGGAACTGCTGATCGCCTTGGACCAATTTGTTCTGGATCGATTGAATCGCCGCCCGGCTGAGTCCCAAGGCCGTTAAGCCTTGAGCTGCTTAAGAATCTCCCTCGCCGCGTTCGCCCCTGAGCCGCCGCTCAACCCCACTCCGGGATGCGTCCCACTCCCACACAGAAACAAATTCCCCACCGGTGTCGAGTACCGCGGCCAATCGAGCAACGGACGCATGGTAAAGAATTGATCGAGCGCCAACTCGCCATGGAAGATGTGGCCCCCGGTGAGTCCATACTTGTCTTCGAGATCTTTCGGGGTAATCAGATCGGCCGCTATGATCTGGTCACGGATCGCCGGCGCATACTCTTGGACGGTGTTCACGACGGTCTGAAGTAAAGTATCCCGCGCGGAACCCCAATCGCCTTTCTTTAGCTGGTAAGGGGCGTATTGCATGTAGAGGGACATGACATGCTGACCCGGGGGCGCAAGCGACGAATCAAGCAACGAGGGGATGGTAATTTCGAGGTACGGGTTCCGCGAAATCTCACCGTACTTCGAGTGGTCGAAGGCACGCTCGAGATAATCAATGGCCGGGCCAATCTGGATGCGTCCTTTCATCTCCTCCTCGTTCAATCCCTTGAACGAAGGCAGGCCGGACAAGGCAAGGTTCACCTTCGCCACAGTCCCGTGCAGGCGATAGTTCACCAGGCGCTTCACGAAATCCGGTGAGAGGTGAATCGGATCGAGCAGTTTCAGCAGCGTGCGCTGCGGGTCTGCATTCGAGATCACTGCCCGCGCGCTGATCTCCTCGCCACTGGCCAGGACGACGCCCGTCGAAACGCCGTCCTTCACCCGAATTTCGCCCACCTCGGCGCTGGTGCGGATCTCCGCTCCGGCTGCTAGAGCGGCAGCCGCCATCGCCTGCGTCAATGCGCCGGTTCCTCCTTGGGCAAACATGGTCGATCCTGCCGGATGGGGGTCGCCGGCGGCGCGAAGCAGTAAGACGAGGCTACTTCCCGCCGACCATGGCCCAAGAAATGTTCCAAAGATTCCACGAGCGGCAATGGTTGCGCGCAGGAGTTCGTCTTCGAAGTATTCAGCGACAAGATCCGCAACAGCCATGGGTCCCCAGCGCAGCAGCCGATACAGGTCTTTCTTCCCCAACTTGCGCATGGCTCGGCCGGTCTGCAGCATGCCCCAGAGATCGGCTTTGCTGGGATTGTCGATGTCCGGTGGTGTCATCGCGAGAACGTCGGCAATGACCGATGAGATCTTCTTCAGCGAGGCTGCGAATTCTTCGTACGTGGAGGCATCATGCTTTGAAAAGGCTGCGATCTCGCGAACGGATTTGCTATTGCTGTGATAGAGCTTAAGCGCTCGCCCATCGGGCGAAACAGAGGTCACCGCAATGTCAGGCCGTAAGAGCTTCAGCCCATGCCGCTCAAGCTGCATATCCCGCGCAATCTCCGGACGAATTGCGCCCGCATTGTGAGCCAACCGCGAAACCCGGAACTCCGGGTGAAATTCCTGGGTGATCGCTGCGCCGCCCACTTGCTCGTTGCGTTCGAGCACGAGCGGCTTGAACCCGGCCTTGGCGAGATAAAACGCGGTGACGAGGCCATTGTGGCCGCCTCCGATAATCACGATGTTGCGAGAGTCAGGCATGTTGTTTGTGAGCGTGTGGCGGTTAGCATCCACAACCAGTCAAAAGCTAACTTCCAGTGCCGCTTTTAAGGATCTCCATGGCCGCCAAGCGCCCGGGGGCGCCCATAATCCCGCCACCTGGATGCGTTGCCGAACCGCACAAAAAAAGGTTCTTTACTGGGGTGCGAAAGCGTGAATATCCGGGTACCGGGCGCAGGAAGAACAATTGTTCGAGCGACAGCTCTCCCTGAAAGATATTTCCTTCACTCAGGCCCCACTCGCGTTCGAGATCGAGCGGCGTGACCACTTGGCGATGGAGAATGATGTCCTTGATGTTGGGTGCGTATTCGGAGACCGTGTCGATGACGATATCTCCGAACTTCTCTTTTTCCGTGTCCCAATCGAGCCCGGGGGCAAGCTTATAGGGCGCGTACTGCACGAAGCAGGACATTACGTGCTTGCCCGGGGGAGCAACCGAGGGATCGGTCAACGAGGGAATGACCATGTCGATGTAGGGACGCCGGGAATAGTGCCCATACTTCGCGTCATCGTAAGCGCGTTCCATATACTCGACGCTGGGTGAGATCGAAATCGCACCGCGCAGATGGGCTCCTTCTCCAGGCATGCACTTGAAATTCGGCAGGGCATCGAGCGCGAGGTTGACCTTGCCTGACGACCCCCGGTACTTGTAACGCTTCACCCCCTCGACAAACTCCCCGGGCAGCGTTTCCGAATCGAGGAACTCAAGGAACGTGTGCCGTGGATCGACGCTCGAGGAGATCACGTCGGCATAGAACTCGTCGCCGTTTGTGAGCGCGACTCCAACTGCCTTCCCGCTCTTGACCAGAATTCTCTGAATAGCGGTCTTGGTGCGGATCTCAGCGCCAGCCTCTTTCGCGGCGTCGCCGATCGAATTTGAAATCGCTCCCGTGCCGCCACGAGCAAACCCCCAAGCGCGAAACGCGCCATCGATCTCGCCCATGTAGTGGTGGAGCAGCACGTAGGCCGTACCGGGCGAGCGCACGCCCAGGAACGTCCCGATGATTCCCGAGGCCGACATTGTTGCTTTCAGCACGTCGGTCTCAAACCATTGGTCCAGAAAATCGACGGCGCTCATGGTCATGAGCTGTACCTGGTTGTACTTGTCGCCGCTCTCCATGTTCTGGAAGCGCCTGCCGATGAACAGCAGCTTCATCAAATCCCGCGGATCGAGCGTCGAAGGATCCGGCGGCACCATGCTGAGGATGGGCTTGACGAAGCGGCACATCGCCTGCATGGCCTTACCGAACTCGTCGTAAGCCTCGGCGTCAAGCTTAGAGTGGCGCGCGATCTCGCGATGCGTTTTGCCGTGATCGTTCACCCGCCACAAGTAGTCGCCGTTCGGCATGGGCGTGAATGTGCCATCGAGCGGCAAGATTTCCAGGCCATGTCGTGGAAGGTCGAGGTCGCGAATAATCTCCGGCCGCAGCAGCGAGACGACGTACGAGCAGACGGAGAACTTAAATCCAGGGAAAACTTCTTCTGTGACCGCGGCCCCCCCGAGCACGTGCCGCCGCTCGAGCACAAGGACCTTCTTCCCCGCCTTGGCGAGGTATGCCGCATTGACGAGGCCGTTGTGCCCTCCGCCGATGACGATGACGTCGTACTTTTGGACCATAGGCGTTCTGAGTGATCTTAGCAGCGTGGTGCGAACGAAGTTCAGGGATCAGTAGCGAGTGATCGCGGCAAGCCGGCGATGACTGGTCACAACTACGTTCCTCAGCGCTCGCGGCTCGATTTGCGAGGCGCGATCAAAGTCCACTAGGAAGGACGCTCCACTGGAGGAGGCGGGACATAGGAATGAACGGCCTCAATTGTAACCGAAGACGAAGGTTCGCGCGTTCCAGTTCCTGGTAGGCCTAGCGCGATATTCTCGGCTCGCGCTGGGTAACAAGGAGAACGACATGGTCGACTCCCGACGAGTACACTGCGTCCAGGATACTTTTGACATCATGGTACTTGCATCGCGCGTCGGCATGGATGTACACGATTGCTTCCGAGCGGTTTTTCAGGCTTTCGCGAATCCTTGTATCTAGGACCCATGGCAAAGAAGGAGTCCAGTCGTGATCGAAGTAGATGTCCCCGTTCCTTCGAACAGAAATCATGATCGCGTCTTCTCGAAGCGCATGCGGTACTGGTTTCGGATGACTGACTTTCGCCAAATCAACAGGCACGTACCCCCGGGGGAAAAAGAAGGCGAGGGGAGGAGCAGAAAGCGCAAACAATACGAGCAGAACGCTTGCAAACGCACTCACGTCGATGTTAGCGATCAACTTCGACGACCGTCGTGATCTCGCGTGCATGTCGTTCCAGATCGGTTAGGAGTAGGAACCTCCAGTCTCCTACGAACCGTCTAAAATCAAATAGTCACGATCGTAACGTCATAAACATAGCCGCTAGGAGCTTCTGGCCGGGCCGTCTCCAGTGCTCGCGTTGACTTGAAGGCCTAGTGGGTATAATCCAAAGCGCGGAATTACGGAATACGACAACCTCCATGCCCATCGGAACCGCCTTTCACGAGCGCACTTTTCCTCTCTGCCACAGCCTCAACTACCGTGAGTGGTCGGGATATTACACGGTCAGCGTCTACGAAGTGCATCACGAGCACGAGTACAACGCCATACGGAATGCCGCGGCGCTGATCGACATCACGCCGCTTTACAAGTACTTGATCACTGGCAAGGACGCCACCAAGCTCGTCAACCGCGTCATCACGCGCGACATCAACAAGGTCAAAGTCGGACAGGTTATCTACTGCTGCTGGTGCGACGAGCAGGGCAAGGTTATCGATGACGGTACCATCTCGCGCCTCGGCGAGCAGGTCTATCGCTGGACCGCCGCCGATCCCAGCCTGCGCTGGTTCAGGCAGAACGGCCTCAACATGGACGTCGAGATCGAAGACATCTCCGAGAAAGTTGCCGCACTCGCGCTGCAAGGTCCCACCTCAGCCAAGCTGCTCAAGTCTGTTGCCGATGCCGACATCGCCAACCTGAAATACTTTCGCGTGACCAGCGGCAAGATTTCTGGCGTGCCTGTGGACATCTCCCGCACCGGCTACACCGGCGACCTAGGTTATGAAATCTGGGTGCCCTGGAGTCAAGCCCTCAGGGTCTGGGATGAGCTTTGGCGCAAAGGCAAAGCCTTCGATCTTCATGCAGCTGGAATGTTGGCGCTCGATGTGGCGCGGGTAGAAGCCGGCCTGCTGCTGATCGAAGTGGACTACCTTAGCTCGAAGAAGGCGCTGATCCCTTCGCAGAAGTATTCGCCGTACGAGTTGGGCTTCGAGAAGATGGTGCACCTTGAGAAAGAGAACTTCGTGGGGAAATCGGCGCTCGCTCGCGACAAGCGGCTTGGGGTGGCCCGTCAATTGGTTGGTTTGGAAGTGGACTGGGTCGAAGTCGAGGAGCAGTTCGATCGCTTCGGCCTCTCCCCCGCCGCGCCCAGCCAGGCGTCGCGGGTTGCGGTCCCGGTTTATCTGAGCGGCAAGCAAGTGGGGCGCGCGACCACGACCGCGTTCTCCCCGGTGCTGAAAAAATTGATTTCCTTGGCGAGCATTTCGACCGAGCACTCCAAGGTGGGTACAAAACTGGAAATGGAGCTGACCATTGAGGCCCAACGACTGACGACCTCGGCGACCGTAGTGAAGCTACCGTTTTTCAACCCTGCCAGGAAGACGGCCACCCCGGTTTAGAAGGGCACGGGTTTGCTTGTGCCGGGGACATTTCAATCTGCTTTGTTAGCTGCCCCTGCTCGTTTCCAATACATAAACGCCGGCACTCCGGCCAGCGTGATGAGCGTACCCACCAGCGATTCGAGCGGCTTCGTCACCAGGAGGTTCAGTGTCCAGGCTGCGGCAATCAGCACGTACAACCCTGGTATCCATGGATAGCCCAGGCATCGGTACGGCCGTGGCGCATCGGGACGTGTGCGCCGAAGAATGAACAGGCCGATCACGGCTAGCGTGTAGAAGAGCACCATGCCGTACATCACGTACGTATACAGCCGGTCATAGTTGCCACTCAGGGTGAGCACGATCGCCCAAATGCCCTGACCGATCAAGCTGAATGCCGGCGTTTTCCAGCGCGGATGCACGTGAGCCATGCGTTTGAAGAACACCCCATCTTGCGCCATCGCCAGGTACACGCGCGCGCCCGACAGCGTACAACTGGCTGCTGCACCGAAACTCGAGATCGCGACCAGGGCCGACAACCAAACTGCTACCGCCGGCGAGAAAAGGACTTCTGCGGCGGTGTGTGCGATGGTTTCGTGCTTCGCTATTTCCGAGACCGGCAACGCGTATAGGTAGGTCATGTTCATCAGGATGTAGATCACGCTGACGACGATCACCCCGAGCACCATCGCCAGAGGCACATTCCTCTGTGGATGCTTGATCTCCCCCGCCACCCAGGTGATGTATATCCAGCCGTCATAGGCAAAGAACACTGCGATCAGCGCTACACCCATCGCCGATGCAAGCTGCCCATAGGACAGTCCTGCCGTGAGATCCACCCCGTGCGCACTGAAGTTTGACCAGTTGCCTTTCCCAAGGGCGAACCCAAGGCTGACAAAGGCACCCATTGCAGCGGCCTTTGCCCAGGTGGATAGATTGTTCAGCAGTGCGCCCCAGCGAAGGCCGACAACATTGATTAGCGTGAGGATCGTGATCAACACGATTGCCACTAAGTGTGCGCGCGTGATGCTGGCACCCAGAAGCGAGAAGATCACGTGCTCGGGCCCCACGACCGGAAAGATTTTGCCGGCGTAAGTTGCCGAGGCTACGGCGAGGGCTGCCATGCTACCGGCGTTCGCGATGGCGAACAGCATCCAGCCATAGAGGAAAGCAACCAGGTCTCCGTAGGCTTCACGCAAATACACGTACTGCCCGCCCGAGTCCGGAAACATCGCCCCCAGCTCCGCAAAGGCGAAGCATGCGAATAGCGAGACGATGCCGCCGACCACCCAGACCAGGACGAATAGTGCAGGGTGAGGAAGGGGGCCAGCAATGTCCTTGGCGGTGAGAAAAATGGACGATCCGATTACGCCGCTAACCAGCAGCAGAATCGCATCGAGCAAGGAAAGGCTACGAATAAGGCTTGGTTGTCTGGATCCCGACGTCTCGCTAGCAGCCGTCGGCGAGCTCATGCCTATTTGTCCCATGGGATCTGATGCACTACGGGTTATACGCTCCTACGCGGCAAATGTCTTCCCCAGGCTTTCCGAGGAACGTAAGCGTCAGCTCCGTCTTGTGAAGTAACGGATCGATCCAGTCGTATTTGACAGGGCCTTTGGCTTTGGATGTTGCGAGGTCCCAACCCCGCCCTTCCCACCGACTTGCACTTTGAGCATATTAGCGGAGACCCCGACAGATTGGGGAAAGCCCCCAGGGATGCGACGTTCTACAACCGAAATCCTTGCCAGGAGCATAATCGTGAGTTACGGTGACACCAAAGAGCATGAAAACATCAGTAGGGTCCACGCGACGCAATTTTCTCCGCAGTTCTGCAGTTGCTTCCGGGTTTGCGCTTGCCGGCCCGTCGGTGCTTTCGAGCGAGAGAAAAGAAGTGCAAGGCGATCAGGATTTTTCGGTTTTTCAGGAGCGTCGCCGCAAGGAATTGTGGGCGTTGCTCGGCGATCTTCCTTGGAACCACCGCCTTGGTCCGGCAAAGCTGGTTGGCACCGAAAAGCACGACGGCTACCGGCTCGAACGTTTGCTTCTCGATCTCAACGGCGAGGAACCTGTTCCCGCACTACTTCTTATCCCCGATAAACGCCAGGAACGCGCGCCCGGCATGCTCTACATTCACTGGCATGCTGGCATGTACGGCCTCGGTAAAGAGCAACTGCTGCGCGGGGTGGAGGCGCAACCAGCCTATGCACCGGTATGCGCGGAGAAGGGAATTGTCACTTTGGCCATTGACAGCTGGTGTTTCGGAGAGCGCCAGCACGAATCCGACGGCCATCAGGGCGAAGAAGATGCTTTCAAGTTGATGCTCTGGAAGGGCCAGGTTCTGTTTGGGATGATGCTCTTCGACGAATTGCGCGCCCTAGATTACCTTGCCAGTCGTCCGGAAGTGGACGCGAAACAACTCGGAGTGTTTGGTATGTCGATGGGCGCGACCAAGGCCTGGTGGCTGGCCGCACTCGATCCTCGCGTGAAGCTTTGCATGGATGTCTGTTGTCTAACGGACTACCAAGAGCTGATCAAAAATCGCGGCCTCAAAGAGCACGGAATCTACTATTACGTTCCATCGCTTCTCAAGCATTTCCAGACAGCGCAAATCAACGAACTGATCGTCCCGCGGGCGCACCTCAGTGTAAACGGACGACGCGACCCGCTCACGCCCCCGGCTGGAGTTCAGAAGATCCGAGATTACCTGTTGCCGCTATACCGCACGCACGGCAAAGAGCAGGATTGCCGCATTGAATTATTCGATTGTGCCCATGTTGAACTTCCCGAAATGCGGAAGCTGATTTTGGAGTGGATCGATACAACGCTGAAAACTTGAAGCTCTGAATATCAAGCCGGAAAGATCGTAAAAGCTAAAAAACACCTGCGCCGCCGATTACGACGGCACAGTTCGAGCACGGCGGTTTTGCAGTGACTTATACCGAAACCGTCGGTCGCACGGACCGAAACGGAGAGGAATATTTTGAATTCGTGGTTATCCAGGCAGATAAGAATGTTCCGGCGTGATAATAATACTTACGGAAAATGAAGCCTCAAAAGTCCCGCGAAGTTAAGCATGTTCGGCTCTAACCCATAGTGACAGTTTTCCACGATTTCCATCCCATTCCAGACCTTTAGCGCTGTCAGTGTTTTCTTCATCGCCACGTCATCCGTCGCGAAGAGCACGCCTGGGTGCTGGCGTACCAAGGCATCCGGAATCGTACCGAGAGTCCCTTGCGCCGGTGTTTCGGATGTACTGCTATGTAGCCAACCTCCGGCGTTGCTGGGTCCAGGCGGTATCCACTGCGCCTCGGAAACGTCGGCTTTTGATACCCTTTATATCATCATAGATATATTATGATGCATATTAAGGTATCACTTGAAATAAATAGTGATGTATTATATTGTATCAATTATGGGAAACGATGAAATAAAGGGTATCAAACCATTACGGCAGAAAGCATTGCCCGCCGAGCTGCGCCGCGCCTTGATACAGGCGCGCGAAAAACGGGGCTGGAGCCAGAGGGATCTTGGAAGCCGCCTCAGCGTCGGCCAGAGACACATCTCGGGCATTGAGTCGGGCAAAATCGTGCCCCGTTACGACACGCTTCTTGAGTTCGTCCGCATGCTCGACCGTGACCTTATTATGGTCCCCCGCGCCCTGGTGCCGGTCGTGCAGTCGCTCATTCGCGACCATCTCAAGGACCAGCCGGGCGAAGGAGAGGAACGGCCCCTCTACGCTGCCGACCGCGACGAAGATAGCTCGGAGGAGCCGCGCGATGAGGTTTGACCTGAAGAAACTCAACCCGCTTTCGGTGCGCCTGTACGGGAAGCACATCGGCGTCATCACCCGCCTCGCCGGCGACCGGCAGCTTTTCGCGTTCGAGCAGGACTATATCGATGATCCGCAGCGCCCGACCCTGAGTCTCTCGTTCAAAGGCAGCACGGGCGGACTCGTGACGAACTTCCGTCCGGTCGGGCGCCGTGTTCCTGCTTTCTTCTCCAATCTTCTGCCCGAAGGCCATCTGCGCGATTATCTCGCCAAACGCGCGGACGTTAATCCCGACCGCGAATTCTTCCTCCTGGCTGTCCTCGGCGCCGACCTGCCCGGCGCGCTTGTCGTGGAACCGCTTGAGGGCGACAAGCAATCAGCCGAGCCTCAAGGCGCGAGAGATGATGACGCACACGACGACGGCCGTGGCGGCGAAGAGCCGTTGCGCTTTTCTCTCGCCGGCGTGCAGTTGAAATTCTCCGCCGTGATGGAAGCCTCGGGCGGCCTGACCATTCCGGCAGGCGGCTTGGGTGGATCGTGGATCGTCAAGCTCCCTTCCGCACGTTTCAAGGCGGTACCCGAGAACGAATTCGCGATGCTGGAACTCGCCAGGCGCACCGGCATTTCCGTCCCGGAAAACAAGCTCATCGACGTTGCCAGCATCAAAGGCCTGCCTAAACAGGCCCACACGGTAGAAGGCAAAGCCCTCGCCGTGAAGCGCTTTGATCGGTTGCCGGAAGGAACGCCCGTTCACATGGAGGATTTCGCGCAAGTATTCGGCGAATTCCCGAACAACAAGTACAAGTTTCACAGCTATGCGAACATCGCCGCTGTGCTGTGGGCGGAAATCGGCGAAGACGCCGTGATCGAATTCGTCCGGCGTCTCGTATTTTCGGTTGTCATCGGTAATGCCGACATGCACCTCAAGAACTGGTCCCTTCTCTATCCGGACCGGCGTACGCCCGCGCTCTCTCCGGGTTATGATTTCGTCGCAACGCGTCCTTATATTCCCGGAGACACACTGGGCCTGAGCTTTGGCGACAGCCGCAGCCTTTCAGAAATCACACCCGATCAGATGCGCCGCTTTGCCGATACGGCGCGCATTCCGGCAAGCCCGCTCTGGAAGATCGCCGTCGAAACCGCCGAGCGCACAGCCGAATCCTGGAAAACGCTAGAGCACGCCGATGCGTTGCCGAAAGACCTGAAGGACGCAATCGGTAACCAGATCCTTTCCGTCGCCAAAACGGTCGCGCGCACAGCGGCCGGTTAGGTTTCGCGATGTGCGGTCATTAAGTTATTGTGCCGAGCAGTTTTTCGGTTTTCGTGCGGTCGGTATGCCGACGGACCCCTATACCCACCTGCCTACCCTCTCCTTTATGTGTCTGTTCAAAGGCATAACGCTGCCTTCCTTATTGTTGTTCTCATATTCTCGAAATCTCCTCTCACCCGTGCCGGCCGCACACGCCGGCGTGGCGATTCATTTCCGGTTGATACCGTCTGTCATCGCCCATGGTGATAGTGATGATGATCACGATGGTGATGATGGCGCTGGTCATCATCATGATGATCACGCTGGCGCCGTTGCGACTGAGGCTGTTTTCAGACAATCGAGCGCGTAAGCACAACCGGCTCCTGCGCTAGAAGCCTGCGTTCTAGTTCACGTCCGCTAGCACCGATGTCGTGATTCCTCCCGTCTGACCATTGAGCACCACAACCGTCCGGATCTGTCCGCTCGAAAACGACAGGGCGCTGGTGCTCAGAATGATGTTGGTTGTTCCCGGCTCCGTGAAGTACACCTGATAGCTGCCTGCGGCAACTGCGTCGTACCCGGTCGCCGTAGAAACTCCAACGCCGGAAAAGGATGGGCTGGCACTGAGACCAGTGTTCGCAGTCGCAATGTAAACGTCGCTGGAACCCAGATTAGAGGACGCATTGATTACCCGAATCTTTACGTCCCCCGAAGCTGGAGCGCTGTTGTCGTCCGTGAGACTCGTTGCTCCCGACGCCGTCGTGAGAATTGTGTTCGAACTTCCGGATGAGAGAGTAATCGTCTGATCCACGAATGGCGTGGAGCCGCTCGGTTGAATCTGCAGATGGCGCGAGCCCGAGCTTACGGTGGAATATCCTGATGCGGCTCCGTAAGGAATGCTGCTCGCAATGGTCTTGCTGTCGATTAGCATGTCGATACTGGACTGAATGGGTATGGCGTTCAGGACTCGTATATGTGCGGCGCTGGATCCACATCCAGTTGCAAACAAGAGAGCACAAGAGACACCACTGGCTACCGCCCAAAACCACTTTGGACGCATTTCTGGCTCCTAGAAGAATTTAGGTGGAGGCGCCTCTCTGCTAGATGATGCGCCCAGCGCAATCGTAAGTTGCTGGGGGAGAGTAAAGAGTGGTCAAACAGAGTAAAGAGTTGTAAAAGCTAGATTTCGCTCGCTGTATGCGTAGCACGGAGCAGCCGGGGGAAGCCAGCTGAAAGCTAATTACTCACTCGGATGTCATTTTCGACGTCGATTGCTCCGGTCTGCCAACAACTCAGAACGGCCAATGACTGTTCGGGGCATCCGGAGTTTCGGCGGATCGGAAATCCCTTCGAAAGCGGCGCTCGACTTCCAAGGACTCAAAGCATACATTCGCCGATCACGCAGAGCCAGCACTCCCTCGCTCCATGCCTTTAGCATTCGCTTCCCGGTCTCAGTAAAACCTGGCAAATCTTTCATCAGTTCCCTGACTGCGGGCGCTGTATCCGAGACCGCATCACTGATGCGTTCCACGAGCTCCTTCTGTTCTCGCTGAGGAATGCCAAAAGTGGACGATATGAACGTCCCTAGAGTCTTTCCTGGCAGCCAAGTCTTTCTCCCCATGAAGCTGATTCCGGGCGGATTGTTCTGGTACCCTGCATAGATAGACGTCGTGAAGAAGTCGTATGCGGGCGCGAGGCGTGCGTCGGTTCGCGACGTATACAGCAACGCTACGTTCTTCGAATGACCGTCGGCATTTCTTAGAGCGTAGGTTAAAAGCAAGAGCGTGCAGAGTTTCCTAAACGTATCGTGCTGCTCCGAGCCCGGGATAAAGTTTCGAACTGCCTTCGCGATCCTCTCCCAAGTAGTGTCGTACTTAGCTGAAGGTCGCAGTCCGAGTAACGCACAGAAATCCTCCAGTGCCCTAAATGGCTTTCCGTTCTCATCGACATCGAATCTGGTGACGACCAAAGCATTCCCATCCTGAGAGAGTTCAGTCTTCGCACATTCGATGACCCTGGCCGCAACTTGCATGCACAAGTGCTCGTTCGCCGTTACGAACGGGAGCTTGGCGGAAGATCCTTTGATGATGTGGTTGTGGGTCAGGAGGGTAGCCTTATTA